>ENA-UOWO01004929-UOWO01004929.1-activated-sludge-metagenome-genome-assembly--contig:-NODE-4929-length-14458-cov-5.330209_pt1 | contig 14458 bp, 11 predicted proteins | sample MGYA00238148_ERZ761564 | MGnify/ENA primary metagenome ERZ761564 (study PRJEB28885, sample SAMN05720194) | activated sludge metagenome | isolation source: Anaerobic digester | place: USA...
TATAATTGCGCTAGAATATTTTTTTGATACAGATCCGGGATTTGGAAATGCGAATTCAGTAAGTGTTTCTCCATCAACCGATATCGCCAATTTAAATATTGCAACTAATATTGCTCCACTATCAACGGGTGTTCATCAATTGTATATTCGAAGCAAGGATGCCAATCAAAACTGGAGTATCACCAATCGATCATTCTTTTATAAATTACCGAGTTCAACTTCATCAACATCTAACATAATTGCGTTAGAATATTTCTTTGATAATGATCCTGGCTTCGGAAATGCAACTCCAGTTACCATTATCCCGAGTCCAAATCTTTCAACTTTGAATTTAAATATCGATTTTACAGGTATACCTCTTGGACCACATATTTTATTTGTTCGAAGCAAAGATGATGAAGGAAATTGGAGTATAACAAATAGTGTACCCATTGAAAAAATGCAACCATTTGATATTACTGTCTTTCTTGAAGGATATTCGGATAATACCGGATCAATGGCCAATGTGCTTTTTAATCAAGGTATTGAATTAAACCCTTCTAACCATGTTGATTCAGTATTAATCGAATTGCATGAAAGTAATTACCCTTATTCAGTTCATTCAAGTTTTACCGGTATTCTAAAATCTGATGGCTCTTTAATTGCTGGCGCGCCAATAAGTGCTTTCGGTCAATCTTATTATATTGTAATTAAGCATCGTAATTGTATTGAGACATGGAGTGCCAATCCTATCTTGATCACTGCAAGTACCAACTATAATTTTTCCGATTCAGCAAGTAAGGCCTATGGCTCCAATCAAGTTGAAATTGCCCCGAATGTTTATGCACTTTACACAGGCGAATTAAATGCGGATGACAATATCGATCTATTAGATGCGGCATTAGTTGAGGCTGATATCAACAATTTCTCATTTGGATATTTTGCATCCGACCTCAATGGTGATGGCAATGTTGATTTATTAGATAGTCCAATTTTAGAAGAGAACTTAAGCAATTTTGTATTTGCTAATCATCCATAACGAAAGGTTGACGGCAAGCCAAACTTAGAAATTCAATGAGAAAAATAATCGAAATACTTGACAATTTGTATACAATCTACGAAGGATATGAGGCAGCAAAGGCCTTAAAATTCGATTATGCCTATATTATAACCGTCACTTTATTCCTTGTCGGCTTATTTTTAATTTTTAAATTCTTAATTATCATTTGGATGCAAATAAAAAGAGTGGCTCATAATTATTTAGATCATCTAATTATGAAAAAGAAGCGAAAGCCTGAAAACGAAAACTAAATTGCACCATCTGTTGATCTAGCCACCAGCCATTATGTAGATTACATTCCCACAACTCAGTTAATATTTAACTTTTCAAATTTTATTTTCTTCGATTTTTGTCCAGATAAATAAAATCCGATGACCTTGTTTCTTTCATTTCGAATCATCTTCACTTCACCAAAAAAACTCATATTGCTTATAAAAATATCAGGCTGAAGGGGTAATAAATTGATATCATCGTTCTTATTATGTCTTGCTACTAACTGATTCTCTTTTATTAGAAATTGATACATTGTATTCACCTCAGGATTATAATATTGTCCCACAAAGTCTTTCAGATTCACTTTCGTTTTATCAAATTCAGTTAATTCAATTCTGTTTCCCTCGTAAACAAAGTCTGAAACATGCCACTTCAATTCATTACTTTTTTTACCATCCAATGTATTAAATACGAATTTACTATGAGGTAGATTTGGGTAGATAAATTCATTCCTATTGATTTGTGGTAATTCTAATTTTTGAGTATCTCCTACAAATTGAAGGAAAAGTGAATTGTCGCTTTTCGTAAATGTCGCAATCAACCCAGACAAAATTTCATAATTTCCAACAAAATAATTCATTAAAGACGGCTCGATTTGGGAGTCTGATTTATGTTCAACTTCCTCAACCTCTTTCGATCCTAAATAAAAATCTACAATCTCATAAGCAATATCTAATGGATTAAATTCTTGCGAATTGCTCAGTATCATTAGTGAAAATTTATGTTTCGGAATCCTCAGTAAATACGACCGATATCCTGCATCACCTCCACCATGAAATACGACCTCTAAGCCTTTATAGTTCTTTAATTCTTGCCCCAATGCATAAGGAATCAAGTTGCCATTATTTAATCGCCCTCTCTCTTGCATCTTATTAAAAATAATATCATTCCCTATAACTTTTCTTTCGAAATTTAATGCCCATAAAGCCAAATCATCGGTTGTTGTATTTAGCCCTGTTGAACCTACAAATGAAAAATTGAGTAAGCTTTTATAGTAAGTGGTATCTTGTTTAAAATATGAATATGCCTTATTTTTAATAATGAGTTCGGGGAAGTCTAAAAACTGAGAGTTTGTCATCTTCAAAGGTTTAAATATTCTTGAAGAAGTAAATTCACTAAACGTCAAACCTGATACTCGCTTTACAATTTCAGCTAATAAAATATATCCCGAATTGCAATACTCATATTTCTCTCCGGGTTTAAAATTCAATCCCTTCTGACTAGTAATTAATTTAATTGTTTGATCATTACTAATCATATCCTCATTTCTGATTCCCACCAAATTGGTCAAGTCAAAAATATCTCTTATCCCACTTGTATGATTGGCTAAATGTCGCAATCGAATCGTATCACCATAATCAGCCATTTCTGGAAAATATTTTCTGATATCATCGTCAATTGACAATTTCCCTTCTTGCTCCAATAGCAAAATCGAAAATATTGTAAACTGCTTAGAAACCGATGCAACATGAAAAACTGTAGAAGATGAAATTGGTATATCATACTCAAGATTAGCCATTCCAATCGAATATTTATAAACAAAATCTCCGTCTTTTATCACTGCAACTGAAACACCCGGCTCATTTGATTTGCAAAATTTAGAAATTAATTGATCGAGCTTTAATGCCGATTTATTTGATGATTTAGCTTGTTTTTGCGCATTTGAATTTATAACAAATGATGTATGCAATAACACGCCTATCAACACAATTAAAATAATAAATTTAGCAGATTTAGATTTTGATAAACTCATTGGCTTTTCGCTTCATTTTTTGAAGTGCCGAATATAATTCCATTTAAATAAGAAAACCCATCCATTTCACCATAAATTCAATATAATAAACACAACTATATTTCAAAACTATACAACTCATTCATTTATAACTTATTAAATTCTTGAGCTTTTCTTGACTTTGATTATTTTATTGGTTCATTTATCAAATCAATAATTTTGGCTTCATTTTTGTATTGGCTACCTAGAATAGTTTGAAAATACTATATTTGAAAAAAAAACACACAAACTCTATTCACTAACGCAGTTTTTATGACAAAAAAAATACTCACTTTTGTGCTGACTTTATTATGCTGCAGCCAAATCAAAGCTCAAACGTATAACCCATTTGTGCAAAATATTCAATTCCTAACCCCTCCAACCTCCTCGGGTTATGAATGCGGATCTGCACAAACCATTACTTTCACTCAAGGTATTTCAACCGCTACTAGTGCCACGCAATGGCAAAACAATCCAATGACCATAAGTATTTGCCTTACTGGGTTTGTATTCGAAGGTTCTGTTTCTAGTGTAATTTCTGGACCATATGCTGCAAATTTCAATTGGTCTTTCGATGAATTTGCACCCAATTGTTTAATTGGCATTCAAAATCAAACATTACCTGGCATTGGTACTATTCCAGGCTCGCCCAACCCACTTGCTTCAGGAAGTATTACAATCAACGTAAAAGTACCTGAAAATTCTGCTCTAGCTGCCTCCTTAGGCGTGAATGTAAATTTACAGTTGCCAGGTTATATGTCGGCTGGCAATATTCAATCTGATGACCTTATAACCATTCAAACCATCGCTTTTTGCAGTTGCTATAATTTTATTGGCAGTGCTGGAAGTATTGGAGGGAATCAAACATTTTTTAATTCAGGAGATCCTATTGCCTTTACCTCAAACGCTCCAGGAAGCGGTGGTAGTGGTGGTACTATTGAATACCAATGGCAAGAATTACTATCTTCAACTTGGACTGATATCAGCGGAGCTACATCCATCACCTACGATGCACCAGCAACTTCAATTTCAAAATCATACAGAAGAAAAGCTAAGCGTACTTCATGCGGCACATGGAAAAATACAAACCCCGTAAATATTACGATTGTTGTACCTAATGCTGGTCTTGATAAAAATTTAAATTGCAATACACCTTCTGCAATTATTGGAACAGCATCATTACCAGGCAATACTTATTCATGGTCTCCAACTACTGGATTAAGTGCATCCAATGTCGCGCAACCCCTTGCATCTCCACTAACCACCACCACTTATACAATGACGATGACCAATAATTCAACAGGGTTATCTGCTTCTGATATTGTTGTGGTGAATGTCGATAAAATTGCACCAGGCATTCTTATTTCACCATCTTTTGCAACTATTTGTAATGGATCAAACTCTACATTAACGGGCATTGGAGGTACCAACTATGTTTGGATGCCAGGATCAATTAGTGCTCCATCAATCAATGTAAGTCCAAATGCTAGCACAACCTATACTGTTACTGGTACAAGTGCAAATGGATGTACAAATCAATCAGTGTTCACCCTTACAGTCAATCCATCACCTACAGTTGGTTCAATTGCTACTTTAGAAAGTATTTGCCCAGGAATTTATACAACATTAACTGGTACTGGAGCAGATATTTATACCTGGAATTTTGGTGCTTCTTATAGCCCAACACTCAATGTATCTCCAGCATTCACAACAACCTATGCAGTTATTGGAACAAATACAAGCACTGGATGTACAAGCCTTTCACTCAGAACCATCGTAGTTAACCCATTACCAACAACCAATACAACAACGAGTGCATCAACAATTTGCGCTGGAACATCTACCACTATTACTGGAACAGGCGCCAATTCTTACACTTGGCAACCTGGAAATTTGTCTGGCAATTCAATCACAGTTTCTCCATTAACTACCACAACCTATACCGTTACTGGCACTACAAGTGCAGGATGCACCAAAACAAGTATGCGCACGATTGTTGTAAATTCATGCGGTTCAGTTTTAAATTTAAAATTATATATTGAAGGATACTATATCGGTGCTGGCTCCATGGCTTCAGCTTTGTTGAATCAAAGTGTGGCAGGCGCAGCTTCCACTATCACTGATTCTATCACTGTAGAATTAAGAAATCAAAGTTCGCCCTATGCTATTGCATCTTCAATTAAAACAATTCTTAATACAGATGGAACAGCCACATGTAATTTCCCAATTTCTGGCACTTACTACATTGTTGTAAAACATCGAAACGCAATTGAAACATGGAGTGCCAATCCAATTTCTATAAGCGCTGCACCCACACTTTACGATTTTACAACAGCATCAAATAAAGCTTATGGGAATAATATGAAATCACTTCCTAATGGATTATGGGCATTGTATTCAGGTGATATGAATTTTGATGAAAACATTGATTTACTTGACCTTGCCGTTGTTGAAACAGATATTAATGAATTTAAGTTTGGATATTTCGCAACTGATATAAACGGTGATGGGAATGTTGATTTGTTAGATTCAACACCGCTCGAAGAGAATACAAATAATTTTGTTTTTGCAAGCCATCCATAGTTGAGGCCCCACAATTTGCCCCAGTTCTTATTCATAGATCTCTTCTAAATCTAAGAACTGAAATTTAGAATCTATTTATTTTTTCTTGGGTGGCAGACAGGCTTTCAGCTCATACGCCGCATACTATTTTCTGCAAACCTGAAAATACGTTCGCGGGGTACCGCTTCAATCCTTGCCACATTAAATTCTACAATATATTCTACCCCTACTCATTACTTCAATTCTTTGGGATTTAAATAAATTTCAAAGTCTTCGATATGTTCACTACTCGGTTTGAAAAAGAAAAAACTATTTTCAAAATCAGGATGAGAAGTACTTATCGTGATTTCTTCACCAGGCAAAAATTCAGTTAGCTTGAGTTCGTATTCTCCTTTATCATCACTCACCGTTTTGTGACTTGTACCTTCAACAATAATTTGAACATCTTTGATTGGCAATCCCTTAGGCGATTTTACCATACCACTCATTTCAATAATATATCCTTCTTTTTGAGAGGCATTTTTTTTCCAAATAAAATATCCAACCAGCGATAATATCAAAATACTTATTAGACTTATTACAATCAATTTATTCTTTGATATTTTAATTGCGCTAGTATTTTGTTGACTCTTGCTTTTATTCAAATTACATTGATAAAGAATTGAATTTGCATCTTGAATATTTAAAGTTGGAATTATCCTCTTAATTGAATTAAAAAAAGGTTCCAACTCAGGATGATCATCAATTCCATTCCAATTAAACAATAATGCCGCCTCCATATTCCTGTGCGACAACGGTAATTCAACTTGCTCTAATACTATCGGAATTAACTTATTTTGCCTCACGGCTTCACTCGCTTCTGAACGAACCCATTCTGAATTTACTGATTTGCTTGTCCAAACAACCACCACACAATTTGCAGCATCCAATTCATTTTCAATTACAGTCTCAAAATTTTTACCAACCGGAATATCCTTATCCCACCAAACTGTCCAACCTTGATTCTCCAATAAATTTGCAATATTTTTGACAACCGACTTATCAGCACTTGAATAACTTAAAAAAATATTGGCCATTCTAATATTTTGTTTTTACCAGAAAAACTCATGTCTTTAATTTCAAGTATTGACAACTTAAACTGAAAAATAGACATTGAATTGAAAATAATTTTTGTAGCTCCAAACCTTAAAAATCAAGCCTCTTATATCATTAATATTCATGATAAAAGGCGCAAAACAAATTTTACTTTTTCCACTTAATAGAGCAACCTACGGCTTTAGTTGAAGGTTGTGACACTTCTTTACCATCAAGCATTTCATTTAATGCATTCTCAACAAATTTTGTTTTTACCAATTCTGGTTCATTTGAATTATCATCAATTGCACCAATATAGGAAACCACAAATTCAGTTCCAACCTTTTTCAAAATAAACACATGAGGCGTTTTGGCAGCACCATAAAGTTTTGCAAAATCCTGTGTTTCATCATGTAAATACGCGAAAGGAAATTTCTTCTCCTGTGCACGTTCAATCATATTCTCATAGGAGTCTGCTGGATAAGCAATGGCATCATTTGAATTAATAGCAACAACAGGATATCCCTTAGAGGCGTACTTATTATGCAATTCAATAATTCGATCTTCATAGGCAACAGAAAATGGACAATGATTACAAGTAAAAATCAAGATAATGCCTGTAGCTCTTTGATAATCTTGCATCGATACCATTTTACCATCAATATTCTTCAACTTGAAATCTTTTGCTTTGTCACCAACTTTATAACCGCTATTGTCGGCATTTGTAAATGAAACAAAACTCAATGTAAGTATTGCCATAAGGGAAAATAATAGTGCTTTCATATTTTTTAGTTTTTAGTTTTTATAATTTCAGTAATTTCAGCGAAGCTCGTTTGACCTTCAATAAAATGGTAGATTTTTTTTTGATTATTAAAGATCACTGTTGCAGGTATTGCACCTTCCCACGATTTGTCAACCTTGTCTATCCAATCGTTATAATTAGGTTCGTTTAGAAGTACAACTTCAGATTTAATTTTTGTCTTCTCTAAATAAGGAATTACAGTAATTGATAATTTCTTATAAAAATCTAAACTAACCAATATCACCTTCACTTTTTCGTTTTGATAGGCCGATGTCAATTTTTCAAATTCTGGCAATTCTTCTACACAAGGTAGACACCAAGTAGCCCAAAAGTTAATTATATAGGTTGTATCATTCTCTATACTTCTTAAATTTTTATACCAATCAAATTTCACAACCTCTACTTGCTTTTGTGCTTTCGATTGAAATGCGACTAGCATGTATAGCAGCAAAATAATTGTCTTACAAATTTTCATACTGTCAAATTTACATCATTGTTTCAGACTTTAATCAATTAAAATTTATAACATCCTTTACAAACTTAACATACTACAACCTCTCAATTCAGAGTGATCTAATCTACCATTGACACAAAATAATCCATTTTCAAACAATTCGCCTATATCGTCTGTGGCAATAAAACTACATGAATGAAGATTTGCAAAATCTATAATATTAATCAAACCTTTACCACTAGTAGAGATACTAAAAGGATCATTGATATCTCTAATTAAAATTTTCATCCAAGCTGGTGTTTCAAATATCCCATCACTTTTTGAATATGCTTGCGACAATAATTCCGTCATACCATACTCAGAATAAACTTTATCTATGGAAAATGCCTTTTTAAGAATTGAGTGAACCTCATCTCGAATTAATTCTTCTCTTCTACCCTTCATGCCTCCTGTTTCAATAATTTGTGTAGAATGAAGCTTGATTGGAAACTTTTCTGCAAAATCAAGTATGGCATAAGTAACACCAAATAGCAAGACAGGTTGATGAATAGCTTCAAGTTGAAGGAGGGTTTCATGCAATGCTTCATGATCATGTAAGTAAAATCCACTCAATTCGTGTCCACTATTTTCAATTAAATGATTGACCATAAAAACGAGTGACGATTGTCCACGTTCAAGATAAGAAGGCAATAAACCTAAAATACAATATTGCTTTATATCACCAAAAAACTTTGAAAACCCAAGTTCGAATGACTTCTTATAAAGATCAATATCTACAATAGGATGCTTACTCGGAATTTGGCCAGTGGTGCCGCTACTTTCAAAAACAATACTTTCATTCGAAGCTAATTTAGAAATCACTTGATGCGTTTTAAAAAACTGAATTGGCAAAAAGGGAATCTTTTCAATAGAATCAACCATCATTGGATGCACACCAATAGCATCAATATATTGTCGATAAATAGTGGTATTCTCATATTGGTAATTAAAGATGGCTAGCGCTAATTTTAAAAAACGATTTTCATTCACTTCAAATATTTGCTCCTTAATCTGCGTTATAGTCATACCAATTTCCTTAAATTTGTTTTATGAATAAAATATTCTTGATTTGTTTTTTATTGATCGCCTTTTCGTGTAATCGAAAACCTAGCTTTTCAGTAATTCCCAAAATTACATATAAATCAATTTCTTCCAACTTAATTAAAGCCGGCTCATCTGAGCAAGCAACACGAATTTCCCTTATTGTTGAAGATGGGGATGGAGATATTGGTTATGAAACAGAGAATTTATTTTTTAAAGATAGTCGCGATTCTTCCATCATTAAAATGCGTATACCTGTAATCCCCTCCGAATATGCACCCAATAAAGGGGTTAAAGGTACTATTACAGTTGATTATTTGGCAGCGTGGTTAACATTGAGACCCGATACAAATCATATTGAGTTTGATACATTACGATGGGAAATTTATATGCAAGACAAAGCTGGGAATATCAGTAATACGATCGTAACAGAAGATATTTACCTATTCAAGTAAACTTTGAATCGCTAGTTCATATCCCTTTAAACCAAATCCACTGATCACACCAACACATACTGGCGACAGAAAAGAATGTCGACGAAACTCTTCACGAGCAAAAATATTTGATATATGGACTTCAATCACTTTGCAATCAATTGCCTTTACTGCATCTGCAATGGCAACAGAGGTATGCGTATAACCACCAGCATTTAAAATAATGGCATCCGAGGTAAACCCTTGTTGTTGCAATTCATTGATAATTTCACCTTCGACATTACTTTGAAAATAGGTAATTTCTTCATTTGAATACTTTAACCTTATTGCATCAATAAATGCATGCATTGATGTATCGCCATAGATTGAAGTTTCGCGAACACCAATTAAATTTAAATTTGGTCCATTAATAATTGAGATTTTCATGATTCGCTATTTTAGATGAATGTAAAACTAATTAAAATAAACAATTGCTCTAATATTGTATTCGAAAACAAAACAATTTGAATTGGACTTCATACATAAAAGGCTTTAAATCATTTCTGCAACTCGAAAAATCATTGAGTCAAAATTCAGTGGAGGCTTATTTGCATGATGTTGAAAAACTAGTTCAATTTTTAAATATCGAAGATCAAGAACCCAAAATTGAAGAAATTGACCTCGATACTTTGCAACGATTTCTTTCCTGGATTCATGAATTAGGCATGACTGCTACATCTCAAGCCAGAATAATTTCTGGGTTAAAAGCATTTTTTAAATTCCTTATTCTAGAAGATTTAATTCAACATAACCCAACAGACCTTCTGGAAGCGCCGAAAACCAGAAGAAAACTTCCTGACACTTTATCTGTTGAAGAATTAGAACTCCTCTTTAATGCCATCGACTTAAGCACTGATGAAGGTACAAGAAACAAAGCCATTCTTGAGGTGATGTATAGCTGCGGTTTACGTGTTACCGAACTCACCGAATTACGCATTTCAAATATTTATGCAGATGTTGAATTTATTAGAGTGATTGGAAAAGGCAATAAAGAACGTCTTATTCCTATTGGCGCATCCGCTATTAAATACATTCAAATTTATATTGAAACAATTCGACAACATCTTACACCTAAAAAAAATTGCGAGGATATTGTTTTTCTTAATCGAAGAGGTGGTAAATTATCACGAGTGATGATATTTTATATTATAAAATCTCTCACTGAAAAATCGGGCTTGAAAAAGAATATTCATCCACATACTTTACGGCATTCATTTGCCACGCATTTAGTTGAAGGCGGTGCCGATTTACGAGCTGTTCAAGAAATGCTTGGTCATGAAAGTATTAGCACAACAGAGATTTATACGCATTTAGATCGTGAATTTTTGCGTGACACATTGCATCGCTTTCATCCTAGGTATAAATAGGTCCTGCTGATTAAGTCAAGAGAAATCGACATACAAGCCGTCGAAACGAAGTTGTCTAGAGGTACTGCGAGTTGAAGAGATTAGTTTTTCGTAAACATCTTTGTATAGCTCGCCTTCTCGTTTGAGAGAATCAAATAATAAGATCCACTGGCTAATTTTTCAATATTTAATTGCGGATTATAACTTGTTTCTAAAACAGTTTTTCCATCCAAACTCAATACTTTTAATGATAAGATTTGAACATTTTTATCTGACAAATCAATATTTAAATACTGACTTGTAGGATTAGGAAAAACAGTGATGTCAACATTTTTTGAAATATCATTTGTGCCTAAGGGAGTTGTCCAATAATCTCTAACCAATAATTTATTAGAGTTTAATATACGTCTATCATATAAACTTGCATTATACTTTTGAACCATACCCACTAAGCGCAACATGCGCATATCAAAATTGGCAGGCACGGCAAAGTTGAATGTATAGGTTGCGGTTTGTCCGGCCGAAACCGAACTAGGAATAGAAGATGCTTGTCCCCATGTACCTCCGAGTATAGTGCGCAAAACTCTTGTATGAGTATAATTACTCGGATTCGGTGCTGATGCTTGATATCCAATAATTGAATCTTCAAGTATATATAAATTAAATCTCAAGTCGTTACTCAATGCATCATAAAATTTGGCAGACAATTCAACACTAAGAGTTCTGGCGACTTTATCAATTGACAATTTAGAAAATGAAACTTCAACCGGTTCTAAAAATTCATCTCTTCTAAATAAATTATCTAATAATAATGTTCCGCTATAGGTGCCGAAAGATTGTCCAAATCCAGTTTCACCCGGAAAGCGAAAATGATCGAAAACAACTGTCGGATGTGCATAAGGTCCTAATTGATTTTCGAGTGCTTCTCCATCAGCAGAAAAAATAGCATCGCCCGAATATGTATAAATACCAACCGAATGATAATGTTGAAAAATATCAATTTGATTTTTGATCATGGTATCGGCAGGATAGCAAGGACCGCAAGCTTGATGTTTAAAAGTTTCTAACACAACATTTTTCTGAGGCAAATTATCAATCACTTTCACCATTCTAGTAATTGTGTCATTATTTGGGTTAATATCTGTTCCAACAATAGTAATCCAAACTTTCAAAGGATAGGTACCCGGTGTGTTTGGCACTTGAAAAGCCATTGCTGGATTATTAAGTTCTTTCTTTAAACCATTGATTAAAAAACTTGGCGTTGTATTTTGTGGTATAGCAGTTTGAATGGCACCTCCATTTATTTGCCAATGAATTGTCATAGCTGAGTAGTTCACATTATTTGTACCCATATTATGACAATAGGGATAGAACTTTTTTACAGTACCAGAACTTGCATAGTCAACTGGATATAAATCGATTAATGCTAAATCAGTTTGTGCTTTCGAAATAAAGGAACAAAAAAAGCTAAGGAAGTATAATATTTTTTTCATAGTAAAAGTAAAGACGAATTAATTTGCAAGACTGTTAGCAAAAATAAAAGGAAATTTGAATTTAAGACTAATCTAAAAATGTAATGAGTGCAATGATCAAGAATATTAGCTGTATTGCGGCAACGATTGTAGCGAAAAGCCTGTGCTATAGGCTTTAGCATGCGCGGATCCTGACGTTGCTGTCAGGACGTGGGCGCCGCCCAATTCCGATAGCCATCGGAACTTAGTAAATTTTTAGTATAGTCATAATAGAATAAATATCTTGTAGTTCATCACATTTCAATTTAGCAAAATCTAGATTCATGTAATGATTAATAAAAATGATTGTACTCATTTATTATGGATGACTTGAAAAAATAAACGTATTAATATTTTCTTCAACCGTTGATGTATCTAACAAATCAACATTGCCATCACCATTGATATCTGTAGCAATATATCCAAACCCAAAATTATAAATACTCGTTTCCAAAGCTTGATAATCAATTAAATCAATATTTTCATCACTCATAATATCCCCTGAATATATAGCCCAAACACCTGCTTCTACTTCTTTCATATTCTGACCATAGGCTTGATTTAAACTAATTGTAAAATCATAATTTACAATTCCACTTGCTCCAGTTGCTATTGTAATCGGATTCGCACTCCAAGTTTGCAAACCATTTCTATGTTTAACCACTATATAATATTGTCCAGACAATATTAAAAAAGGACAATTTGCTTGACCATTTACTTGCAGTAATGCATTTGAAGAGGCCACTAAATTATAAGGAGCTATGGCCGATCTTAATTCGACAGTGATACTATCACATAAAGTTTGATTTAGAGAAACCCCTTCATTATATAAAACCGGTTGCATACTACCACCACCATTATAATAACCTTCAATAAATAATTTAAGATTTAAATTAATTGCACAAGGGTTGACTGTTATTACCGGCAAATTATAATTTACAGTACAAGCAGTTCCATCAGTTACTGAAACGGTATAAGAAGTTGTGAGTAATGGATTAACAGTTTGAGTTGAACCATTTAAATTACCAGGTATCCATGTATAACTATATGGAATAGTAGGCGTAAAGCGATAAGCATCATTGTTTGCAGTAAAAAATGAACTATTACGCGCAGAAATAGTAATTGCAGCGCTTCCATTTTGATTTTCTATACCTTGTGTTGTAGTTGCGCCTCCATCAAAACTAGATGCATCACTAATTATGGATGAATGAATTTCGATTTCATTACTTCCTTCATACAAAATGGCTTGCACTTGATAAGGTAAGCTTGTACTTAAAAAATGTGAGGTATTATAGTCTACGATTAATTTCCGATTCGGTGCTACTCCCAGTGTTGTATATTTAATTTGACTGCCAGCATTCAATGGATTTAAATCGTTCCAAGCCAAAGCTATTAAATTGTTAGGCAGAGGTGATGATGGAATTGGCGGACCGTAAACTACCGATGCAGGCGCTCCCGAACTGAAGGTAATAAAACCATTTGAACAAATATAAAAACTCGTATACGATTGTCCATAAAATATAAAAGGGAACCCAATTGGATTGGCTCCACTCATTTGATCATCTGTTAATGAAACCGAATTACCTGTAAAGCTTATAGGTGAATATGGAATGCTATTTACTAAATACGATTTATTATTACTTCCTGTTGCAACCGCATTCATATTAACTGAAGCACCTCCACAAATACTTGTTGGACTTGCATTCACACTGACTGTAAATGCTGGATTAACAGTAATATTATGCGTTATAGAATCAATGCCTAATGGATTGGATACGATCAATTTAACTGTATACACACCAGGGCTTGTAAATGTATGAGTAGGGTTTTGAAGAGTAGATGTCGTTAGATCCCCAAAATTCCAATGCCAATCAAAAGCGTTCAAAGATTGATCGGTAAAATGCAAGGCAACACCACAACCGATAGAAATTGAATCTGAACTAAATGCTGCAATAGGCGCCTGTGTAGCGGGTAAACAAAAAGGTGGCATTAAAAAACTCTCAACTTCATCACCTACCAAATTAGCACTTCCTTGAATTGCATTAAAGCCCATTCCTCGTCCAGCAAAGGCTT
>ENA-UOWO01004930-UOWO01004930.1-activated-sludge-metagenome-genome-assembly--contig:-NODE-4930-length-14454-cov-6.443850_pt1 | contig 14454 bp, 13 predicted proteins | sample MGYA00238148_ERZ761564 | MGnify/ENA primary metagenome ERZ761564 (study PRJEB28885, sample SAMN05720194) | activated sludge metagenome | isolation source: Anaerobic digester | place: USA...
TATTACATGAGCCTAAGATCGTCTTTCTAGATGAGCCTACTATTGGACTTGATATTGTTGCTAAGCAGGCTTTAAGAGATACCTTACTGAAACTGAATAAAGAGCAGGGAACAACCATACTCCTTACATCCCATGATATTGGTGATATTGAGATGCTGACACAGCGTACTATTGTAGTTAATCATGGCCAGATAGTAGTTGATGAGGATACTCTAAAACTTAAGAATAGATATATGCAGGTAAAATCCGTTCATTTAAGCCTTAAGGAAAAGATCAAGGAATTCACAGATCCCAGGTTAATGGCTATTAAACTTTCAGGCAAGGAACTGCATTTTAAAGTGGATACTAAAAAACATGCTATTAATGAGATCATTAAGGATATTCTAAATCGCTATCAGGTAGAAGATATTGATATTGCCAATCCGGAACTGGAAGATGTAATTAGAGAGATCTATCAAATGCAATGATCAGCTCAGTTCTTAAAAAATATTTTGCAGTCTTCTCAATAGCTTTTAAAGCCTCGATCTTTTTCAGAAACAGGATTCTAGCTCAAGCATTAGTTCAGATATTTCGAATTACTATTCTGATGCTTGTGTATTCATTTGTTTATTCCCAGGTCAATGTTAACAGTGATGTGACATTACAAGTGGCTGTCTGGAGCATTGCTGCTTACTTCTGTGTGTTAAGTATCAGATTTAAAAACTTATTCAATGATATTAATTATGATATTAAATCCGGCAATATTGAGGTGATACTAAGCAGGCCTCTTAATTATCTGGGATACAGGATAGTTAATCAATTAGGAAGTGATATTAATTCTTTCCTACTACCTGTTGTGGCTTCATTCATAATCTTACCAATTGCTATTGGATTTCCCCAAATAACGGTAACGATTACCTATTTGCTGGGAGTATTAGCCATAATTATCCTGGGACTACTGGTAGGAGCATTACTTTATTCTCTGGTAGGCTTAGCCGCTTTCTGGCTGGAAGATGCGACCCCTGTTTATTGGATAATTGATAAAGGAGTGTTACTGCTGGGAGGCTCTTATCTTCCAATAGCCTTTTACCCTGAATTTATGAAGTTATTAGTATATTATTCTCCTTTTGGAGCTTCCATGTTTGTAAGTCATATCTTTTATTCGGATTTCTTAAGCAAGCTGCCTTTTTTACTATTAGCCCAAATAGCTTGGATAATTATTCTTTTAATAGTAATAAATATTGTTTACAGAAGAGCGTATAAACAATTAACAGTTAATGGCGGGTAATGAGTAATTTATTTAAAGAACTTGATAAAGCATTCTTCATTTGGCGTATTAACTTACGCTCTGAACTGGCTATGCGCAAATCATTCCTGATCTTGACAATAGGTATGATCATCAATGATCTGGCTTTTCCAATTGTTTGGATCTTTTTCTTTTTGAACTTTGGAAGCTTCAATGGCTGGGAAGTGGCGGATGTGATAGGTTTGCAGGCCATGGCCGGATTAACGATCGGATTAAGCTTCTTTACAGCTGGAGGAGCTACTAAATTACCACAACAGATCGATAGTGGCTATTTTGACAATCTGTTATTAACCCCAGGTAATCTATATCTAAAAATATTTGTATCGCATATCAGGACTTCAGCATTAGGAGATGTTTTTTATGGCTTGATAATGACTGTCATATATTTCATTCTGATCCAGGCTAATATATTGCAGATGATTATGTGGTTATTACCAATAATTCCTGCTGTAATGATAATCAATAACTTTATACTGATAACTGGCTTAGTAGGCTTTTTCATTAATGATGCTACCTATCTGGCAGGTACATTACAGGATACATTGATAGGGCCTAGTCTTTATCCTTCAGGAGCATATAGTGGAGCTTTAAGATTCTTCTTTATTTTTATAATTCCTGCTATTGCTATTGGAGGATTACCTGTTGAAATAATAAAGAATAACAGCTACTATATGATATTGGGGATATGGGTATTAGGATTATTATGGACTGGTTTAGGATATATTCTATTAAATGCCGCTGTGAAGAAGTATGAGAGTGCTAATTTACTAGCTAATAGAGTATAAACTTTTAGTTTTTGAGATTTCCCTATATTTCATTCTCACTTTGGTATATTATTTTCTTAATCAGACTGTAAATAGACGTATGGAATTACTTGAGGAAAATATTACAGCAATCATTTCTACAATCAGGCATGGCGAAAAGGATGAACTTGGGAAGTTAACACTAAATGGGTTCTTGCAAGGAATTAATAAAGGGAAACAAACAAGGCACCTGAAAGGAGACATAGTGCTCGTTCATAGCGGGGTGGATAGGGTAAAGGATACTTTATTAAGCTTCGCCAATTACTTAGGTAATAAAGAGGTGGCAGTGAGCGAAGATCTTATTAAAAATCTCAAGAATTACAATAGCTATATATCTCATTACCTCCAATATTTATATGACTCTTCGAATAAAGGGTTGTTGTTTAAAAGCTGGGATAATATTAAAGATAATGAAGCTTGTGATAGAAGAATGAATGAGTTTTTGAATTTAAGGGATTTCTCTCCTGAACCTGATATATTCCCTCCACCAAAGCATATGGCAATTAGGGTGGCTAGGGTATTGGCTACTGAGATTGACTTCGCAACAATTACTATCCCAGAAGTTAGAACTAATTTTGTAAATGGTACGCATGAGCCTGTAATAATGGCCTTCCTTTATTATTTCCTACAAAACTTCCAGCCTAAACTTAAGAATTTTACTAAGGAAATTGGAGGTAGTGTTAATTATTCAGAGGGCTTCGAGATTAGGATTTATCAAGATTTAAAAGGTGATAATAGGGTAATCTTTAAATTCAGGGATATTATAAAGGATGTAGATCAAAACAAGCTGAAGGAATTTTGTTTGAGTGAGAAGGTTAGATAGCAGTTTCGATCTGAATTAAAGCAAATGGTTTAATATAATTGTGATTCGTTATCCTGTATTATTATTTGCTATTTCCCCTCATTTAGTATATCATACCTTTATATATTTAATATATATATTAATAATCATGAGAGATTTTAAAAGGACAAGCAGTAGATTTGGTGGTAGAAGCTCTGAGCGAAGAAGCTTTGATGGTCCCAGACAAAGAAGTGAAATGTTTAATACAGTTTGTGATGAATGCGGTAAGAACTGCAGTGTTCCTTTTAAACCTACAGGGAATAAAAAGGTATATTGTAGTGATTGTTTTGAGAGACAGGGGGGAAGAGAAAGCTCTAATAGAGGTAGAAGAGATTCATCCTTTCAAGATAGAAGGTATAGTAATGATGAAAGAGTAGAATATACCGCTATTTGTGATGAATGTGGATCTAAATGCACACTCCCTTTTAAGCCTACAAGCTCTAAACCTGTATATTGCAGTACTTGTTTTGAACAAAAAGGTGGTAAGGGCAGTGATCATAAAGCCGTAGATAATGGTAAGGAAATAAGAGAGTTAAAGGATCAGATCATCTCCATTAATTCTAAACTTGATAAGATAATCAAGGCCCTTGATATTAAACCTGAAAAGGTTAGAGCTCCTAAGGTATTAAAAGTTACTAAAGAGGAATATATTTCTGCCTTAGCAGATGAAGTGGCAGAAGAGAAAAAGCCTGTTAAAGCTAAGAAAACAGCTAAAAAGGCAGTGAAAAAAAGTACTAAAAAGAAAGAGAAGAAAGCTGATTAAGATCAGTCTTTAATACTTATCCTAGCGTATAAACCAGTTATCAATCTGCCTGTGGCGGTTATTAAAGCTGGAGAATAGCGAATCCCTCGCTCCTGTGCAAGTCTCTTAAGTACATCAGAAGCTAGATCATACCCTGTTATTCTTTCATCAGGTCTTAATCTGTAAGAGGCTTGTTCTGCTCTTTGTATTAAATCTTGTAAAGTTGTAAGTGGAGGTATGGTATCAGGTGCTTTAAAGGGGGTGAGATAACGCATACCTGCTTCTTGTGTTGTCATTTCCCCCCTGGCTTTGGTTGCTACTATCTGTTCAGGATTAACAGCAACACTATCTGTAGAGAAATGGGACTGCAGAATAAAGGACATGAATATCGATTCCCAGCAAGGCTCCTCGGGAAAGTTGATAGCAGCAGTTTTCAAAGGCTCTAGTCTGTAAGCACTATTGCCTCCAGGCAGATAATGGGCCCTTTTTCGACCTTGTAGGAAGTGATAACGATCCCTTCCTAAAAGATCGAACATGTTCTCTAAAGACATATCTACCTCGAATTCCTCAGTAAAATCACCTTTAGTTGCTATTACTCTGCCATCATTAAGGTGATAATGAATAGGTCCTGAGCTTGCTAAAATATTAGGGTGCTGTTCAAAAAAGGCTCCCACACTGGCTAAATAATTGGTGCCATTGGTTCCTTCTAGTTCACAATCAGCATCTGTCTGGACCACAAATTGTTCAAATTTCTCTCCTAGACTTGCATTTACCAAAGCTTGCATAGCTGCTCTTCGGGCTGGAGAGCACCCTTTTATACTTGCTTTAACTACATTACAACCTCGAGCTTCTGCTAGCTGGGCAGTTCCATCAGTAGAATTATTATCTGCTAAGAATACCCTTACTGGACTATTAGTTTCCTGCACAGTAATTGAATCTAATAGATTAGGAAGAGTGTCGGATTCATCCCTGGCAGGAATTAAAATATTCATCATTGGAGCCGTTCTATCACTTAAAGACCCAAGTCTTTCCATAGTAGCCAGGATATTGCCTGCTTCATCACTAAAACTGCTTTGCATAGGAAACCATCTGGCTACTTCTCCTCTTTTAACTCTCTCTAGAAGATCAAGCCTTCTTGTCCTGATCACATTAGGATCTACAGCATTCAGCCCATTATCATTCTGGTATCCTTCCACTTGTTCCAGCAAAAGCAGGTTGCTTGTGGAGACACCAATTTCAAATATATTTGTGATCTGTCCAGGTGATAATTGCATTGTTTATATTTCCGTATTCAAATTCTTTGGACCATAGCTATTTAGAGCATCCTCTAATAGCTGACTTGCTGTAGCTTCAGCATCATTGCTATGGACTGAATCACTTAAATGTTTTAATACAATATCATAATCTATTCCAGGTTCAGCCAGCATTAATCTTAAATCATAGACATCTTTATCTCTGATCCCCTCATGCCTTAGAGTATGCCAAGCCCTTAATTTACTAACTAACCACATCTCCTTGGTTAATACCGGAAGTTCAACTGGCCTCATTCCCTCTCTAGATACAAATTTCCCTGTTGTGGTTTGGAGCTCATATGCATGACCAGATCTGGGATTTATAGGGATGTTAGGACTACTGAATGGATCTGGGCTTTGTAAGATATGAATATTGTAATCTCTGGGAGGCTCAGGAGTATTAATAAAATCATTTTGCATATCGCTTTCCCAGGCATCGGAATCAATTGCCGGTAATCTGGATTGCAGCCATAGATTATTGGGCTTTGTGGGGATGTTAACCCAGTCTGGCATAAGGTCCAGTATTGCTGCAGTAGTTTCCGGTATAGATCTATTAGAAGCTATAAATACATCACAATCAAGATGAAATCTAGTGAAGGGCTGAGCACGTAATCCTTCTAGAGCATAACCACTATTCACTACCAATTTCGCAATACCTTGCCCAGCAAGTTGCTCAAACAGATATCGCATGTGTAAGATATCTTGCTGCATTCTTTCCAGAAGATCAGGTCTAAATTGTGTAATTGGTTCAATAAGAATCAAAGCCTTATTAATCAAATGTGAAATTATATTATATATATATCAGATGTATAATGCAATACAACGATAATCGATTATATTTAAAGCTATGATTCATATATAATGCAGTAGAATATCATGACTAGTACCAATTTAAAATGCTAACCAATATCAATATCCGAATACAAGAACCTCAACAGGATTGGAACAAGGATTTCGTTAATATTTTCACTTCATTAATAAGTTCTGGTAAGAATGTTTTCAAGATCTCAGATAAGGAATTGGAGATCAAAGCTGGATCATTATTGCCCGTTACCCAAATTAATTTTGAAAATAAATCTACTGCAGTAATTTTTAAAGATGATTCAGCAGTTGTTAGATCATTAAGAGCTGGAGGATTGAGCATAGCAATTAATGAGGATGTTTTAGATAAGCCTGCTAGCAGCTTAACTGAATTTAAGATCTTAAAAGATGAAATAGGGGAGTATTGTGAGGTAGTTACTAGATCTAATGAACCTAGATACCTGCTTACCATGAAGCAACTCTGGGATCGTTTTCAAGGTAAGATCATTGAGGTTAATCATACCGGTATTAACTTCTCACCAGCTTCTATTCCCTTACCGGATTATCAATTCCTTAAAAAGCATATAGCAGGGGAGTCGTTTTTAGTTAATTACCCTACTGGTGAAGAATGGCCTTTTGTCATACCAACTACAAAAGAGGAAAATCTTAATGGAATCTCAGATACTTCAATAATCAGGCATCCTTTGTTTGAATTAGTTTATTCAGACTATAATTCTATACCGGTTATTCAATTCGATATCAGGCCAGATCTTACTAAGGAGGAAGTACTTAGACTATTACCTGAGCCTTATGGAATTAGTTTTGAGGGTTTAGAGGATTCTATTAGAACCGTCTACGTTTTATCTGATATTAAGGATGTAAATATACGTTTCGATATTGGATTAAGATCAACAAGCACTAATAGTTTCTATCCCTGGATGATCAAAGAGGGGGGAAGATTTATTAAATAGTAATTTCAGTAAAACCCAAGCGATGATCAGTTTGAGTATGAATTACTTTTGACTCAACTATTTTAAAATCCCTACTTATCAATATATGATCTGATCTTGTATTATTACCATCTGCTCTGATTCTAGTAGGCTCGTTGGGGAGGGCCTCAATTAAAAATAATTTTTTAAAGAGATTAGGCATAACAGACTCCAGCTCTCCAAATTGGAAGTCGCCACAGATAATAGCAGGAGTTTCTAGTATTTGCGTAAGGGAGGTCTCTAATTTACTTGCATAATCTTTACCTTTCCCTTCCATATATTTATACCCCCAATAATGTAGAGGCTGGATCTGGGTGTTAATAAATGTGACTCCTCCGATTTTGAATTTCATGAAATATTTATCAAATCTTTGTGCTTCACGCCCATCTTTAAATACAAGGGGGAAGTCAGGATATGGTTGAATGATGTTAAGAGCATTGTTTAATGGCTTTTTAGAGATAACTGAACAGCTTAGATATTCTTCTGGGTTTATATGATCCGGGCTCATAGCTACATTAAGAGAATAACTAAGGCCAGTCATTTGGGAAAGTCGTTCCGCCTGGATTCTTTTTGGTGAAGTTAGAGTTTCCTGCAACATGACTAGATCAGGATCTAATTCATTTATTTGATCTGCAAAATATTTCAGGTCTTCATTAGTATAATCCCACTGAGAATAGGAATTTATTCTTCTTCCACCACCAATGTTCCAAGTAATAAGGCGCATATTTAATCAATAAATCTTATGAAATTATATTAGAATAGGCGAATTTAAGATATCATTGTTTATTAAGATAAGTAGTTATTAATTTAATAATATCTATATGGAAGTTAATAATCAGAATTTCTTAATCACTTGGGATAAAGTTAAATTAAATATTAATGGTGAGCTTATTGATTATCCATTATTAAAGATCAAGATCTCAGGAGCTCCTTCCTTAGTAGAATTTATTAGATTTATGACCAAGATAGAGTCCTTTACAGAGAACTTTAAAGAAGACTATATCTCAATTACAGATTTTAGTGATCTTGATCCTAATAAAGTCATTGAAACATTAATTTCATTGTCATCAAATAAGCTAGTTAGGACTATGACCTTTGTTAGTAATCAATCAAAGATATCATTTGTAGTATTAGGAAAAGATTCCAAGTTAACAGTATTAAGAAAGAGATTAGAAGATGTTAATACTACTACTGAGGAGAATGCTTATTCTTATAATTACCGCTTTATTGAAGAGGAAGCTCAGATGGTAGGGATTGCTGAGGAGATATTGAATCGGAAAGTTGTATAGAAATGGGGTCGATGGCTGGTTACGATTAGGAACTATTTGACTAATTTAGCACTTTGACATTACCAACCAGCTGAGTTTGCTCCGTTTTTCGCCTGTATTTTTGTGAATTTTTCATTATTGATGTTCAAAATATTGCAGCGATGGTTGATTAATAGCTAAAGGACATTTATTTCCATAATAGAATAACTTATAATTTAGATATAATTTGTTATTCATTTTATTATGGAATCTAATCCTCCAATCAAGCAAGAGTCATCAGTTGGGAAAAAGGCCTTTCTAGCAGGTCTAGGAGGATCGGTAGGTGTAATTATTGGTATAGTATTAATAGTCTTATTGCTCTGTTGTGGGTGCATATTTATAGTTTCAATGAATATGAATAATAATGGAAGTGGTACTCTAAAGATCGATGAAGTTAACAGTAGTAGTGACACTGTAAAACAGCCAACAAATATAACGGCTGCAAAATATAAAATTGGCGATGTGATAGAGATGGGTGATTTACAATTGACCGTTTATAGTATTGAGGATAATGTAAAAAGCACCAACACATTTTTTCAACCTGAAGAGGGAAATAAATTCATAGCAGTTGATGTAAAAGTATCAAATAAGGGGACAACTATTGAGAATGCAAATCCGTATGATTTTGAAATTAAAGATTCGGATGATTATAGTTTCAACTATAGTTGGTATAATATTAAGACACCAGAATTTAATGCTTCTGATTTAAATGCAAATGATAGTGTAAGGGGTTGGTTAACATTTGAAGTGCCTTCTACTTCGAAAGATTACAGACTAGTCTACCAGCCAAGCTGGTTATCGGCAGATCAAATAATAGTTGAGTTGTTTTAATTTAACTCAAATTTATTTTAAGTGAGTCGGAAATTGCTTAAATGAAAAGATAATGGGGGCCTTGAGGATGTTGGGCCTGAAGTATTAGAAAATTTTGGATTTGATCTTGAGAATCCTGGTGCTGATTTTGCTGCACAATTAACTGATGGATATACGGTAATCCAATCATTATTATCAGATTTAAATCGAGTGGGCATGATAAATCTTTTTAATAATGAGATTATTGATACATTAAAACATTTCCTTGATTCTTTTTTTGCTAAATGTCTGGGAATCCCGAAAGGAAAGCCGCTCGTCTTAATGATCTCAGAGCTGTAATTGCGAAATATGAACCCCATAGCTCCCCAAATGATCCGAATTTAGCTCAAGTTGACGGGATTGAAATCCCAGAACATATCGAATATCCATTTTGGAATGATTGGGCAGAGACCTATGTACGTATAGTAAAAGATGTACTTGCTGAACAGGAAAGTTAATTGGCCAGATGTCTTTAAAGATTCTCCCTTACATTTCTTGAAGAATTATCAATATTTTTTTCGATCAAAATCCTTTTGCCTTTTTAAAATAATTTAATTACTTACTTTTTATAATTTGTAATAGAAAGTTTTATTGTTTAAAATTTGCTTAATTTAAATCCGATAAAAGGAACATGAGTCGTCAACCACCAACCACAAGTGAACCTGATCCCGAGAAATCCATATCGGGTGTGAAGGAAGCTCAAGCATCAGAATTACATGAAGCAGTGAGTGATTTAATTCAGGCGACGACTAGTCCGGAAATCAGCCCTATTGGACGAACGCAAGAACTGGCGACTGGCCTGCTGAGTCAGATTAGACAATTAAGAACACTCTCTGAGGTAACTAGTGAAAGTATCCCCGGAGATACAGTGCAGTCGCAGGGAATTGATCCTCTCCCACAAGATATTGGTGAGGCAATTCAGTTGATATCAGAGCGTTTTAATGGCGAAAATGATCCTGGAAAACAAGAAGAGGCAATTGCAGGTTCTATCAATTATGCCTTAAAACGATTAGAAGAAATTAGTGCTGATCCAGCTGGAAGTATAGAAGAGGCAATTGAAATAATAGAATCTATTAATCGCTCTTTGCAAGAATATCGGCAAAATTGTGATGCTTTGAATAAGGCAGAAGAAGAAACTGAAAGGCTTAATGGAGAGTATCGTAAGAAGAAAATATCAGAAGCTGGTTTTTCTGATGAGGAACAACTAGAAGAACATCTAGAAGAAGTTAACGAGTCAATTGAAGGAGTAATCAAAGCTAAAATTAATAATCCAGAAGTAGCTAGTATTTTAGAAGAAGAAGAGAAGCAATATTCTGATTATTCAGAAGGAATAATTACTGAAGAGCAAAGAAATGAAGGGGCACTCAAACTGTCTGCAAGGTTAGAAGAGATATTGCCCGAATTTAAAGAATTAAATCAAGAAAGAAATAGATTGTATGCAATTTTAAATTCTGCCACAATCGAAGCCAATTTGCCTAGAAAGAGCGATGACTTTGAGTCTGATTTAGAAAAGCAATTACCTGTTTTGGCAGAGGCGTCCACTAAATTGCTTATAGCCTCTTTCGATGCTAGACCTGGGGTAACAAGTGAGGTCGTAACAGATACTTTAGAAGGGTTTTTGGAAACTATCCCTACTAAGGAAGATCAGGCATGGCAAGAGCTTTATATAGAAATACTTAAGGAAATTAAAGAGGTTTCGGAAGTCTGGGGTCTAGATAATTCTCTTGAAATCCAAAATCGAAAAGATCAAATTTATGCTTTAAGAAAAACCAACAGAGAAAAGTTTAATGAATTTTGTGAGAACCTAGATGCAGAGGAATGGAACCGAGTACGAAACGATCCAGGAGTCATTCTTAGAGTTGGTCCTAAAAAAATTAAAGAAATTGATGCTTTAATTGGTCAAGAAGTATTAAATCAAGTATTAAGACAGACAGAGCGTACGGAGGAATCTTTAGCTGCGGGAAATAGACTCTTGCATTTTGTGACGCCTGAATCTTTACCATTTATTATATTAAATGCATATCGCGAAGTTGGATCTAGTGGTGATAATCCATTTTTAATAACTGATCAGCCAGGGAATGAAAGTAAGCTATATAAAGTAATTAGTTCACTTAATGACGAACAGCTTGAAGAAATTGCACAATTACAAATACCAGGTCTTGTTGAATTTATTGTATTAGTTAGACAAAATCCTGAAAATTTTAATCAGGAATCTATGCAAGCAGAAATGTTGCGAGAGATCCAAAAAATAAGCGGATATTATCTTCATTCAAAAGATCCACAAATACAGACCTTTTCTATTCCAATTTATGAATATTGGCCAATAGATCCGGGGGCAGAAGCAGTAGCCTTATTGCTTGATGCCTATGACACATTTAATCCGGAGTTGAAGGCTAGGGTAATTGATTCGATCATGGTAATGTTAAAAAATCTACAAGGTGAAACTTCTTTAGATCCTCAAATAGCAGGTAGTCTAAGTGAAGGTGTACGAAAATTTTTCGAGGATCCAGATTTTTGGGATGCATGGAAAAATTCAGTAGGAGCTCATCCGGTATTGATATCTAGATGGCAAGAAGGCCTAAAAAATGGAGAGATACCAACTATCAATGAAGAGATGAGGATTTTTGTCGGTAATAAAAATTTTTGGGACCAGTGGGTTAAATTAAGTATGGAAGCACAAGATTTTTTGACTGGTCAATTAAAAAACAACATGCAAATAACTGAAGAAATGCTAGATTTTGTAAATGATGATGGTTTCTGGAAAGGATTCAATCGTTTGCCTGCAGGATTGCGTAGGGAATTTGCTTTAAAGTGGGCAGAAGATCTGAAGAATGGAGGAGGTTTAAAACTAGACGAAAGAGTGAGAAGGTTTGCCGGACTTTCGCAAAGAATAGATGAACAACATTCTCGTCATCTTGACAGGATCAAGCTTGCTTTGATCAGTCAGCTTGCAGATAATCCTAATCCAGAAGAGGCAATAAACAAGATATTCGTGATATTTGAGCGAAATAATTTACCTTTGTTTGCTAAAAATTTTCTGATATTTGAAATACTTTATGAAACAGCAGACTCTGACGGCAAGACTCTATTGCAACGGGAACTAGATCGTCCAGGATCAGGGTTAAGCCCTGTTTTGATCGAGGCAGGCAGCTTTCGTAGGACAAATACTATCTTCCTAGATCTATTAAAAATTGAAATCGAATCTAATAGTCAATCATTTTACAGTTATATTAGTTCGATGGCAGCTGGTGAGGCTCTTATCGAAAAATTTGAAACTGGGGGTATTCAAAGTTTAACGCCTGCAGAACAGACCCAGCTTACCATGTTCCTAACTAGGGCAGGTGTTGTTTATGAACATTCAGTTCTAGGTAGTAGAGTAAATAGTGTCCCTGGTACAAGTGAAATTGGTGAGACGAAACTGGCGGATAAAATTGCATCTTTAAGAAGGGATCTAGGTGTAAAACCCAAACAAAAGATAATGGATCGATTAGTTGATATGTTTGCTAGGCCTTTGGGTTATTCTTCTCTGCAAGATGTTTTGGAACATATGGATGAAGTGGAAGACGCTGCTCACGCTCGTAATATATCAAATCCGGGTGTGGCAGAGGGTAGGTTCATTATTAGAAGTGGAGACCTAATAAAAGGGATTGGTTTGGATGCACTAAGCTATATCCTGCGGGGTGGTTGTGTAGCAAAAGATTATTTAGGACCTGACGCTGATTCGGATAAGACACCCTTTGACACAGATACAAGCATGGTACTTGAGGGGGATTCGACAAGTTTTGAAAATGCTCTAAATACTTCTTTAGCAAAGAATTATGGTAATGTTATGTTGATAATTCGTGACCGTGGTCAATTTAGAAGGTCTGAAACTGGACAAGAAACCAGCCTTTCATATGACCCCAATAGATATGAGTTATTTAATTCGAACGTATTGGGACCAAGGCACTTTGGTATTCGTACAGGGATCCCTTCAACAGAAATTGATGCAATAGTACTAAGGGATGTGCCAGATGTAACTGCCAGGCAAGAGCTTTTTTTCCAAATTGCAAACAATGGATTTTATATACCAGTATTAGACACACAAGGTAATGTGATTTTTACGGAAGATGATTACAATGCTTATCGGCTCAACAGACAGTCGATACAAGAAGCTTTGGCCTCCCCAGATTTTAGTCCCGAAACTTTTTTAACAGTATTAAAATCATCTCCTTATCTTAGTGAAGCCTTATCTCTTTCTGCTGGAGTTAGCGAGGGGTACTCCGTTGAAAGGCATACTCAGATGGTGATGTCACAATTTGAACGATATTTTGCCAGTAATTTTTCTTCTTCAATATTGACCCTTGAGGATTTCCGACTTTTATTGTCCCTACATGATATTGGCAAGGGATTGGCGGTTAGGTCAAGGGGGTCAACAGGTGAACAACACTCTTTCTCTAGGCGGGTTCTTGAATTTGCTTTGCAGACAATGGGTACCACATCAATTAATACAGATACAATAATTCGGTTAATAGATCAGGACATACTTGGGAACTTTTTAAGAAAGAGGATCTCACTTGATATTGCTAAAAAAGAAATCACTGATCTCGCTTTGTTAATTGGCACAAATCCGACGGAACTTTTGGGTCTTCTTAGAATATTCTATATCTGCGATGCAGGAGCATATACTTCGGATGCGGGTGGAAAGTCTAGTTTAGATGAACTTTTTATCTTTACTAATACCGAACAAGGTAGTACTGCTGATTTTTCACCAGCATTAGCTGCAGAATTTTCTACTTTATCAGATGCTTTGGCCGTCGGAGTGTAATAATTTCGATTTTCATTATCACCTGATCAAATATGCTTCGAAAACATCAACTCTTTATCACCTTATCCACAGCGATCTTCCCCGTAAGAATCGACATCGGTACGCCACCGGGGCTATATGCCCATCGGCCTGCTTGATAGATAGAAGGTATAGGGGTTAATACGGCTCTGTTTGCGTCTGGGATACGATTTATTACAGGCATTGATTTTTGGAACGCCCATCCTGTGATGCCACCATCTGAACTATCTATGCGGTGATTGATACTAATGGGGGAGAATGAAAGATGTTTTATGATCTTCCCCTTTAGCATTGGGAATATTAGATCTGAAATCTGCTAATATCAAAGCTGACAGTATTATCAAGAATACCTACCGCACATTGATGACAAGAGGTTTAAAGGGATGTTATATATATTGTACTGATAATGAAACATCAGAATATTTCAGAAAATTTTCAAAAAACTAACGTTAAAATTTTAACCAAGTGGAAATCACGGGCAGGTTTTTAAATTGATTATTGGGTTTAATTTGTTGGCGGTAAATAATATACAACTGGGGTACCACAATTTGCCTAATAAGAACCCATTACGAGAGAATAGCGGCGGGTTTGTATCTGCCTGAAAACCAAAATCCAGACAAAAACACAGGCTAATTTTAAAACCACCCAGGCCAGGCTGTGGGGTTTTATTTCCGGCGGGGCGGAATTCCCCCCAGACCCCCTTTCCGCCCGCCGGGTTTC
>ENA-UOWO01004932-UOWO01004932.1-activated-sludge-metagenome-genome-assembly--contig:-NODE-4932-length-14450-cov-12.617576_pt1 | contig 14450 bp, 11 predicted proteins | sample MGYA00238148_ERZ761564 | MGnify/ENA primary metagenome ERZ761564 (study PRJEB28885, sample SAMN05720194) | activated sludge metagenome | isolation source: Anaerobic digester | place: USA...
ACCACGTGCGCATCAACCGTGCCTGCCAGCTGTTGATGAGTTCGGACCGCTACATAACCAATATTTGCTACGACGTGGGGTTCAACAACGTGGCCAATTTCAACCGCCGTTTTCTGGAAATAAAGGGCACCACGCCTTCAGAGTTTCGAAAGCAGGCGGAGAGTCGATTTGGCGGTTCTTCAGCACCAAATCGGCCTCAAGCCAGCGTCTGATAAACGAAAAAGCTATTATTTATATAGCGAATCAACCTGCTGCACGGCGCTGCAAAATTTCAAACGCAGGCAGGGTTTTGCCTTCCAGCACTTCCAGAAAAGCGCCGCCGCCAGTGGAGATGTAGCCCACGCGTTTCTCGATGCCGTATTTGGCAATAGCTGCCAACGTGTCGCCGCCACCGGCAATCGAAAAGGCAGCACTGTCCGCGATAGCGTGGGCGATCAACTTGGTGCCGTTCTCAAACGCCGCAAACTCAAACACGCCCACCGGACCGTTCCAGACGATGGTGCCCGCATTCATCAGCTGCGCCGCCAGCACCTTCGCAGTTTCGGGGCCGATGTCCAGAATGAGGTCGTCATCCGCCACGTCGGTCGCACGCTTTACGGTGGCGACTGCATCGGCCTTGAATTCCTTGGCCGTCACCACATCGGTGGGGATGGGCACTGCCGCACCGCGGGCCTTCATGGCTTCAATCACCGCCTTGGCCTCGGGTAGCAAATCAGGCTCGGCCAGGCTCTTGCCAATCTTCAGGCCCGCAGCCAGCATGAAGGTATTGGCAATACCGCCGCCCACGATCAGCTGATCGACGTTATTCGCCAGACTTTTGAGAATGGTAAGTTTCGTGGATACTTTAGAGCCCGCCACGATGGCCACTAGCGGACGCTTGGGCGCTAGCAGGGCGGCCGAGATCGCATCCATTTCCGCGGCCAGCAGCGGGCCGGCGCAGGCAATCGGTGCAAACTGCGCGATGCCGTAGGTGCTGGCTTCGGCGCGGTGAGCCGTGCCAAAGGCATCGTGCACAAAGATATCGCACAGTGCCGCCATTTTTTTTGACAGCTCTTCGCTGTTTTTCTTCTCACCCGGGTTGACACGGCAATTCTCCAGCAGGACCACCTGGCCCACTGCAAGCGCCTTGCCGTTGACCTTGACGCCGTCCACCCAATTCGACACCAGCGGCACATCACGCCCCAGCAATTCACCTAGGCGCTTAGCCACGGGCGCGAGCGAGTCTTCCGGTTTGAAGGCGCCTTCAGTCGGGCGGCCCAGATGCGAGGTCACCATCACGGCGGCACCCGAGTCCAGCGCGAGCTGGATACAAGGCGCAGAGGCGCGAATACGCGTGTCTTCGGTGATGTTCCCGGCATCGTCTTGCGGCACATTCAGGTCAGCACGGATAAAAACACGTTTGCCAGCCACATGGCCTTGGGCACACAGATCAGTAAAGCGGATGAATTTCATGGTGGCGATGTCAGGTCGGGTTGAGCAGCCTCAAATTGTAGGCCCCCGCAACCTCGCAGATCGCCCGGCAAACCTCAGCGGCAGGCAGCGAACCAGTCCATCTCCGGCTTGTACAACCGGGTCTGAACATCCAGCAGCCCCAGCATCGCGTGAAACAGGTTGTCGTGGGTCAGCGGTGCATCAGCATGCTGATTCAGGCAATCGGTGCGCACTCCGGTTCGTTTTTGCATAGCACCCGAGAGCCAGGTCACCATCGGCACATGGGTTTGAAATTCCGGCGCCAGCGCGTAGGGCAGGCCGTGCAGGTACAAGTTGTTTTCACCCAGTGATTCGCCATGATCCGAGACGTAAAGCAGCGCCGTATCCGCCTGACCGGCCTGGCTTTTCTGATCCAGCCACTTCGCCGCACTGGCCAGCACGTGGTCGGTGTATACCAGCGTGTTGTCAAAGGCATTGATCAATTGTTCGCGCGGGCATTCCTGAAGCACATTGCTGGCACATTCCGGCATAAATTTCTTGAATGCCGTAGGTGAGCGCTTGAAGTAGGCAGGCCCGTGGCTCCCCATCTGGTGCATAACAACCACGACGCCCCGGGCACGCCGCACGGGGTCCAGCGCCGCAATGCGTGCGTCCAGCCCCTTGAGCATGACCTCGTCAAAACACTCGCCATCGGCACACAGGCCGGGCTCCTCCAGCGTGCGGGTCAGCACATTGGGAATACGATCGCACAGCCCTTTGCAGCCGGACTGGTTATCCAGCCACAGCACCGCCAGCCCTGCACGTTGCAAGACATCCAGCAGGTTCTCAAACCGCTCGGGGCTGGCCTCAAAGGCTGATTTACCCAGGTGCGAAAACATGCAGGGCACCGACGCCTGGGTATTGGTGCCACAGGAGCGCACGGCCCTGTAATAAGTGAGATCACCCGTTTTCTTTAGCTCAGATAGTTCGGGGTTGGTGTTACGGGCATAACCCCCCAACGAAAAGTTGGCGGCCCGTGCGGTTTCACCCACCACCAGCAGAACAATTGGCGGCCTTTCCTGGGCCGCATAGGCAGCACCCAGGCGAGCATCTTCGCCAATCACCTGGAGAACCTGCTGGGCACGCGGTACCTGATCTGCTGCCAGCTTGCCCACACCATAAAGCGCATTGAGCGGGTTGATCAGATAGCGAACATCCTTGTGGTTGCGCATCAGCGATGCCATGTCCTGATAGGACGCCAGTAGTACGCCAACCATCACCACCGTCGCGCCCAGCAACGCCAGCAGGTTGCGCCAGGCGTGTGACCACAGTGAACGCTCGACGAGCCTTTGCCGGAACAGCCAGACCATCGGAAGGCCCGCGATCACCACCAGGCTCAGAACCAGCCACCAGGACAGCAGGTCACGTGTTTCCCGCGCATCCGTGTGCATGACGTTGGCCATCATGGTGGCGTCGATCACCACACCGTACTGCAGCATGAAATAAGTGCTGGATGCCGCGGTAATCAGCAACAGGCTCGCCACCAGTTTGAAAACACCAGGCCATGCTAGCAGGCTGAGCAAAGCCATGGTAGCGGCCGCAATCAGGGCGGCAAAACCGGCTGCGAACAACAGGCCGCGCAAGCTGCTTTGCTCAGGCAAGGCAAACAGGGCACGCCATAACGGCACATTGCCCACCGTCGCCAGCCAGCCGCTGACCACCAGAGCCAGCATGTGCGGACTCCAGGGGATGGATGAAGCAATTCCTTTGCTCGCGTTCAATTGAAAACCTCTTTCACAATCTTCCTGTGCCTATAGCTTGTGTTCAAGCGCGAATGAGCGACCTTAGCGCGGTGGACTTAAGCGCTCCTTATGAGGTCGATACGTCTACCAGCCCAGCCCGAGATGCAAGGGCATAAAAACAGCCATGCCCACCACAATGGTTATCAACACATCCTTACGCCAGAAGTAAGCAATCGCTCCGGCTACGGCCGCATACAACCTCGCATCCTGCCAGGTGCTCACCAAATGGCCTTGTGTCATCACCGCCTCGGGCAAAACTACGGCTGCCAGCGCCGCGATGGGGGCGTACTGCAAACCCCGCAGTGCCCAGTTTGGCAGTTCCCATGAAGTCCGCGAAATCATGAAGAAGCTGCGCGCCAGCACCGTCACACAGGCCAGACCGAGAATCACTACTAGCGTGTATGGGTCTATTTCCATCACAGGGCCGGCTTGCGGGCGGGCGGAAAGCGGTTTTCCATGCTCAGGCACAGAATCACAGCCGCTGCAATGGCCACCAGTATGTTGAGTTTCAAGGGTAATGCGTACGTGGCAACAGCCGCCACACCCGCCACCCCGGCCGATAACAGCCGCAACCGAGTGGTGGCCAGACTGCACAAAATACCAATCAGACACAAAATGCCGGCAAATCCCAGGCCCCAGGCCGCCGGAATCAGGTTGGACAGCACCACGCCCAATACGCTGGAGCCCATCCAGCTCAACCAGTTGATGAGGCAGTTGCCGCTCAAATACGACTCCTGAGCCCGAAGTTGCGCAGGTTCGGTACCCACCTGCGGGAAGCGGCGCGTGAACAAAACGTAGGTCAGGTCCGCCGTGAAATAGCCATGTGTCATGCGCTCCCACATCGGCAAATGCATCAAATAGGGCCGCAAATGCAGACTGAAAACAACAAAACGCAGGTTCACGCAAAACCCGGTCGCCAGAACAATCCAGATGGGTGCCCCGGCAATGATGAGCGGGATGGCGGCCAGTTGGGAACTGCCGGCAAATACCAGCACGGCCATCAGCAGGGACTCGGCCACACTCATGCCGGACTTGACCATTGCCACACCCGTCATCAAGCCCCAGGCGGCGATGCCAGGGGCCGCGCCCAGCATGTCACCTACACCATTGCGAAATTCCGGATGACTGTAATTGGTACGCTTGAAAAACATGGGTGCGCCGGCTTACGGTCCAGTGTCCGCAGACACCCCAAGCGTTATGCCCGGCTGCAGGTCCGCGCCGCGTAAAAAATCGGCTACGGGAAGCCGCTTGCCCCCGGCGCGCTGCAGTTCGGTCAGGCGCAACACGCCAGAACCGCAAGCCACGTCAATTCCCGTCGAATTCAAGGACAAAATCGCGCCACAGCGCTCGTCAGCATTGCGTGAGTAGCTAGTAAGTTCAGAGCGCCAAAGCTTGATGACTTCGCCGCCCAGTTGCGTCGAGGCACCCGGCGTGGGGTTGAAAGCCCGGATGCGTCGTTCAATCACGTCGGCATCCTCACGCCAGTCCACCGCGCTTTCGGTCTTGTCGATCTTGTGCGCGTACGTCACACCTGTCACCGGCTGGGCTTGTGGCTTCAGGCCTGAGGTAGCAGCCAGTTTCAGAGCATGCACGATCAGGTCGCCGCCCAGTGCAGCCAGCTTGTCGTGAAGGCTACCCGTCGTATCAGCGTTCGGGCCGCAGTGAGTAATGGGCAGGCTCTGGACGAGCAGCATGTCCCCCGTGTCCAGCCCCGCGTCCATCTGCATGATGGTCACGCCGGTTTCTATATCGCCCGCTTCAATGGCACGGTGAATTGGCGCGGCACCACGCCAGCGGGGGAGTAGGGATGCGTGGATATTCAGGCAATCCATTTCATCCAGCACCCATTGCGGCAGGATCAGCCCGTAAGCCGCAACAACCATCACGTCAGCCTTTGCAGCCTGAATCACCTCTTTCGCCGCCGCCGCTTCTTCCGGAAATTTGCCGTCCAGCCGCAAGCTACGAGGCTGCGCGACCGGCAGGTTATGCGCCCGAGCATAAGTTTTGACTGAAGATGCTTGCAGCTTCAAACCACGTCCAGCAGGCCTGTCGGGCTGAGTGAGCACCAACACAATTTCATGCCCTGCCGATTGCAACCGCTCCAGCGCTACGCGGGCAAACTCGGGCGTGCCCGCAAAAATGACCCTCAAGCGCGCTCCTCACGCTGGGCTTTGAGCATTTTGGTCTTGATGCGGTTGCGTTTGAGCGGCGACAGGTATTCGACAAATACCTTGCCCATCAAATGATCCATCTCGTGCTGGATACACACCGCCAGCATGCCGTCGGCTTCAATGACCCGGGATTTGCCGCTACCATCCAGCGCGGTCACGTGGACGGCGTCAAACCGCTCCACCCCATCATAAATGCCGGGAACCGACAGGCAGCCCTCTTCGTTGATGTGTTTTTCGGCGCTCGTCCACGTCAGTTCGGGGTTGATCAGCACCAGCGGCACGTTGCGTTCTTCCGACACATCAATGACGATCAGGCGTTCGTGCACGTCCACCTGTGTTGCCGCCAGGCCAATGCCTTTGGCGTCGTACATGGTTTCCAGCATGTCGGTCACCAGGTTTTTGATGCGGGCGTCCACCTGGGCGACCGGTTTGGCCACCTTGTGCAATTTGGGGTCGGGGTAACAAAGAATGGGAAGTAAAGCCATGAATTCGTCTCAAAGATGTCGTTATTTTCGCTACTTTTCGGCCATCTCGCATGGGCCAAAGCCCGAAAACGTTGCCCGATCAAGGACTTGAGCGCAAAATCGTGCGTGATTTATCAGGATTTGAGCGCCAACCGTGGCCCGTCTGACCGTCAACCTGAAGTGCCCCAGCAGGCACTTGTAATGCAGCAAGATATGAACAAACACATGATGACGACATCCCGATTTGCAAGCTCAGCGCTGGCACTGGCGGCGGGCGCCCTGCTGGCTTTGCCCGCTCTGGCCCAGAATTTCCCAATCACACCAGGGCAAAAGGCTACCGCCGAGCAAGTGGCTCAGGCTGGCATTCCCTTGAGTGAGCTGGCTCCCAACGCGCCTGACAACTACACCGTCAAACGCGGTGACACCCTGTGGGCCATCTCGAAAATATTCCTCAAAAGCCCATGGCGCTGGCCCGAGCTGTGGGGCATGAACCTCAACGACATCAAGAACCCGCACCTGATTTACCCCGGACAGCGCCTGTTTCTGGAGAAGAAAAACGGCCGCGCCACTCTTCGCTCCAGCCCTTCGGGAGCCGGTGACATGCCTACCGATACCGTCAAGGTGTCGCCACGTACCCGGTATGAGGCTCTGGGCGGTGGTGCCCTGCCCACTATAGACTTCAACCAGATCGAGTCATTTCTGGCAGAGCCCATCGTTGTGGACGAAAAAGGTCTGAGCGCAGCGCCGCGCATCGTGGCAGGCGCACAGCAGGGCGAAGGCCGCGTGCTGCTGACCAAGGGGGACCGCGCCTATGCCCGCGGCCCGGTCGAAGCGCCGCTACTTGACGACCAGCGCAAGGAAAAGCAATACCGAATCTTCCGCAACGCCACACCACTGAAAGACCCCGGTACTGGCGAAATACTGGCTTACGAGGCGCAATACATCGGCGGTGCAACGCTGGTTCGCAGCGAATCCACCCAGCAGGTGACGGCCACAGACGGCAAAACCACGACCGACATCGTGCCCGCAACCATTGACATCATTTCAGCCAAGGAAGAAATGCGTGTTGGTGACCGGCTGGTGCCCGAACCTGAGCGTCAGTTCCCCAATTACGCCCCCCGTGCTCCAGGGTCCCCCGTGGACGGGCGCATCGTGTCCGTCTATGGCAGCGCCGTGGTCAATGCAGCACAAAATCAGGTGGTCGTGATCAATCGTGGCACCAAAGACGGCATGCAAAACGGTTACGTAATGTCCATTTTAAAAGATGGGCTGCGCATGCAGGACAAAACCGATGCAACCAAACCCCAGATCAAGCTGCCGGACGAGCGTAACGGCCTGCTGATGGTGTTCCGTACGTTTGACCGCGTGTCTTACGCGCTGGTTCTGGAAGTGACGGAAGTCATTCGCGTCGGCGACCGTTTGGGCAGCCCACGCTAAACCATGATCCGGTTCAAGCCGCTGGCTGTGGTCTGAACCCATTCACGGGGCACTATTCCCGAAAAATCTCATGGAGCGCGATGAAGTCGCCGCGTGGCTGCGCCTGACGCTTACGCCAGGTGTTGGCAACGCATCGGCGCGCAAACTGCTGGCCGCGTTTGGGCCGCCTGAATCCATCTTCATCCAACCCATCTCCACCCTGGCGCAGGTGGTGAGCCGCAAGCAGGCGACCAGTCTTCATACCGAAGCACCTGAACTGGCCGTATTGCTGGCAACCACCTGGAACTGGCTGGAAGCCAATCGCCAGCAGCGGCGCATCGTGGTGCTGGGTGACCCGACCTATCCGCCGTCCCTGCTGACTATTGAAGACCCGCCGCTGATGCTTTACCTGCTAGGCGGCCAGAAAAACGAATCAGCGGGAAATAGCGGAAATGGCAAGTCAAATAGCCCCTCAGCCCCCGTCCAATATGTGCAAACAGCTATTGATTTAGTAGCAAAAAGCCTGGCCAGCAGTATTGCCGTCGTGGGTAGTCGAAACCCGACGCCGCAGGGCGCTGCCAACGCCAGGCATTTCGCCAAAGCGTTCAGCGAAGCGGGGCTGACCGTGGTGTCCGGCCTGGCGCCGGGCGTGGAAAGCGCGGCGCACGAAGGCGCTCTGGACGGCCGGCGCACCAACAACCGCCGCTTGGCCACGATTGCCGTCGTAAGCACCGGTCTGGACCGCGTGTATCCGAAAGACCATCGCGATCTGGCCCACCGCATTGCTGAAAACGGGCTGATCATCAGCGAATACCCGCTGGGAACACCCCCGCTGGCCGAGAATTTTCCCAAACGCAACAGGCTGATTGCCGGGCTGGCGCAGGGCACACTGGTTGTGGAAGCCGCGCTCAAATCGGGCTCATTCATCATCGCGCGGCTGGCCGCAGAGCAGGGCAAGGACGTGTTCGCAATTCCAGGTTTGATCCAGTCCACACAGGCACGCGGCTGCCATGCGCTGATCAAGCAGGGCGCCAAACTGGTAGAGTCGGCCCAGGATGTGCTGGAAATGTTGAAAATTGTGCTGCCACCGACGTTTGCTACTAATTCAATAGCTGGTCGCGTATATTCTGCGGGGACTAATGATCCTTTTGAGGATGATTCAGAGGCAAAAAGCGATCTGCTGACTGCCCTCGGGTTTGACCCTGTCGGACTAGACGCGCTGCAGGCCCGAACCGGCATCAGCACCCCGCAGTTGCAGGCGGAACTGATGACCCTGGAGCTGGCGGGCCAGGTGGCACGCCTGCCAGGCGGCCTGTTTCAGCGTCTGACCGTGGCCTGAAACGGGCCTGGGAGCCAATTAAGTCCTGAAAAGAACCCGAAGTCCAACGAGCAGACCACTAGATCGGATTTCTGCGCTATATTGGACGCATGTTTGAAGTTCTCGTCTTCGTTTACGAAAACTACTGGAGAGGTGATGCATGCCCTGAGTGGGAGCACCTCGAACGCAAGCTGAACGCCGTCGGTTTTGAAGCCGAGGAGATTCAGGAAGCGCTCACTTGGCTCAGCGGCCTCAGCCTGGCGGCCCAGGGCTCCCAAATCATGGGGCACATCGCCGCCCCAGATTCGAGCATCGAGAAGCCTGCTCAAAAAGGGATCTCTTTATTGCGTTTGCCGGAAGATTCATTAGCACCCACGCCTTTGCTTGCCTTGCATGGCCAGTCCGGCACCAGCATGCGTATCTACTCGATAGCTGAGCAAAATCACCTGGGGTCGGAATGTCTGGGCTTTCTCACTTTTCTGGAATCAGCTGGTGTGTTGTCGGCCAGCATGCGCGAAATCGTGGTCGACCGTGCCATGGCTGCGCCAGGCGACCCGGTATGTCTGGATGATCTGAAAATCATCATCCTGATGGTTTACTGGAGTCTGGGTGAAGAGCCCGATGCACTGGTGCTGGATGAATTGTGCGACGACGCCACGGATCGCATCGCCCACTGACTTGCTAGCTGTTTGATCAGTCCAGCAGGCGCTCGGGGTTGGCTTCCAGTTTGGCCAATGCATCGCGCGTAGCGCGCACCGTCAGCGTTTCTTCTTCCTGCGGCAACAGCAAACCTGCCTGCAAATAGGCACCCAGACGCCCGGCCTGTATCAGGTAGCTGTAACCATCGCTGGAAGCAAACAGGTTCAAGTGTTTGCGGTCACTGCGCCAGGCAAACTGCACTTGGCGAATCTGGCCATTGTGGTCCAGCGTGAACCACGAGCCCAGTTGCAGTTCCTGAGCCCAGGCCTGCATCGCGGCGGTAGGTTTGGAGCCACCATCAGCCACCACAGCGATTTTGGAAGCGTCGATACCCAGCATCAGTTCAATGCTCTCGGCGTCCAGCGGCAGGTCACCCATGCCGTCTTCAGACACAAAATCTTCCAGATTGGCCAGCCGCTCCGCCATCACGTCGATCTGAGCTTGAGGAATAGCCTGCGTCTTGGACAGGAAGGCATCGGCCAGCGTGTCGCTAATGGTCTTGATGTGCGCGTCCTGGTCAGCCTGAACCAGCCCCAGCAGGGTCATACCCGTGCGCAGGCGCTGCAAAAGCTTGGGCAAGTCCTGAATCACTTTGGCCCGGTCGTTGCGGTTGGGTTTGGCACTGGCAGCCCAAACCAGGTCCGTTGACGATTTTTTGAGGTCCAGCGTATCGGCGTGCTGAGGTCCATTGCGAACGGCCGCCATGGCCAGCACCTCTGCCCATATTTTGAACAGGAAGGTGCGAATTTCTTCGCGCACCGGCATGTCCTTGAGCATGTTGCGCATCTCGATGGTGTACTGGATGGTCAACGTCTCCCGTTGCTCAACTTGTTGCGCCACCCCCACCACTTTTTGCGTCGAGGATTTTTCAGTCAGAAACTTGGCCAGGAATTTCTGGAACTCGTCGTAGACCAGTTGGTACACGCGCTTGCCCGTCTCAGGGTATTGTTCGATCACCTGAACAATGCGCTTGATCTCAAGTTCCAGCGCGCCACCACGGATGTTGGCAGCATCAAAACCCATCACGCACGAACCCATGCGGTCGATCAACTGCCGCGCCGGGTGATTCAGCGTTCCGAAGAAATCAGGCTCGGCGAGAGCAACCCGCAAAACCGGCATCTGCAGCCGGGCAAACCAGACCCGAATGCCGGGCGGAATGCGCTCTTCCTGCAAAATAGCCTGGAACATCAACGCCACGATCTCAATGGTCGCTTTCTCACTCTTGGTTTCAGCCTTTTTCTTGAGCTCGGTTGTTTGCTCACGTAACTGACCCGCCACGCGCGCGACGCCTGCCGGGCTGTAATCCTCCATCACGGTGCCACTGCCGGAGGCCGCTGAGCCACCGCCAGAATCACTGCGCGGAGGCCGCACTGCCATGGCCGCAGCCAGCGCAGGCGAGGCCGGTTCAAATCGGGTCGCCTCGAAATCGGTGCCGGCGCCACCTACGAGCAGGCGCTTGAGCTGCCCCATGACGCCGAGAGCACGGCTACGTGCTCTGGCTAGAGGCGTCGCCGAGGTCATCATGCGCGTCTCTTCGTGCGCCCCCCCAAAATTGGACATATTCATGGGTACCGACTGGCCTGGACTGCTTTGTTGCCCAGCCCCCGATCCAGACTGCGGATTCTCCCGGTCAGCCCCCCAACCCAGCCTTCCGCCGAACGCCCCACTGGGACGCTGCGGCGTGATGGCGCCCGAGGAAGGTGGCGAGCCACCGGGGCCGGCCGAACGCCCTTGCGCCGGGGCCGCTCCGCCGCGGGATCCCGAGCCACCACCGCTTTGCGGCCCTAGAGCACCAGATCCGCTGGGTCCATAACCACTAGTTGATGGTGGCAACTCGGACTCCCCGCCTTGAGGCCGGGGTCCGACGCTTCGCCCTCTCACCGCCTTCTGCTTGACCCTGTCTTTCAGATCAATGGTCGGCATGATGCCCTTGTTGATCAGGTACTCATTGCATTTTGCATAGGCGCCGGGCAACCGCTCGGCCAGCACGCGCTGTGCGACGTCAGGTACCAGTGCCCAGGACTCGCGGGGCATTCCCACGCTGGCCCAGCGCTCTACCATCAACAGCACGAGCACATCCGGACGCAGGATGTCCTGGGGATCCAGCTCGTCGGTACCTTCCAGGTAACGAATACGTATGCGCAGATCTTCCAGTTGCTCATTCACTTTTTCACGAATGCCCAGTACGATGCGCGACGCCATGATCTTGTTGTCGGCAACATCCTCACCCACCAGCTGGAGACCCTCAATTTCGAGAGGGTCCTTTGGCTTGGCCGCCAAAGGCTTCCTCATGGCCGCCTGCCAATCGTTCAGCGTACCGTCCTGCCAGGCCGAACGAAGACGCTGGTAGAAGGTCCATGCATCCCGACGAATCTGCATTTCCTTGGAGGGCGCGGCCTCATTCATCATGTTGGTCAGGCGTTCCTGCACCGCGGCACCCAGCTCCAGCATCGCGCGGCCCGCTTCGCGAACAAAACGTTCACGCGCTTCGCGCGCAAACTCGTCTCTCTGCGCAAATGATGAAGTGGTGGTTACCATAGCTGGGCGTATCGTCAGACCGTTGCGCCCGCATTGGGATCATTGGGGTCATTCGCCTTCGAGACTCCGCCCTTGATCAGGTCCTCGCGCTTGATACCCAGCCACATGGCAATTGCGGCACCTACAAACACCGACGAATAAATGCCAAAGCAAATACCGATGGTGAGCGCTAACGCAAAGTAATACAGGGTTGGACCGCCAAAAAGCAACATAGACAAAACCATGATCTGGGTGGAACCGTGTGTAATGATAGTACGGCTGATGGTCGAAGTAATGGCATTGTCGATGATCTCGACCGTGTTCATCTTGCGAAAACGTCGGAAGTTCTCCCGAATTCTGTCAAATATGACCACAGATTCGTTCACCGAGTATCCCAGCACCGCCAGCACCGCTGCCAGCACGGGTAGCGAAAACTCCCACTGAAAGAATGCAAAAAAGCCCAGAATGATGATCACATCGTGCAAATTGGCAATGATGGCCGCCACTGCAAACTTCCATTCAAACCGGATAGCCAGGTAAATCATGATGCCGACCACTACCATGCCCAGCGCTTTGAGACCGTCCACCGCCAGTTCCTCGCCTACCTGTGGCCCGACAAATTCAGAGCGGCGCAAAACTGCATCCGGGTCAGCCTGCTTCAAGGCAGCCAGGGCGGCCTCACTTTGCTGTGCCGAATTCACGCCTTTTTTGGCAGGCAGCCGAATCATCACATCGCGGGAAGTACCGAAATTCTGTACCTGAACATCGGTATAACCCAGCCCCGAGATAACCCCGCGTATCTTGCCGACGTCGGCAGCCTGCGAATAGCCCACCTCCATTACCGTGCCGCCAGTGAACTCCACTGACAGATGCAGGCCCCGGCTGAACAGGAAAAACACCGCCAGCAGGAAAGTCACCAGCGACACCACATTTAGCACCAGCGCATGGCGCATGAACGGAATGTCTTTGCGGATTTTGAAAAATTCCATCGTCTTTTCCTATTCGACCTTGGTCACTGCGCTGCCCGCATCGGGGCGCCACACGGTTCCAATGGACACACCTTTGAGTTTCTTCTGACGGCCGTACCAGAAATTGACCAGTCCACGCGAGAAAAACACCGCTGAGAACATGCTGGTCAAGATGCCAATACAGTGCACCACAGCAAAGCCACGAACCGGTCCCGAGCCAAAAATCAGCAGGGCCACACCCGCAATCAACGTCGTGACATTGGAGTCCAGAATGGTGCCCCAAGCCCGGTCGTAACCCGAGTTGATGGCGGCCTGGGGCGAGGCGCCGTTGCGCAACTCTTCCCGCACCCGCTCATTGATGAGCACATTGGAGTCAATCGCCATACCCAGCGCCAGTGCCATGGCGGCCATGCCAGGCAGGGTTAACGTTGCTTGCAGCATGGACAAAACCGCCACCAGCAACAAAAGGTTCACACCCAGCGCGATGCCTGAGAACAGGCCGAACATCATGTAATACACACACATGAACGCCACAATCACCAGAAAACCCCATGTCACGCTATTGAAGCCTTTGGCAATGTTTTCGGCGCCCAGGCTGGGGCCAATGGTGCGCTCTTCAATGATTTCCATGGGCGCGGCCAGCGAGCCTGCGCGCAACAGCAAAGCGAGATCATTCGCTTCAGTCACCGTCATGGAGCCGGAAATCTGGAAACGGTTACCCAGTTCACCTTGAATCACGGGCGCCGTCAGCACCTCACCTTTGCCTTTTTCAAATAGCAGGATCGCCATGCGTTTTTTCAGGTTTTCACGGCTGGTATCGCGCATGATGCGGCCGCCCTTGGCATCCACCGTCAAATCCACCTTAGGCTGCTGGTTCTGTGAGTCAAAGCCAGGTTGGGCATCAGTGAGGTTTTCACCGGTGATGATGACCTGTTTCTTGACAATGACGGACTGGCCGTTGCGCTCCTTGAAGCGCTCCATGCCAAACGGAACCGGCCCGGTGTCGCTCTCGGCTGCACGCGCCTCGGCACTGTCATCCACCAGGCGCATTTCCAGCGTGGCGGTACGACCCAGAATATCCTTGGCCTTGGCTGTGTCCTGCACGCCAGGCAATTGCACCACGATGCGGTCCGGCCCCTGCTGCTGAATCACCGGCTCGGCCACACCCAGCTCATTGATCCGGTTGTGCAGCGTCACCATGTTTTGCTTGACAGCCTGCTCCTGCACCAGACGGGCCGACACCGGCTTGATGGTCGCGGTCAGCTTGTATTCCGTGCCATCTGGCGCATCCACATACTGCAGATCTGCAAACTGGTCAGCCAGCACGGCTTTTGCAGCTTCCAGCGTCTGGGAGTCCCGCACACGCAGCTCAATGGCCTGTCCGTTACGGCTGATACCGCCATGCCGGACGTTTTTTTCGCGCAGCGCGGAGCGCAAGTCACCCGCTAGGCTTTCTGCCTTTTTGGTCAGCGCAGCCTGCATGTCCACCTGCAGCATGAAGTGCACTCCACCGCGCAGGTCCAGCCCCAGGTACATAGGTGCAGCACCCATTGCCGACAGCCAGGCTGGCGAGCGCGACAGCAGGTTCAGTGCCACCACATAGCTCGGGTCTGCCACGTCGGGAATCAGGCTTTTCTGGATTGCGTCCTTGGCTTTCAGCTGGACATCGGTGGAAGCAAATCGCG
>ENA-UOWO01004934-UOWO01004934.1-activated-sludge-metagenome-genome-assembly--contig:-NODE-4934-length-14444-cov-3.974286_pt1 | contig 14444 bp, 8 predicted proteins | sample MGYA00238148_ERZ761564 | MGnify/ENA primary metagenome ERZ761564 (study PRJEB28885, sample SAMN05720194) | activated sludge metagenome | isolation source: Anaerobic digester | place: USA...
AATTTTTCCGCCTTTCTGTACAGCAGGAATTCTATATAACGCATAAATGATAAAAGGAATACCAACTAAATTTCTAAATAAAACCAACTCAATGGGGCCTATATCATTGCGCAAAATTCTGGTGCACGCTCCTGTGAGTGCAAAACAAAATGAAGCGATGAGCATGTAAATGATGCCTGCATTGGCGTCTACTTGTTCACTGTGCTCATCAACATTTATTGGGTTATTGTTTGAAGCAAGTACTTTAGTCATACCTAATTTGCAAAATTAAAATTAAGGCATTTTTTTGAAAAAAAACAAGAAATTGAAAAACTTGGATGACCTTCAGCTTGAATACATGGATTCAAAATTTATTTGACAGTAATTATGAAAAGTTGCAATTCATATGTCGGAATAATGATATCTTCATTTTAATAAAATCAAAATAAAAATAGGCCATGCACATAAGACTCCATGTTAAAATAATGTTGGTTTTAGGTACTTTCATTTTTTTATTTCTGGCTTGTAAAGAAAGTTCGTCAATTCCATCTTCAGAAATAAATCCAGATTTAAGCACATTCAAAATAGAAATTAGTACAGCCGCTGATCAGCATTTCAAAACTTGGTTCCCCAAAATAATCGATACCATCAATGGCGGTTATTATACAAATTTTGAGTATGACTGGAAGATGTCAGACCAACAAGAAAAAATGTTGGTGACTCAAGCCAGAGCATTATGGGCGGCTTCTATTGCTAGTCAGTATTATCCACACGATTCAACATTCAAAATCGCTGCTGATCATGGATTTGCATTTCTTACCAATCAAATGTGGGATGAAGTCAATGGAGGTTTTTATCTCAATTATCCAAAGACCCATTCCGGTGAAATTTCCTATAAACTATTGTATGGCAATGCCTTTGCGTTGTATGCTCTGGCTGAATATGCCAAAATAAATGATTCAAAAAAGGTCATTAAATGGATCGAAAAGACCTTTCAGTGGATGGACTTCAAAGCGCGTAGACCTGGTGAGTCTGGATATTACAACATCATTACCGACACATCACAAGACAAAAATTCGGCAGCATATCTCAAGTTTGCTGGTTCAATAGGTTGGGGAAATCCCGATTGGAAGGATCAAAACACTTCCATTCATTTATTGGAGGCATTTACAAATGCTTATGTAGTTTGGCCAGATGAACGACTCAAATTGAGGTTGGAAGAGATGCTTTTGATAGTTAGAGATAAAATGGTCAATGAAAAAAATGGACTCAATCTTTATTTTGACCAAGATTTCAAACCCATCACTTTTGTGGATGAGTCGCGGGAAACTATTCTCAAAAACATAAACTTAGATCACATATCCTTTGGACACAATATCGAAACGTCCTTTTTGATGATCGATGCTGCCAGGATTTTGTACGACACCATTGATACCCTCACAATGAAAGTCGCCACCGCCCTTTTAGATCACACCATTGCGCATGGTTTTGGTCCAAATTACACTGGTATTTATGATAAAGCTTATCAGTTCAAAGGTAGTGATACATTGGAGATCGTAGCCAATCAAAAAACCTGGTGGGCACAGGCTGAAGCCTTACACACTCTGGTTTTATTTTCCAGCTTGCTTCCTGAGCGCAAAACAGAATTTATGAACATTGCCATTAAACTATGGGGCTACATGAAACAAAATATAATTGATTCTGAACACGGAGGTTGGTATGGCAACGGTTTGGACAATAATCCTGAGTCCAAAACAGAAAGAAAAGCGCATCCATGGAAAGGGCCCTATCATGATGGCAGGGCTTTGTTGTTTTGTAAAATGTATTTACAATAGTGATCTTTTTTACGATAACGATTGACTAAATAGTTGACTTCAACTGTCACTTTTATTTGATAATTGTGAAAAAATACACGGTTTATTTCTGATTTAAAATTATTGTTATATCATTGAATGAAGTTTAAAATCAGAAATTAAAAGCACATGTTTAGCAGAAAAAAGCACTTACAACTTACACTTTGCACCTTATTTATCATTCTATTTTCAAACCAAATTCGTAGCCAACAACTGACTCTTTCTCCTGAAGGGTATTTCACCAGCAGAGGATTGGATGTGACTGTTTTTGATGACATATATCCTGATGGGCATCAAACAGGAGTCACGGTGATACAACACGGCGAACGCACCATTGCTAATGGAGATTTGCGTTTGGAAATTTCTCCCGGGCAATGGTCTCCTGTACCAAAAGGTGGAAAAAAAACAGTAGATACTTTACAAAATATCATCATTCAGGAATTATGGTATCCAGATTCTTCAAAAAACAGAGTCGGTTTTAACCCCATAATTTATCCAGATCTTAGATTTAAGTATCGGGTGAAAGTGCAACCTACCAAAGGACATGCTTTCAGAATCACCGTTGATTTGGACGAAGAAATCCCAAAAGAATGGGTAGGCAAAATTGGATTTAATCTAGAAATATTCCCTGGTCAAGTATTTGGTAAGACCTACAGCGGAGGAGGTAAGACCGGTATTTTCACGCCTTCACCTTATGGGCCAGTTGGTTTACAAAAAGATGGAGAAATGTTGGGTATGGCTTTGTGCCAAGGCAAGGAAATCATCATTTCACCTGAAGATGAGCGGTATGCAGCCAAATTCATTTCTCATATGGGTGAATTGGTTCTTTGGGACGGAAGGACCAATCACAACAATGGTTGGTTTATTGTGAGGGCAGAGGTTGCAGCAGGCAAGACCAAAAACGTCATCGATATCGAAGTTGATCCTACCGTGATCGAAGGTTGGGAGTATGAGCCAGTTGTGCAAATTTCACAAGTAGGTTATTACCCGGGACAAAACAAAATGGCTGTAATTGAAACAGATAAGGCACACAAAAATAACTTACCATTAGTACTATACAGACATGATAATGGTGGAAAATCCATAGCAAAAACCATGATTCCAACTTTATGGGGGGATTTTCTGAGGTATCAATATTTCACTGCGGATTTTAGCGATATTAAAGAAGAAGGTATTTACTCCCTTGCTTATGGCGAGTCAAAAACAAATGCTTTCAGAATAGACAAAAATTTGTTGGATCGGGATGTATGGCAACCCGTGATAGACTACTTCATGCCAGTACAAATGTGTCATATGCGGGTAAACGAAAAATATAGGGTTTGGCACGACTTCTGTCATTTGGATGATGCTTTGATGGCACCTATCGACACCAATCATTTCGACGGCTACAAACAAGGACCATCAACTTTGACCAAATTCAAACCTCTTCAACCGGTAAAAGGGCTCAATCAAGGTGGCTGGCATGATGCTGGAGATTATGACTTAAGGGTGGAATCACAAATAGGAGATGTTATGAATCTCGCATTGATGCTGGAAGAGTTTGACATAGATGACTACGACGCGACTGCGATTGACTTCAAAAAGAAAATTGTAGAAATTCACCAACAAGATGGCATTCCAGATTTGGTACAACAAATAGAACATGGCCTTTCATCCATTTTGGGAGGTTATAGAGCCATGGGTAGATTGTATAGAGGAATTATTTCCAATCATTTGCGACAATATGTTCTTTTGGGTGATGCATCATCGATGACTGACCAAGTATGGGACAAAAACCCTGGCCTTGGTGACGATGATAGATGGGTATTTACAGAAGAGAACCCAGATAGAGAACTCAATGTTGCTGCAGGTTTGGCGGCTACTTCAAGGGTGCTCAAAAAATACAATCCAACACTTGCAAAAGAATGTATGGATGTGGCCATTGTATTGTTCCAAAAGGCAGCTCCAAAAATAAGGAGGCCAAGTGGTAAGCTCAGAACGCTGGTAGAATTTGCATTAACAACAGAAGACCAAAAGTGGGTCAATGAAATCATTACCATTAAGTCCGATGTTTTATCTAGTTTTGATCGAGTTGGATTTCATGTGGGCAGAATCAAACACATGATCAAAGACCAAGACTTACTCAAAGAGCTAGATCAAAAAGCAGAACTTCTGGGCAATAAATTGAGAGCTAATGCAAAAGCTGACTCTCCATATGGCGTTCCCTACAAACCCAATATTTGGGGTGCAGGTTGGACGCTTCAAGAGTTTGGTGTTGATCAATATTATTTCTGTAAATCTTGGCCAGACCGAGGCTTTACGGATTTGTATGCCAATGCACTCAATTTCATCCTTGGTGTTCATCCAGGAAATAATACAGCCTCTTTTGCTAGCGGAATTGGTTCAAATTCACTTTTAGTTGCTTATGGTGTGAACAGAGCTGATTGGTCTTATATTCCGGGTGGGGTCGGTTCTGGTACTGCATTAATAAGGCCCAATTTGCCAGAGCTCAAGACCTGGCCATATTTCTGGCAACAAACAGAATATGTAATGGGTGGAGGGTCTACAGATTTTATGTTTTTGGTATTGGCGGTGAGGAAATTGATGTCCAATTAATTCAATCCCTTGCAGAAGCAGGGACACGTGGAGTTCAATGGGAGTTCAATGGGAGTTCAATAGGAGTTAAATGGGAGTTCAATTAGGTCAAGGAGTTTAAAGGAATTATTGTAGAGTCGCAAAATTTTGCGGCTTCACGAATATTTTTTCAAAGGTGGGCAATGCCTTGTCATTAACAAGAACAGGGGAGTTCAATCCCTTGCAGAAGCAGGGACAGGTTGGATTTCAATTATGTTAATGAATTTAGAGGAATTATTGGAGAGTCGCAAAATTTTGCGGCTTCACGAATATTTTTACAAAGGTGGGCAATGCCTTGTCATTAACAAGAACAGGGGAGTTCAATGGGAGTTCAATGGGAGTTCAATAGGAGTTCAATAGTAGTTCAATGGAGTTCAATGGAGTTCAATAAGAGTTCAATCCCTTGCAGAAGCAGGGACAGGTTGGAGTTCAATTATGTCAATGAATTTAATGGAATTATTGGAGAGATGCAAAATTTTGCGGCTTCACGAATATTTTTACAACGGTGGGCAATGCCTTGTCATTAACAAGGACAGGTGGATTTCAATCCCTTTACAGAACCAAAAACAGGTAGGTAAAGGTCAATTTTGGATTTCATCGTAGCTCAAATCTGAAAAGCTGACAGCTGAAAACTGATAACTGATTGCTGACAGCCAAAACTGGCTCTAGCCTTTATTCATCAACACTTGCATCAACCCCAAAATAATAATTTTTGACACCTGCATTCGTCACAATTTGGAACATAAACGCACCGCCTTCATCATTGTGCTGGTAACAAAAAGGGGCCGTTTGTGGCTTCCCGATAAACTGCAATTGGCTCAAAAAAGGCTCTGGATTTGCCACCTCTATCTTGCTTTGTAATTTTTCAAAGGCTTGTTCTTCTGTCAAACAAGAAAGTATGATGGGGCTTACTTTCTGTTTATATCCTGGTTTTGTGTGAATGTCAATAACTCCGTTTCTTGCCAAAGCGCCAAAGTTATATCGGGTTGTTTTGAGCTGTCGGTACAAGGATATAGAATCCACTTCATTGTATGGAATGTCAAAAACATCAGAAGATTTTTCTTGAATAATACCGTTTACCAGCAAAGTTGGTGACTCAGGAAAAGGATTACGGGTATCCAAATTGAGCATCTTGATATCGTCTTCCTTATTTTTATTCTTAATGACTTTTATCTGAGGTAGAGCCTCTGTAAAAAACAATTTGACGGATTCAAAAGGTTGATAAACTGACAGTTTGATGTGATCGTCTGCATTGACTCCCTCCACTTCATAAATCTTTTTCTCGGCCAAAGCAATTTCATTTTTATAAATGCTTTGGATGATCAGACTTTTACTAATGTTGGATTTGATCAACGCCATGGATTTTGGATCAAGGTTTGCTTTTTGCATGATTCCACATTTCCAAATCGGCTGCAGCCAACGTTGTTCTACTTCTGCATTGATGTTGGCAGAAGAGATGACATCCAAAAATTGGCCTTTTTGATCACCATAAACCCCCGGAATGCGCAATACATAAAGTAGATCTTGCGGTGCTTTTCTCAATTGATAAATTCTTTTTGCACCACTGTGAAAAAAACCTGGTAATTTATGCTGGGTTGGCACAAAATATAACATTGCGAAATCGTATAACCAATCTGTCTCCGTCGTAAAATAGCTCATGGCGGAAACGGCAGCAAAATTTTCTGCTTTTGATATGCAAATCAAAGGCGTATTTTCATTTATCAATTCATCAAAACAGATTTGGCTTCTGGCATTTTTATCATTGTGAATGACCTCCAAATTTCCTTGGCTGACATTATTTAAAGCAATTGCTCCCTTTGTATTGATGATATTATTTACACGTTCTATTGCTAATCCACAAGGTACTTCATTGGTAAATTCAATCATATGACCATTCTGCAATCCTTTGGGCACCTCTTTGGCAACCACTGACTTATCCATGTTTTCGAAACAATCATTCAGGCTGGCATCGGTTTGTGGGTTTGAGGTCTTCAATGGACAATCACCCAATTTAATAAACCGATGATAGACCGTGTTTTCATCTCCTAAAATGTGAATGGTGGTGCTTTCTTCTATTTGAATTTTTGACAACTGTTGATCAAATATAGTGGCAGATAAAACATAAGTCCCAGGTTTTAGTGATTCTGATATGCGCAATTTACCGGTAAAAGACGCTTTCTTTTCTGCATAAAGTTGGTGGCTGATTACCTTTCCTTCGAGATCATAAATCAACATATAGATCGTAGGAAAAACAGATGCACCACTACCCTTTTTTGCTAAAACTTCATCTTGATAAATACCAAACCATAGATCCTGGCCAGGAATGACTAGATTTTGATTGACAACCAGTGTCAACGGGTTATCCTGACTGAAACCAACACTAGTGTTGAGGACAAAAACTGCAAAGAATAATATTATCTTATTCATAATAATCTATTATCATTTTTTATTGCCAATAAGACGGCCTTGTGGTACTAGAGTTTGATGAAATTGACAAGCAGTCGTAACAAGTCCTTGGTGGATTTCTGCTACAAACATTTATCCCAGGAACTCCAAGGTCATTGCTATTGGTAAAAATCCTTTTTACTGTTTTACTACCAACTGTGAAATTTCCATATGGAACTTCATTTTCATGCGAAGTGCAATAAATATTTCCGAATAGTCTACCCGGAGGTGGATCAAATAAGTCTTGTTCCTCCTTCAGAATTTTACCTAAATTATTCCAATAAACATAGGTTGTACTATCGACAGAATATTGATTGACCAAAAAACTGAAACGGTATAAAAATCGAAAATCATGGTCTGTCTGAAAAACCTTCCGTTCAAGCAATCGGTTTTTGGGAAAAGAGCTTCCTGAAAAAGCATTGATTTTACCCGTATCAAAATCTTGTTTGATATAACAAGATTTTGGAATTTGAAAACTACCAATGATGCCAATTTCGTGAAATTCATACTCCCCACTTATCCTATAAACTGTGTAAATGGGCTTGCCATTAGCCTCTAAAGCAGTATTCAATACCAAATTAACGACTGACCTGCTATTCACTCGCCCATTTAAATCAACAACACTTTCCTCGCCTATTTCTGCCCTGACGGAATCAACAGGAGCATTGGCCATCATTTTTTGGTAAGTACTTTCATATTTATGATCACCAATAATCACCTCCAATTTGTAATGTCTACCTATTTCACCTTTGACTTCAGAAGCATATATTCCTTTTCCGATATATTTGAATGTATAATTACTTCCCTGATCGTCTGAAATCCAAACCGATGCATTTTCGATAGGGTCACCATTTGCCTGTGACTTGTCGATTTCCGAAGGTATTTTTCTTATTTCAATATATTTCATTTCAAGATCATCACTTAATTGCCCAGTGATATTGATGCGATCAAAAATTTTGTTGTTTTCAAAAGGTATCTCATCTATACAATTGAATTGAGAAAGAATAGAAGTCAGCGCTAATATATATACCTTTTTTTTTATCATTTCTACTTTAAAAAATATCTCTAAACAACATTAAAAAACCCAATAAGCTGGTCTGACAGTGGTGCTATTTGGAAATAATCTGCAATCAATACATTCCCTTGGTCTTCTAGTTCCAAAACCTGTACAAAAATTCACCATTGGCACTCCTAGCTTTAAGGCACTTGTGAAAATCCTTTTAGAGGTGTATGATGCGACTGTAAAAAAGCCAAATGGCGCCTCATCTGGGTGTGATGTGCATTTGATATTATTTTCAAATCTTCCTGGAGGTGGGTCAAAAAGAGATTGCTCTTCAGAAGTGATTTTTTTGATGGTGTTCCAATACTTTATCGTCTGTTTGTCGACTGAAAATTGCTCCACTAAATAGCTAAAATTATTCGCGAATCGATAATCATAATCTTGTGTATGCAAAATTATTTCTCTTAACTGAAATTCGGGATAATCTTCTCCCGAAAATGCATTGATCCTTCCAAAATCAAAATTTTGCTTTATAAAACAAGTCCTGAGATCTGGTGCAATCCTGTCATCAACCTCCTTAAATTCGTGTTCTCCTTTCAATCTATAAATGACATTCAGTGGATTTTGCCCGTCAAATATTTTGGTATTTACCACTAAGTCTACAATTCTTCTATTTGAAACTGTCCCGTTGGTTGAAATAAACGACTTTAAGCTCAATGCAGGCCTTATACTATCGATTTGAGCATTGGGCAAAATAGTGTGAAAATCACTTTCATAAGTGTGATCACCAATAGTCACTTCAAGTTTATACGATTTGCCAATTTCTCCAATGGCTTCAGTCCTGTATTTACCCATGCCAATGTAGGTGAAATCAAATGTTTTACCTTGATCATCGCGCACCAGCACCGTTGCATTTTCTATTGGATCACCATTCGCTTGAGACTCCGAATTTTCATTGGGTATCTCTGCTATTTCTATTACATGGTAATCAATATCTTGGGTGACATCTCCAGTCAAAGGTCTATTCGTAAATTGACCACTGATGCTGATCCTGTTGAATGTTTTGTTGTTTTCAAAAGGAATCTCTTTGATGCAGCCGTTATAAAGAAAAATAATTGCAATCAGCGCTAATAAAGGCTTGTATTTATTGATCATTTTTAAAAAGGTCTATTGGATTGAAAAATTATAAGTGATGGATGGGAAAACGGTACCCAACACTGATAGTTTAAATGCGCGGACTGTTCCACCTGCCGAATCTTGTCTATAATTGACAGAATAGGCATTTTTCCTAAAATAGAGGTTGTATAAGCCCAAAGTCCAACTGCCTTTCAATTTCCTGTCGGTACGATAATTTGGAAAAATATTCAAGGACAAATCCATGCGATGATAAACTGGCAATCGGTAATTATTTCTTTCACCATAAATTGGAATTCCCACACCATTCCAGTCATTGTATTTTCCAGCAGGTGCTGAAACAGGTCTTCCTGTTCCCATATTAAAATTGACATTAAAACTGTATCGTTGACTTGGGCTGACGTTGAATAAAACTTGCAAATCATGAGGTTTATCAAAATTGGATGCGTACCAATTTCCTTGATTCAAGGTGTAAGAGGCATCATCAAACTTCATTTTTTTGAGTGATCTTGCATGAGTATAACCAATCCTGGTCGTCAATTTGCCAATCGTTTTTTTGACGCTCAATTCTATTCCATAGTTTTTCCCCCGTCCGATGAGCAGTTCTTGCTCAAGTGTTTCGTTGGCTAATAAATCAGCGAAATCACGATAGTCATTTACATTTTTGATGTCTCTGTAGTAGACTTCCACTGAAGTTTCCCAAACATTCTTTTTGAAATTTTTATAATAACCCAAACTTACCGTCTGTGCATTTTGCGGTTTGATGTTGTTGTCTGCCAATTTCCAATAATCAATGGGCGATGCAGCAACCGAGTTGGATATTTGAGATAAGTATTGATAAGAGCGATTGAAGGAAGCTTTCACGCTGCTTGATTCACTCGTTTCAAAATTGAGGGAAAACCTAGGCTCCCATCCAAAATAAGTTGAACCCAATTTACCTTTACCAATGGCATCCATTGAAGTCAATGCATTCTCAGGAAAATAAGAATCTGTAGAATATGTCCGCAACGTCTTTTCGCCCAAAAGTCCAAAACCCGACAGCCTCAAACCAGCTGATATGGTCATCTTATCTGTAACGGGCATCGTGGCGTCGCCATAAAGACCCATTTCTATTCCATTTTCATTGTTTAATATTCTTGTATCTATCTCAGAATCAGAGGCTCCAGGTAAAATAGCGCCTGGATTGAGATCGTATCTGATCGTTTCTATTCCAAAATTGAGAGACTTATCTTTTGATTTTTCTATGGTGAGGTCAACTTTTCCTGACAAATAATTGACACCAGAATTGAATATGCTTGAATTTGCAGGCAACAAATCATTGAGATTACTGTCATATTTTCCTGAAACTACCCGCACATTCAAGTATTTATTTGCAGAAAATACGGTTTTATAATAAGCCGAAACCGCTTGAGTACGGTAGTCAAATTTAAAATTATTGCCAAATTTAAAGGCATCTTCGCCATGATAAACCTGCACTCCCATGGTACTATTACTATTGAGCCAATAAGTCAACTTACCTTGCATATCGTAAAAATTAACTTTGCTGCTCTGAACATCAGGCACTTGCACTAAGCCCAACAACCAATTGACTGTAGACAATCGAGCACCAAAACTGAGCGTAAGTTTGTCTTTAATAATCGGGCCATCTACTGAAATTTTGGAAGATGCCAAACCCACACCCCCTTTGATACTCCAATTTTTCTGATTGCCCGTGACTGAAGTTGTTTGCAATACAGAAGATAATCGCCCTCCGTATTTCGCAGGAATATTTCCCTTATACAATTTCACGCTTTCGACCAAATCTGGATGAAAAAGGCTAAAGAAACCCAAAGCATGACTTACATTAAAATACATGATATCGTCCTGAAGGTATAAATTTTGGTCTGTATTACCTCCTCTGATGTTCAATCCACCAATGCCCTCACCCGCTGTGCTGACACCGGGAAGTGATAGTAAACTTTTCACGACGTCTAGTTCACCCATAAAAGAAGGAAGTTTTTTGATTTCCCTGATGGCCAATTGTTCAACGCCCATTTGCACGCGTTTGATGTTTTCATCTTTGGCTCTTTCGGTAACCACTACTTCTGCTAGATTGATAGATTCTTCTTGTAGGGTGAAGTTAAAATTGCCATCACTGTATACGAGGATGTCAATGGCTCTTGGCACCATACCCAAAGATTTGACTATCAATTGATTCTGGCCCAATGGCAAAGAGAGTTCATAATTACCATTTTCATCAGTAGCTGTTCCGTCACTTCCATGGTCAACTTCGATCGTAGCTCCTATCTGAGGAACATTATTGAGCTCATCAGTGATCACGCCTTTTACCATGACCATTTTTTTATTGGAAGCATTGGCCACATCACCAATTTTAAAAATGGTTTCTGAGGCCTCAAGGGCTTTTTGATCTTCAATCAAACGCTCTTTATTTTTCCATTGAGCCAGTGAGATATTGGCATCTTCTTGACTCACAACTACCCATTGTTTATCAGAGTAACTGATCAAAGTGAGTCCAATTTTTTCTAATTCAGTGTTTACACTTCCAAATAAATCGGCCTGCTCTGTATTTAGAACAACTTCATTTATTTGTTTTAAGTCTTCAGAATAGTAAATTTTGATGGCCTTAGATGCGGAAATTTTAGATAATGCTTCCTTCCAAGGTAATGTCCCGGAAGTCTGACCGTATGCACCAAAAATAAAAATATAGAAGCAAGCTATAAAGAGAGTTAATGATTTCAAAACATGGATGGATAAACGAAAGAATCAGATGTCCTTGTAAAGATTAATAATTTTTTAAGAAATAGCGATTTTGATTACAATAAAATCAATCTATTTTCAAAATCTTTACGTTTTATTCTATTGTGACTATCGTTTTTGGCACTGCTAACAGCCCATTTCGCGCAGTAATGGCAGGTGGAAATCCTTGTACCTTTATCTAGATTGTTTCATATGGTTTTATCAATATATCAGCTGGAATTGACAAGGCAACGCTAATTTTTCTTATGATGTTAATACTCATTGGTCTTTTACGAGCTAGAATTTCTGAAGCTCGGCTTTTCAACCCTATCACTTCAGCTAAGTCTTTTTGCGTCATTTCCATTTGCTCCATTTTGAATTTTATCGCTTCAATTGGATCAGGATCGGGAATTTCTCCAACAATTTCATCTTCGTACTTTTGAATTAACATCACAAGAAGTTCTAATTCTTCTTGCTCTGGTGTGCCTTCCTTTGCATGGAATATTTTGTCTAAGTGTTTAAGCGCATTTTGATATTCTTCTTCAGTCTTAATCAGTTTAAATTTCATTATATTTCGTTTGCATTTATTCGGTCGCATTCAGAAAATTAGCAAATATAATCCATCTTGTGTTTAATTAACTCGTAGCTCGCGGCTCGAAGCTCACGGCACCTCTAAGTTCTCCGAACCTTTCGTTACCTCCTCAAAACAGCTACAGGCATCGACTCATCAAAATCACCAGCAATGACCGGATTTTGAGCATTTGCCGTGTATTTTCTCACATTCGCAGAGATATAATTATACAATTCAGCCACCGTGATGATTCTATCAGCCTGTGCATTGGCTGCACCTTTGAGTCCTTGAATGAGGTAATGGCTAAATATGCCTTGACGTAATCCAGAATATTCCAAAGAAACTTCTTGGTTTTGGGAGGACATGATCAATGCCGTCCCACCTTTACTGGTATTTATTTTGGTATAAAATTCTTCCAATCCCATCAAATATGGACTTCTATTTTGACTCATACTGCCGGAATAACAAGCATCAGCGATGCACAATTTGTTTTTAGCTGCTGATACATCAATAATTGCTAAAATATCTTGGTAAGGAATGGTCCCTGATCCAGATTGAAAATCAAAAGGTACGAAACCTCCATTCAAACCATGCCCAGAAAGGTAAATAATGATGGCGTCATCAGCATCTGCTCGATTGACAATTTCCTTGAGTTTATTCACTATTTTGGTACCAATGGCTGCATCATCGATCAAAAGAGAAATGTGATCGTCTTCAATGGCACCTCCTTCTGGGCTTTTCATAAAAGCATAAAACTGGTAAGCATCGTCGTCGGTATACTTGAGAGAAGGCATGGTATTATAATTGGCAATGCCGACAACAAGGCTATATATTTCGCTCACTCCATCTGCTTTTTTATAATTTTTTGTGGGTAGGATTTCTTTTTTTGGGGTCTGACTTGCCAATGAAGAGTTGGACTCTGATTTGATCAATCTACCTTCGCGCCATTGACCTTTTACTTCAACACCATTCTTTTTCCTTAAAAATCCATAACCATTTGGTGCATCATTTTTCCAATCACCTTTATAAAAGTCGCCATTTGCATAAGTTGTAATGCCGGTGCCTTCAGGTTTTCCATCGACGAAAAATCCAAAATATTTGGTGCCATCGCCATAAGCGTATTCGCCTTGTTCTCCGTCACAAAAAGCATTGTTGCAGTTTTTCCTTTGGTTACTTATGGTAGATTGGGCTGGAGCCGATAGAAATTTATTCTCTTGCCAAATTCCAGACTTGGTAACATTATTGGCAAGTATCATTTTGCCCTTTCCATGAAATTGGCTTTTCACAAACTGACCTTCATATTTTCCGCCATCAGCAAAATAATAAATGCCTTGACCTTGCATTTCATCATTTTCCCACTGCCCATTGTAGATATCCTTATTAGAAAACAACATTTTACCTTTTCCAGATTTGGTATTTTTTACAAAATTCCCAACATAAATATGCCCGGTCTGATAACTAAATTTTCCAAAACCATCGATAAAGCCATTGGTAAACTGCCCCTCGTATTGATTGCCATTAGCAAACGTGAGTTTTCCCTTTCCATTAAAAAGTCCACTTTGGAAATTACCACTGTAACTGTAAGATCGAGACCGCATCTCTCCAAAACCATTAGAACAGTTTCCACGTTCACAACCTGCATAGATAGGGTGAGTAGCAGATAAAAGTAAAGAAAGACAAAAGAGGAAAATTACATTACACTTCATGGTCATTTTGATTTTCTTGGTTTGTTACCAAACTTATAGCTAAGACTTTTGGAAACAGAACCTGATGAATGAAATGTAGAAGGTGTATCGTATGTGCGGTAATTTGTTGTATAACTCAAAAATCCACAGCCTAAGTATTTGGGTTTGCCAAAAATGTTGTTAAAAAATGAAGCTAAATGATGTATGGTGCACATTGTCAAGGTAAAAAATTGACACCTATCATGTTGTTACACATAAAATATTGTCTAACTTTGTAGTTCTATAAACAACCAAATTGATTTGCGATGAATAAATTTTTTGCTTTTGCGCTTATTGTTTTATTTTCTACCCTAGCTTGTAAAACAAGTAATTCTAAAATGTCTAGTAATACTCCTGCTCCAAAAGCTCAGTTTGGAGAGTCTTTTACA
>ENA-UOWO01004937-UOWO01004937.1-activated-sludge-metagenome-genome-assembly--contig:-NODE-4937-length-14431-cov-4.924318_pt1 | contig 14431 bp, 9 predicted proteins | sample MGYA00238148_ERZ761564 | MGnify/ENA primary metagenome ERZ761564 (study PRJEB28885, sample SAMN05720194) | activated sludge metagenome | isolation source: Anaerobic digester | place: USA...
CCACAGCGTTGTGCCAGTTTCTCTGCTTTCTCGATGGTTCTATTTAAAATGGTCACTTGTTTGAAACCACTATTGATCATGTTAAGACAAACATCCTGGCCAATTTCACCCACACCAATAACCAGTACTTTTGGTTCGCGGTTATTGGATACTAAATCCTCTGCCAATTCCTTAGCAGCATACGAAATGGAGGCTGCTCCATCCCGGAAGGAAGTTTCCTGAACAACCCGTTTGTTAGCAAAGAAAATGGTGTGCATTAACCGATGCAGGAATGGCCCGGCCATATTTTCATCCGCGCTCCATTGGTAGGCATTTTTTACCTGCCCTGATATTTGGAAATCGCCCACAACCTGGGCATCTAAACCAATGGCAACTTCATATAAATGTTCAATTGCTTTTAGGCCTTCGAAAGAAGTAAAATGATCTTCAAAACCAGGCGCTGGATTTTTAATAAACGATAACCCTTTAAAAATTACTTCAGAAAGGTCTTTTTCCGCTGAATAATAGACCTCCGTTCGGTTGCAGGTAGATACTATCAATACATCGCTTGCGGCTGCATAGTCCTTTACAAATTGAAGGAGCTGTTTTACACCGGTTTCATTTAAAGAAACCTGCTCACGCACCTCGACCGGAGCGGTTTTGTATGTCAGAATAAGTGCTTTGAAGTTCTGTGTCATTGTGAGCCTACAAAAGTATGGGGTAAAAGAAATACCTACGTGACAAAAATCATTTAGTTATTAATTTAGAATCAGTATAAATAACTTTAACCCCAAATCTATAAGTTGAGGAAGTGATGGGATTACTTTTAGAATTTCACTCTGATTAGATCAACACTAACTTTTTGTATTTTTCTATCCATTTGTTAGCTGAATTATGAAGAGAATTAAACGTTGGGTTAGAAGTTTCCTTGGATTTTCGCGTTCGCAGACCAATGCCTTTTTACTCCTTCTTCCACTCATGGTCATTCTTATATTCGCGGAGCCAGGCTGGCGATACTTTGTGGCAAGACGTACGCCCGATTATTCCAAAGACCGGCAAAAGTTGGACAGCCTGATTGCTTTATGGAATGTAACTGATTCATTTACCTTAAAACCCAGGGAGCAAAAAGCGCCTGTTCAACTCTTTTCTTTTGATCCTAATAAAATCCCGCTTGAAGATTTCATGAGGTTGGGCTTTTCTAAAAGTGCCTCGGCAACAATGGTTCGCTACCGTGAAAAGGGTGGCATGTTTAAAGTAAAATCAGATATACTTAAAATGTATGGTGTTGATTCTGCATATTACGAAAAGCTCTATGCCTTTATAAACTTGCCTGAGCACCCAAAAGCTCGACCAGTTTTTGAATCAAAGCCTAAGCCGTTTGAAAAGAAGTCGATTGAGAAATTTAATTTGAATGTAGCCGATACAGCTCAACTCAAAATGATTTATGGGATTGGTGAAAAACTTTCAATTCGAATAATAAAATACAGGGAGTCACTGGGCGGTTTTATAGAGATGAATCAGCTGAAAGAAATATATGGTTTGGATTCGACTGTGGTTAACAGGTTGTCAAAACAGTCGTTTGTTGAGGATGGATTTAGCCCATTAAAAATGAATATCAACATTGTGGGGGAGAAGGAGCTCGCTATTCATCCTTACATATCAAACAAAGTGGCTCGTGCAATTGTAGCTTATCGATTTCAACATGGTGAATTTAAAGCTATAGAGGATATTGAGAATATAGTCGGTGTAGATGCTGAAACCATTCGGAAAATCGCGCCATATTTGAAATTCAATGATTGATCCGATAGCCGTATTTTCGGATTGACCATCAACCTGTAACATGCCAGCATCAGCCAAGCAAACTTTACAAACGTATCTTCGAAGGCTCACAAACCTTTCCGGAAATAATCGTTCGTTGGTGCTGTTGCGTCTTCACGCAGACCAGTTGATGGATGTGCATGAATTTAGTTTTTTAAATGGAGATCGTTCTTTCGAAATTATCAATGCGCTGATCGCTGGCCGAAATAAAAAACTGTGTCAGATTTTAGATAGTCGCATTGAAGCAAATAATGAAGCGAGTAAGAAACTAAAGCGGCTGCAAAGGATTGATCGTTTTATTTTTGAGGAACGAGGCTCAAACGATTTACACATTGGGTGGCCTTTTGTTCACGGTAAATTTTCTGATGGTTCCATTGTTCGATGTCCGGTGCTTTATTTTCCGGTTTCAATTGTTCAGGAAGGTCAGCATTGGGTTCTTCAACCTCGTGAAGATGCAGGTATATCATTCAATAAATCTTTTCTGCTTGCCTTTTCCTTTTTTAATGCCGTTAAGCTCGATGAAGAATTGATTGATACCAGCTTTGATGACTTCAATGCAGACAGTACCGTTTTCAGAACACAACTTTATCAACTTTTAAAAGATAAAGTAGAGCTTAATTTTAATCCTGATAATTTTCGCGATGAGTTAATGCCTTTTCAGGAATTTAAGAAAGATAAATTTGATGATGAACATCGCAATGGTGAACTTAAACTGTATCCAGAAGCAGTGTTGGGTATTTTTCCTCAGGCCGGATCGCAGTTAGTTCCAGACTACTTGCACATCATTGAAAACAATTCAATTTCTGATCTCGAAGAATTTTTTCTAAAGAAGAATATAATTGAAGGGAATGAAACTACATCATCGCAGATCATTCAACAGTATCCAGTAAAAGAAGAAAAGTTATTTACACCTTTTGTACTTGATGCATTTCAGGAGAACGCCATCAAGGCAATAAAAAATGGCCAGTCCATTGTTGTGCAAGGACCACCCGGCACAGGTAAATCACAATTGATATGTAATCTATTGTCGGATGCCGTTGCATCAGGAAAGAAAGCATTATTGGTTTGTCAGAAGCGAGCGGCATTGGATGTTGTGTATGATCGTTTGCATGAAATGGGTGTTGGAGATTTTCTCGGGCTCGTTCATGATTTCCGAAATGACCGTAAAGAAATTTTCACAGCAATTGGTAATCAGATTAATCGCATTGAGGAATTTAAATCGCGCAATAGAAGTATTGATGTAATTCAGACGGAGCGAAAGTTTTTTCAGGTTTGCCGAAAGATCGATCAGCTCACGGAAGAGCTTGAAGAATTTAAGCATGCATTGTTTGATGATAAAGAATGTGGCATCTCGGTTAAAGAGTTATACCTCACATCGGATTTGCATCATGCATCGATTAATATTAAACAAGAGTATCATTACTTTTCATTTCCTGAATTGAATGATTTTGTTCGAAAGCTTAAGCTCTACAGTAATTATGCTTCCTGGTTTGATGGAGAAGATTATCCATGGAAGGAAAGAAAATCATTTGCATCGCTTCGTTTAAGTGATGAGAAAGAAATTGAAAAGACGGTTAGTGATATTCCACTTTACCTAAAGCAATTAAGTGAGAAAACAGAGAAGCTGATTGGTGTTAACCTTGGAATTGAAGAAGCCATTTCGCTTTTCTTTAAAGAGGATGACATCCTTGGAATGATTGCCGCATTGAAGGATGATGATGTTTTCAAGTTTTTTCAATCTATGATTCTTGAGAAAGATGATGAAACATCCATGCTTTGGTTGGCAAATGTTGAACGGGTGAGTTTGAATTGTTTTGAAGAAGAAAAACCAGAGACTACCGTTTCAAGTGATCAGCTTGGAAAAATTCAGGAAGTATTACAGTACAGAATGAAGGCGCGTAAGAATTTTGTAAAGCTGATGCGCTGGGAATTATTTTCAGATGATAAGTTTTTAGTGAAACGTGTGTTGGTGGCAAATGGATTGATGTATAATAAAATTGGCCTGCATGTGCTGGAGCAGCGCATTGATAGTCGATTGAATCTTGAACATCACCTTACTGCCCTTAAGGAAAAACTCTGGCTTATTGAGTTGCCAGGAGACTACAACAAACAGTCGCTTCAATCCTGGTTTGGAAAACAGAAGCTTGCCATTCGTGCAAAAATTATTTTCAATTCATTACGCGAAATTAAAGAAGGCGTTAATGTACAGATGTATTCCCGAAAGGAATTCATTTCGATGTTACACGAATTGTTATTGATCGTGAAGACTGCTCCTGAAAGAAAAAAGGATTGGTCAATTCATTTGTCTACCTATCAAATACGACAGCTTTCAGAAGATGCAGGTCTTGGATCTATATTCATAAAATCGCTTCGAAAGGATTTTGATAACCTCTGTGAATACGACAAATTAAAAGAAGACTTAACTCTTGATGAGAAATCAGTATTCCATAAACTCCATAGCGAGTTGAAGGAATGGGATGCAAAGCAAATTGAAACGCTTTTTCAGAATAGTTTACGACTTGCATGGATTGATCACATTGAAACAAAGTATCCCATTCTTCGGTCGGTGTCTTCTATGAAAATGGAGGAGTTGGAACAAGCACTTCAACAGGGTGTTACAGAAAAGCAAAAACTGAGCAAGGAAATTTTGATGGTGCGTGCACGCGAAAAAGTATATGATTCCCTTGAATATAATCGGTTAAATAATCTTGTTACCTATCGCGATCTGCAACATCAGGTATCGAAGAAAAAGAAAGTGTGGCCGTTGCGAAAAGTAATAAGTCAATTTCAGCAGGAAGTATTTCAACTTATTCCGTGTTGGATGGCTTCACCAGAATCAGTCTCTGCTATTTTTCCGATGACGGAATTATTTGATCTTGTTATTTTTGACGAAGCCTCTCAGTGTTTTGCAGAACGTGGTGTGCCGGCAATGTATCGCGGTAAGCAGATTCTGGTAGCGGGCGATGATAAACAACTTCGTCCGAGTGAGTTGTATCATGTTCGATGGGATGGAGATGAAGAAAACCCTGATCTTGAAATTGATTCGCTTCTCGAACTGACAGAGCGATACCTTCCTACCGTGCATTTACAAGGTCATTATAGAAGTCAGTCTGTTGAGCTGATTGATTTTTCCAATACTTTTTTTTACGAAGGACGATTACAACTACTTCCTGACCGTCATGTTTTTAATTTGCATCAACCCGCAATTGAGTATTGTAAGGTAGAAGGCATTTGGGAATCGCAAACAAATTCAATTGAAGCGACTGCTGTTGTTGATCGTGTGTTGAACTTGTTAAAAGAACAACCCAATAAAACCATAGGAGTAGTTACGTTCAATGCTCCACAGCAAATGCTGGTGCTTGACTTGCTGGAGGCTGCGGCAATGCAATCATCACAAACTATTCCTTCTTCTCTTTTTGTAAAAAATATTGAGAACGTTCAAGGCGATGAGAAGGATGTTATTATTTTTTCTGTTGGTTATGCTCCCGATAAGAAAGGTAAAATGATGATGCAGTTTGGAAGCTTGAATACTGCTGGTGGTGAGAATAGATTAAATGTAGCCGTTACTCGTGCGCGTGAAAGAATAATATTATTCACCAGTATCTGGCCGGAGCAATTAAAGGTTGATGATATTAAAAATGATGGACCGAAGTTGTTGCGTAAATATTTGGAATATGTTCGTCAGGTAGACAAGAAGGAATTTAAGCTTGAACAAATTCCGGCATTAATGGATAGTGGATGGTACTTAAGCAATCGGCTACAGCGATGGGCTGAAGAACGCTTAAAGAATTATGTTTTTGAAAATCATGTATTACCGTTTGCCGATATACCGGTGCGACAGAACAGCGAATATATAGGTATTATTCTCACTGATGATGGTCGCTATTTTTCTAGCTTATCGCCAAAGGATACCTATGCTTATACTCCGGCATTGCTTTCGCAAAAGAACTGGAAACATTTTCGTGTGTACAGTAGAAATTTATGGAAGGATCGGGAAAAGATTGAAAACGATCTGATGGTTTTTATAGGATCACAAGAAGGTCAAAAAGGATAAGCCACTTTCGGTGAGTGTATTTTTACAAGCTTCGCCTCTCCGTTTATTTTTTCATGCTTAGGGCAATAGCAATTTAAAATCGAATCCATTTTGGTATCGCCTTCAGCAACATGTGTAGCTTTTTCTTTTGTTGCTTCGGTAAGTATATTCCACAATGGTTGATCGACATCCATAAGCAATGCAAAAGCACTCAGAAGTTTCTCATCCCAAATATGGTAATGACGTAATAAATCATCTGGGTAAATGGTGTTGCGATCTGTGCCTGCCTCTGGTACTACATCAAAAGGTTCTTCAAGATTAAGGTATCCGTAGTCATCGGTTAGTTGTTCGCCAGGATGAATATCACGAATGGCCACTTCAAATTCGTATGCCGTTGTTATACAGTTTGAATTGGAGCTGTGGTTTACAAACCGAGCATTGTCCCAGCACAACACATGGTTTCCTTCAGCATTTCGATATGAATAGGTATCCAGAATTTTTTGGTAAAGCGGATCTAAGGATTTTATCTGCTGCGGTGTAAAAATCCGATCTAGTTTATCGATGGCCCAGGTGATGGTTCCTTTCGGGATAAACCTTGTGGCAACAACTCCATAGCCAATTTCGGTGTTGATGAACTGGAGTTCGGTATGCGGATGGATCATAGGGGTGATATCATTATCGAAAATAAATAAAATTGAAAATCAAATCGGAAGTAGTACAGAAATTATTTTGGAATATGCTTATGATATCGTTGGTCATTAGGCAAAAAAAAGAAGCCGGGTATTGCTACCCGACTTCAACTACAACCAGACGCCCTGAAAGGGTATCGTTAGCGACCGTTTACGGTTGCAAATTCTGGAACTGTTTTTACAGTTTTTATAATTCTTGATGCTACTTTATATGGATCGGCAGCAGAGTTAGGACGTCTATCTTCTAACCATCCTTTCCAATCATTTTCAACAGTGGCAATCGGAATACGAATAGAAGCACCACGATCAGACACACCATACGAAAACTTATCCATGGATTGTGTTTCATGTTTACCGGTTAGACGCATGTGATTGTCAGCACCGTAAACCTCCATGTGTTCTTTCACATAGGGAGCGAATGCCTGGCAAACTGTATCATACACATCTTTCGATCCGCAGTTACGCAATAAGTCATTTGAGAAGTTGGCATGCATACCAGAGCCGTTCCAATCGGTATCGCCCAATGGTTTGCAATGCCAGTTAATGGCAATACCATATTTCTCAGCTGTTCTTTCCAATAAATATCTTGCAACCCATACCTGATCACCTGCCGACTTAGCGCCTTTAGCAAAAATCTGGAACTCCCATTGGCCGGTTGCTACTTCAGAATTTATTCCTTCTACATTGATACCAGCTTCTAAACAAATATCTAAATGCTCTTCTACGATTTCTCTACCGAAAGCATTCTTTGCACCTACTGAGCAATAGTATTGACCTTGTGGTGCTGGAAATCCTACTTCTGGAAATCCAAGAGGTTTATCGATAGAGGTATCCCAAAGAAAATATTCTTGTTCGAATCCAAACCAAAAATCATTGTCGTCATCGTCAATTGTTGCTCGCCCATTGGTTGGATGTGGAGTTCCGTCAGGACTAAGTACTTCACACATTACAAGAAACGCTTCACTTCTTGCAGGATCAGGGAAGATCGCTACAGGTTGTAATAAACAATCAGATGAACCACCAGGTGCTTGTTCGGTTGAGCTTCCATCGAAGCACCATACCGGACAGCTTTCTAATGTGCCATCGAAATCTTTTACAATTTTTGTTTTGCTACGCAGGCTTTGTGTGGGCTTGTAACCATCAAGCCAAATGTACTCTAGTTTTGATTTTGACATAATTGATAAATGTTGTAGTAATAGTTTGATTGATATTTTAAAACCCGGATGACCGTCTGAAGTATCATCCGGGTTTTGATATTAGAATTTGTAAACTGCAGCAAGGGTAAGAGTAGGCATAAGGTCTTTTGCATCACCATCTTTGTTAACATACTGAGTGTTCTCAGACATTTTATCCATCCGCACTTCAGGAATGAAAGTAAAACCGCCCACTTTGTAGTTACCAGAAAGTGTGAAAGCAATAACATTTCCATTTCCTTCATCATCAACAGAAATAGGAGATGCTAAAAGATGGTTTTTTGTTACCGAGAAGTACTCACCACGTAGACCGAGAGCAAAACTTTCAGAAAGCGTTACCTTAGGATAAATCGCAAAACCTAAAAATGAAGTTGCATCGGCACCATCACCTACAATTCCATCAGTATCATCAAAAACTTCTCCTTCTCCAATAGTCTGGTAGGATGCATTGAAACCAAGATAGAACTTATCGCCTAAAGAATAACCACCTGTTAGGTCAACTTGGAATAATGCTCCTGCTGATTCATCACCAATTTGATTATCTTCTTCTGTTAACTTTCCATTTTGATCGCCATAAATAAAGTTCAACCAAATTCCACCTGCATCACTGGTTTTACCTAATTGTGCTCCAAGGGTATAGGTATTTACTGGGTTAAATTCTAAAAAGTCGGTAGGGTTCATAATGGCAGCTTTGGCAACAAAACCTTCGCCAAAGGAAAAATCTGCACGAAGCCCAGTATGACTAAATGGACCATTCGAGAACAAGTAAGAAGTAGAGTAATTTACATTGACTGTTGGAGAGATTACTTCATAACCAACAAATGTGTTGAACTGCCCAAGGTTAAGCGTAAAGGCATCTGAAAATTTATAGTATGTATAAAGTTGGTTAACGATTTGTCCGCTACCAGCACCGGTTAAGTTACCATAACCACCCGAGTTGAACACAGCATCAGAACCTCTTGGGCCGAATACTACGTCTGCCACAAATCCTGCTTTCTCACCTTGGTAAGAAGCAATAAGATTTACCATACCTATACCAAAACCTTTCAGGTTGGCAAATGAAGTTGTTGGTGCGTTGGGTTGAAATCCGCCTACAGTATTTTCAACACCAAATGAAGAATGGAAGTAGGAGTCAACGGAACCTCCAAAAGAAAACTTCTTTTCTTCTTCTTTAGGTTCTTCTGCTGGCGCTGCTGCATCTTGAGCGAAACCAAATTGATATCCCGCAAGGAGAACAACTACTAAGAAACTTCGTAATAGACTTTTCATAATTTTTTTTAGTTTTTTTGATGAATAATAAACTGATATAATGTTTTGGGACTGGTTGCGTACATCGGAAATAGTGTTGATCCTTTAAGGATCCGGGTACAGAATGTTCAGGGTAATCGTCTTCATACGTTCAGGTTTAGGTTGTGAAATATTTTTAAAAAATTAGTCCCGCTAAAGGCGGGACTAATTAGGTTTATGATGCTAGATCTAATTCTTCTTTTAGAGTAGGGTACATGTTTTCACCATGTTGGCTGAAATCTGAACCCACTATCTTCTCTTCAGCACTTACTCTCATTGGTAAGATCAGGTCAGTTAACTTTAATAAAAGCATAGAGCCCAGGAATGAGAAGGCAACAACAATTACCAATGCGATAAGATGAGTAGTAATCAGTGTGAGACTTCCATCAATAAATAAACCATTGCCGGTTGTGTTTGCTCCGTTAACAGTTTGAGTAGCTAACAAACCAGTCATCACCATACCTACAGCTCCACCTACACCGTGGCAAGGGAATACATCTAAAGTATCTTCCAATGAAGTCTTTTGTTTCCAATGCACTACTACATTACTGATGATCGCGGCAAATGTTCCGATGAATAAACTGGAAGGTATGGTTACGAAACCAGCAGCTGGAGTAATGGCCACTAAGCCCACTACAGCACCGATACAAAAACCAATGGCAGATGGCTTTTTGCCACGTGCTGCATCAAACAAAATCCAGGCAAGACCAGCTGCTGCTGAGGCTGTGTTAGTGGTAGCAAAAGCGGAGGCAGCTAATGTACCGGCACTTAATGCACTTCCGGCATTGAAGCCAAACCATCCGAACCATAATAAACCAGTACCAAGTAATACAAAGGGTACGTTGGCCGGGGAGATATGTGATTTTACTTCGTTCTTATTCCGTAAATAAATTGAAGCGGCTAATGCAGCAAAACCTGCCGACATGTGTACCACTGTGCCTCCGGCAAAATCAAGCACACCCATTTTAAAAAGGAAGCCTTCAGAATGCCATGTCCAATGTGCTAATGGAGCATATATAAATAATGAGAACAGAATCATGAAAAGTAAATACGACTTAAAGCGTATGCGCTCAGCGAATGTACCCGTGATTAAGGCTGGAGTGATGATGGCGAATTTCAATTGAAAGAATGCAAACAAAACCAATGGGATGGTTCCGAAAAGTGGTGCATCCAATACATTGGAAAACATGAAATAGGTTGTTGGACTTCCAAATAATCCAAAACCTCCTACATCTTCTCCAAAGGCAATGCTAAATCCAACAACAATCCAGAGCACACTGATTACACCCATGGCAACAAAACTCTGAAGCATTGTTGTAATGATGTTTTTAGTGTCAATCATACCGCCATAGAAGTAGGCAAGACCGGGGGTCATAAGCAAAACGAGGGCTGATGCGGAAAGCATCCACGCCACATCACCGGAGTCCATCCCCTCGGTGTTAATGGTGGTTGGTAATCCCGGCATAAACACCGCCAGAATACTGATGGCAAGCAGGAGTACCAACGGGACAATCGATTTTTTCATAATTGATTAAATTTTGGTTAAGCGAATTGGTTGTAGAGCCAATAATAGCAGCAATTATTTAACAATAGGGTAAAAAACTACCCAGTTTTAAATAAAAATTACCGAAATCGTTGTAGGTAGGGTATAATTTTAACCGAAAACGATAATAAATTGAAAAATTTACAAGGTGCTGAGTTGCCCTGAATTGACAATACTCTTCTGAATTAGTCGCGTTTACCCCAATAAGATTTTTTGGTTGTGCCTAAATGCCGAATTACTGTTGGTGAATTTTTTTCTTTTTACCATCAAGATTTATTGCCATAGGTCAACAGCTCCTCACCACCTGCCTGAAAGGCGATTTGATAATCGTATGAATTGATGATGTGGTAAACTTCGGGTTTAGTTCATTCGATGATGGTTGTTATTTGGAGGATTTAGTTTTGCCCATTAGCATGAACTGATAACCACCAACATAATCAACAAACCGACAAAACTGTAGGCTAATGATCACGTTTTCTTTTATCGGAAAGTTGTCTAGCTTGAATCTGTCAAACTAACGCTATGAAGAAGTTCACAACAATTCTTTTAATCACCATTGGTTTTATTTCATATGGACAAGAGGATGTAAAGAAAGCTCCCGAAGTAAAAGATGGTGATGGACCATATCCACAATTGATTATCCGTGGTGTAATGTTGATCGATGGAACAGGTGCACCACCGATAGGCCCAACGGATATTGTGGTAAAGCAAAATAAAATCGTCTCCATCCAGACGGTTGGATATCCGGGTGTAGCAATCAAACCTGAGCGTAGACCAAAACTTGAACCCGGAGGTAAAGAGTTGAATGCTGAAGGAATGTATTTAATGCCAGGCTTCATCGATATGCATGGACACATCGGAGGAGATCAGGCTCCTATTGCTGAGTATGTATTTAAACTTTGGATGGCTCATGGCATCACTACCATTCGCGATCCTTCTGCAGGAAATGGTTTGTCTTGGGTACTCGATCAGAAAAAGAAAAGTACAGCGAACTTGATTACTGCTCCAAGAATTTTAGCCTACACTTCTTTTGGTCAGGGAAGCAAAGAGAGAATATCAACGCCTGAACAAGCCGTTGCCTGGGTAGTTGAGAATAAAAACAAAGGCGCTGATGGTATAAAGTTTTTTGGAGCAGCACCTCAAATTATAGATGCGGCTTTGCGTAAGAATAAAGAGTTGGGCTTGCGGTCTGCATGTCATCATGCACAAATGGGCGTTGCTCGTTGGAATGTATTGAACTCGGCTAAAGCCGGATTAACATCAATGGAACATTGGTATGGATTACCTGAAGCATTGTTCACCGATCAGACGTTACAGGATTATCCACTCGATTTTAATTATCAAAACGAGCAACACCGTTTTGAAGCGGCTGGAAAGCTTTGGAAGCAAGCAGCAGCTCCATTCTCAGATCATTGGAATAAGGTAATGAATGAATTATTGGCTCTTGACTTTACGATCGATCCTACTTTTAATATTTATGAAGCGAGTCGTGATTTACATCGTGCACGCAGAGCGGAGTGGCATGAAGATTATACCTTACCTAGTCTTTGGGCATTTTATCAGCCAAGTAAAATTTCGCACGGTTCGTATTGGCATACTTGGGGAACGGAACAAGAAACGAACTGGCGTGAAAACTACAGACTGTGGATGATCTTTGTGAATGAATATAAAAACAGAGGAGGCCGCGTCACTACTGGTTCGGATTCCGGATTTATTTTTCAGCTGTATGGCTTTGCCTACATACGCGAATTAGAATTATTGCGTGAGACTGGCTTTCATCCATTGGAAATTATTCGTTCGGCCACTTTATATGGTGCACAGGCATTGGGTAAGGAAAATGAAATTGGATCAGTTGAGGCAGGCAAGCTTGCCGATTTTGTGATTGTAGAAGAGAATCCATTACAAAATCTTCAAGTACTATATGGTACAGGTGCAATTAAATTAACCGATGATAATAAGGTGGTACGTGTGGGTGGAGTTAAGTACACAATAAAGGATGGTATCATTTACGATGCGAAAAAGCTTCTGGCCGATGTTAAACGGATTGTAGACGAGGAAAAAAAGAAAAGTGGCTTTGTATTAAAGCAGCCCGGAGTAAACTAAATCGTCAATACTTTAATGGAAACAACTCCAGAAGTTCCCAATGGAAATGCATTGCTAACATTGGTTACCATGAAGATGCCCTTTGGAAAATATAAGGGCAGTATACTTTGCAACTTACCTATTCATTATTTGGAATGGTTTGCAAAAAAAGGATGGCCGGAAGGTAAGCTAGGTATGTTGCTCGCAACCATTTATGAGATTAAATTAAACGGGTTGGAATATTTGTTGGAGCCTTTGAAAAAGAATTCTATTAAAAATGGATAATGCAATTTAGTCTCCTTCTTCAAACTTTATAATTCTGATTATCGTTCTTGCTCTTGTTGAAAATAAGTTATAAAACAATCTTCATACGTTGCTATTGATTCTCGTGAAGAAAATTCTCAATCATGGGAACACTAAAGTCAGAGTCTTGGTAGTCTTTTTTCAAAGTGGTTATTTCTCCGAGATATGCACCGTGTCCACCAGGAATAATGGCCAACTTACAATTCGGAATTAATTTTTCCATCGCAACAACATGTTCAGATGTAGCAACGTCTGCATCACCATTTATGATAAGCACCTGAGATTGTATTGATTTTATTTGTTCGTCTGGAAAGTCTTTGAAATTAATCATTCTATTCGCACACTTCTGATACATTGTCATGAGCTTAGCGCTGTCGGGATTCACTTTGATGAATGCGTTTTTATATGCTTGTGGCATTTGCTCAAAAGTTCCGTTTTCCATAAACTCCCAAAACTGAGGCATTGCTCCATCTCGTTTTAATAACATTGAGGCGGCAATAATTTTATTGCAAAGTTGAGGATGTCTTATTGCAATTTGAAGTGCTGTATTTCCGCCATTACTGAAACCAAGAATGTCAGTTTTTTCGATACTGAGATTTTTTAGAAGTGCTGCAACATCATCTGCATCCTGTTCAAACGAAAGATCGGAATTTCTATCGCCTGTCCGACCGTGAGCTTGAAGTTCAACACAAATGAGTTGTATGTCCTTTGCAAATAGTGGTATAACTCTGCCAAACGAAGTCTCAATGGTAGAGCCTCCACCATGAATTAATACAAGTGGTTTTCCTTGTCCGTATATTTCATAATACATTTTAATGCCATTGATTTCTGAGTAGCCATTCTTAAAATTCAAACTTTCGGTTGTTGTTTCCATTTTGTTACTAACTGATTCTTTTTTTTACTGATGTTACACGAAGGTAGAATCAAAACTGCTAAAGCAAAGAATATAATTGCTTGTTTCATTTTTTGTTACTTGAATATTAACGGTTTAAACAATTGTTGACTTTTTTGTTCATCCGTCTTTGTAGTGCAATAGAATTTTACCACAAAGACGCGCAGGTTCACATAGAGTGCTATAAGTGAAAAATGAATTTATCTTATCCGTTATTGAATGGTGTCTTTTACCACACCACATTTTAACATGGACTCTCCAAAGTATGGATTCTTAATTTCTTTTTCATTTGAAAGCCAGTATGCCCCTTCATTATTATTGGCCATCGGACAATATTCTAAATAGAGCTCACCCGAAGTGAGTGTATTCGTTTTAATAAGGGATAACATTTCTGTGCTGAGGACTGAAAATGCTTTTCGCTGATCAGCAAGTGTTGTTGCATAAGCAATAGTGCCCGCTTCCTTTGCGGCAGCTTTACCTCTGCTAATCCCCAATAATGATTTTTGAAGTTCTCCCGAAATCTTTTTTGCTTCATCTTGTTTCGATGCAACGAGTACATCTTTCAGCTGAATGTAAAGCGCGTACGCTTTTCCAACAGCTGCATCTTTAAAT
>ENA-UOWO01004938-UOWO01004938.1-activated-sludge-metagenome-genome-assembly--contig:-NODE-4938-length-14429-cov-6.953388_pt1 | contig 14429 bp, 12 predicted proteins | sample MGYA00238148_ERZ761564 | MGnify/ENA primary metagenome ERZ761564 (study PRJEB28885, sample SAMN05720194) | activated sludge metagenome | isolation source: Anaerobic digester | place: USA...
GTAACCCATGTCCTGTAACAAATTGTCACCTATGTGGTGTCATACATCAAGCCCCTTCCCTACGAGAGTTCTGCTTGACTATATCGCGGAAAGGGTCTGCCCCTACGCCAATAATTGCCAAAAGACCCTCGTAGGGAAAAGGCCTGCCTTTTCCACAGCCTCCAGGTTGACGCATCCCGCAAGGGGAGGCGTAGCACGGCACCAACCCTACCTCAAATGCTAAAAACCCTGGTTTGACACCTTAGTAATCACCCCTCCCCGTCGTGACCCGTCATCATGGTAAAAACTTAGCCTTTACAGGTTAATCTTACAATTACTCATATCTGAGAGCTTCGACCGGTTCCAGGTTCGCAGCACGCAGGGCTGGATACCAACCGAAGAAGATTCCAACTGCCAGTGAAAATAGGGTGGCGAGCAGAACTGAGTTCAGACTGATTTCCGGAACAAGCGGCGTGCCGGAATTGGCGGCGATCAAGCCAACTATTTTTCCCAGCAGCCAACCGAGACCGATACCTATCAACCCTCCAAACACGCTCAGCATGGCTGACTCGGTCAGAAACTGTAATTGAATGTCGAACTTGCGTGCTCCCAGGGCTTTGCGCAAGCCGATTTCCCGAGTCCGTTCAGTCACGGAAACGAGCATGATATTCATGATGCCAATGCCGCCCACCAACAGGGAGATGGCGGCGATCCCAGCCAGAAAGATTGTTAAGATTTTTGTGATCGAGTTGGCAATGGAAAGTATGTCTTCCTGGTTGGTCATGGTGAAATCATCCGGTTGACGGCTTGTTAGGCGGTGCGAAGCGCGTAAAATGGCTTTTGCTTCCTGCATCGCCAGGTCAATCGACTGCGAGTCCTGTGCCTGGATGAGCAGGAAGTCCACGGCGTTTGGGACGCTCTGGCGTTGGACGCGCAGCTGCATGGCAGTGATAGGAATGTATGCGTCCATATCCGGGCTGGAAAATTGATTTCCTCCCTTAGCCATGGCGATACCGACCACGCGGAAGGGATAGTTGTTGATGTGTACCGTTGTGCCAACCAACTCCGTTTGCCGACCCGTCAATCTTTCGGCAAGCTCCGGACCAAGAACAACCACTGAGCTGCGGTTGGTGACATTGCTCTCCGTGAAAAAGCTGCCTTCACTTAGCTTAAGGTCGGTAACTTCAGCGTAGTTTTCGGCGACACCCATAATGGAAGTCTGTGCGCTCTCATCCCCAAAACGGACCCTGCTCTGACCTGAAAGAACGGAGGCAATGTTCAGGATATGCGGCGCACGGGCACGGTTGGAGAGGGCGTCGGCGTCTGCCGTGGTGAGGCGGTTGGGGTTGGTGACGTCTTCGGCGCTATTACCCCGGAAAACGTAGATGACATTGGTTCCGATCGATTCAATCTGCCCGATGATGCTTGCTTCAGCGCCTTGCCCGATCGAGAGCACTCCAATGACTGCTCCAACACCTATGACGATGCCCAGGACGGTTAGGAAAGAGCGGGTTTTGTTGGCTGAGAGGCTTGAAATCGCTTCCTTAAGTGCTTGCCAGAATTTCATGAGGCCGCCTCCGGAGCTTTTATTAAGCCGTCAAAGAGCTTTACGATCCGCTGGGCATGAGTTGCTACTGTCGGATCATGGGTGACCAACACGATGGTGGTATTCTGCTGTTGGTTGAGCTTCAGCAGTAGATCCATGATCTCTTTCCCGGATTGCGAATCAAGATTACCGGTCGGTTCATCAGCCAATAGAATCGCAGGCTCATTGACCAATGCCCTGGCGATGGCAACGCGCTGCTGCTGCCCACCGGAAAGTTCGTTAGGTCTGTGACGCATGCGATCCCCAAGCCCGACAGATTGCAGCGCAACTTCTGCACGCTGGCGCATGTTGGAGGTGTTCTCGCTGTAGCGCAAGGGCAGGGCAACATTTTCAATCGCGTCAACCCGGGGAAGTAAGTTGTACTTCTGGAAAACAAAACCGATCTTTTGGTTGCGGACGACAGCAAGTTCATCATCATGCAGATCGGAAACAAGCAGCGAATCGAGATAGTACTCACCGGATGTAGGCGAATCAAGGCAACCAATCATGTTCATCAAGGTCGACTTACCTGACCCGCTTGGACCCATGATGGCAACCATCTCTCCGGGAAAAATCTGCAGGTCGATGCCGCGCAAGGCTGAAACGACAATATCACCGAGGAGATAATCCTTGGTGAGGTTGCGCACATCGATTACAGGCTCAATGGCCTGTGAGTTAAGTTCCATTCCTACCTGCCCATTCGCATGAAGGAATCCATCAGGGATGAGGGTGGTGAGAGTAAAATCGATTCACCATCCTGGATGTCGGCTTCCAAGACTTCGATCTTGCGGCTTGAGTATGCGCCAATCTTGACTTCGACCTCCACAGGTTTTCCATCCCTCAGGACGTAGACGTAGTAATCGCCATTGCGGCTCACGATCGACTCGGCAGGAACGGTGTAGGTATTGGGTTTTTCCTCGACGAGGATATTCACGCCCACTGTCATGCCAGGTCGGATGCCTTCATGGTTGGAATCCAACTGAATAGTGACGTTGTAATTGACAATCCCCGCGGTGTTGACGCCAATCGTCGCAACCTCAACAACTGATCCTGTAAAGGTTTGGTCAAAGAAAGCATCAAAGACCAACTCAGCTTTCTGCCCAACTTTGATTTGTGGGATGTCCACCTCCGACACAGGCACATCCACGAATAACTCAGATAAATCAGCAATTTGGGCCGCGGGACTGCCAGCGGTGATCATGTCGCCAATCTTATTATTGAGGGAGGTGATGGTGCCGTCAAAGGGAGCTCTGATGATCTGACCTTCCAACTGTTTTTCTGCTAATTCGAGCTGTAATTCGAGTTTATCTTTGGTGTCGGGGTCAGGACCGTCGGCAATCTTTTCCAGATCTGCCTGCCAGGCGGCAATACTCTGCTTTTGGAGGTTGATCTGGCTGTTAAGGGAGTCAGTTTCACTGGTGATCATAGCAGGATCGCAAAAATCAAGGTCCACTCGCGCAGCCTGGACCTGTAGCCAACGAGCCTGGGTTGACCATTCCCGATAACTTTCAAGCGCGTCATCGTAAGCGGTCTGCAGGTTTATCAGACGCCAATCCGTGCATTCGCGGTCGGTGAGAGCAATCAAATTTTGCTCAAGCGTCGTGAGGGCGTTCTCGGCATTTGTCAGGTTGTTTTGCAGCGTGACACGTTGTAAATCTGTGTCAGACTCGAGATTTTCTAAACCAGTCTGGGCGTTAAGCAGGTTGAGCTGCGCCTGGAGCATTTCTGCGGGCAGGCGGGAGTCATCAAGGCGGTAAAGGACAGCGTTTTCTGTGACCGACTCACCAACCTCAAGGTCCACCTCGCCAACAAAGCCTGAAGTTTGCCAATAAAGCGTAGCGGATTGACGCGGGTGGATGGTACCGGCGCCGCTAATGGTGGAAGTGAGCGTCTCACGCGCGTATGGAACGGTTTCCAGCTGAGCGAGAGCCTGCTCATCTGCTCTGCGCAGGCGTTCCTGGTTTACAAAATATGCTCCGACAATAATCGCCAGGATTATCAGAATCAACAATAACCTGCGTGCAGTTTTCTTTTTCTTTTTTAGTTGGGGACGATCAGCTGTCGACATCAATTCCTCCGTGATAGTATTTGTCAATATTACCCCCGAATAATCAGAGAAGCATTAACTATGCTTGAACAAGCAGCATAATCGCACGATTGTACCAGCATGCCCTGCAAAAACCTGGTCGTAGGACCTTATTATTTGATCAACCTGGAAATGGCTTTGAAAGCCGGGTGTTGCGCGGACCGCAGCAGACTGAAAAGCGCCATCTCGACCGTGGTCAGATGAACTCCCTGGCTGGATATCTCGAGTAATGCAATTTCCTTGTTGTAAGGATTACGTGATGAGACAGCGTCTGCAGCCAGGAAAACCTCAAAACCCTCAGCAATGAGATCGAGGCTGGACTGATAAAGGCAGATGTGGGCTTCGAAGCCGCACAGCAGTAACTGGTGCCGCCCTGAACTGCGTATAGCCTCTTGGACCACGGCGTCCTGCCAGATACTGAAGTGTACCCGGGGCAGGTCGGTCTGATCCGGCAGCAGTCCCGCAACTTCCGGGATGGTGTGGCCAATTTTCTCAGGCACCTGCGCGGTCAGGAGCACGGGAATCTCAAGCAGTTTGACTCCCTCAACCAACTGCGAAACAGCACGGATAGCCATTTCGCTCTCAGCAACCACACGGGCGAGGTTGCCCTGGACGTCAATTACGATTAAGAGGGTAGTTTCAGGGGTTAACAAGGTTCGCGCTCCTGGCTCGATGTCATTTGCATCTATTATAATCAAGCTATGCGCGCGAAGAATGCTTTCCCTATCATCCTTGATTCGATCAAGCTCTGGTGGAAAGACTGGGCTAACCAGGTATTGGTAGCGTTTGCGGCGATCCTTCTCAGCTTGACAATCATTCTCTATCCTTTGGTAATATTTGGCGTTTATGAACAAGCCCTGGATCTGACTCATGGCATTCGCACGGGTATTATGGGGTTCTGGCAGGGATTCAAACGCTATTGGCGCAAAAGCCTGCCCTGGGGCTTGTTGAATCTGCTAGTCATAGCTCTCCTCGCCTTTAATGTGTGGTTTTATCGCAACGTTGATCATCCCATCGCCTTGGTATTAATGGTAGTGATGGTTTTTCTGTTTGTCTTTTGGCTGATCTGGCAATTTTACTCCGTCAGCTGTTTCTTCTTGCAAGAGGAGAAGAAACTCAAAGTTGCCTGGAAAAATGGATTAGCGGTTATCCTGTTACAACCCGGATATGCAATCGTGATTGCGATAGTGATGTTGATCCTGGTGGCGATTTCCATCACAACCTTCATTCCTCTTTTCCTGGGATCCATACCGTTGGTTTCCATCTTAGGTTTAAAGGCTGTGCAAGCCACAATCAAGCAGGATGCAGCATAATTTGCTATACTAAAATCTGGTTTCAACGAGCTCAAGCGAGGAGTTATGGCGCGAAAAATCTTAGGTTACATCGAGTTGATTTGGACCTGCGATAGTTGCAACACTAAAAATCCAGGAGCCATAAAGTCCTGCACCAGCTGCGGCGCGCCGCAACCCCTGGGAGTGCGTTTTGAGCAGGTGGACCCCAACACATTTAATTTCATCAAAGACGAAGCCCTGATCCGCATGGCGCGTTCCGGTCCGGACAAGCATTGTCCCTATTGCGGCACGCGCAACGTGGCAGACGCTCTCACTTGCGTGCAATGCGGCGGAGATCTTACGGTGGGGGCAACCTCCCGACCTTCGGGAGATGTGATTGAACCCTATCCGGTTCAAGGTGTACAGAGCAACACCCAACCCCCTGGAGAGCAGCCGCCAATGGCAACCCGAACGCCGATGCCCCGCGGAGTCTCCATCATCATGATTCTTGTTTTGCTGGCGGTCTGCGTTTTAGGAGTCTTGTTCCTGATCAACATGCTTCGGACTGACGCGATTACCGCGGAGGTCGTTTCCACCAGTTGGGAAAGGGTTGTGATGGTGGAGTCTTACCAGCTGATCAATGCCAGCGACTGGAAGGCTAACATCCCGGCTGACGCTGCCATCTCAAGCTGTTCGCTGGAGTATCGCTACGATTCCGACCAGCCAACGCAGAATTCAGAGGAGATCTGCGGCACGCCCTACACAATTGATACCGGCACGGGGGTGGGGCAGGTGGTGCAGGATTGCTACTACCGGGTGTTTGAGGACTACTGCCGTTATGAGACTCTCGGGTGGACGGTAGGGGAAACCTTGCGTCTGACTGGATCCGATTTAAACCCGGTTTGGCCGGCAGCAAACCTGACGAACACGCAGCGGATTGGGCAGGCAACCGAAACCTATACCATCTGGTTCAACGCTGGAGGCAGGGAATATGACCTGCGCACCTCGGATTACAACCTGTTCCAGTTAGCCTATCCTGGCAGCGAATGGGAGCTGGAAGTGAACCAACTTGGCGCGGTCACTTCCGCGCAGCCATTGGATTAATTCCAAACTGACGATAAAAAAATAACCCGCCTGCCAGGCGGGTTATTTGTGGAATCCGATTATCTATATCCAGGGATCAACACCCAACGGTTGCCATCCTGGAAGGCGTAGTGGGGCATCCATCCCAAGCCAAAGAACTCCTGGATGATGTCCTTTTTGAGTGGATTGATTGTGACTTCGCGGATGGTGCCAACCGTTTCCTGGGCGGTTTCCTGGAAGGCGTCCATTTCCTCTTTCATCTTGTCATCCAACTCAGCAAGCTGCTTATTGTATTCCTCGATCATCAATTCAGACTCTTCCACGTTTGACTTGGCAGTGGAGGTCAACCGGCGCTTGGTGAGTGAGCTGCTGATGCTCTTTTTGCGCTTGGAGAAAAGGCCGATGACTGTGGAGATTCCCGTGCCAGCTTCTTCCATGCGGCGCTGATTGAGAATCTTTTGCTCTTTCTCAAGTTCGATTTCTTCCTTCATTTTCTTGGCTTCGATCGTCTTGCGCAGTTTCTCGTATTTGTCTTCAATCTTCTTGACCGCGTCAGACTGACCACCCTGGCTGGCTTCGCTGCACCGCAGTTCAAAATCTTCACGGCTCTCACCAGGCTTCGAGGTGAGCTTAAGCTTGTCGTTGGTGTAGAGTGTCAGGCTGTTATCACGATAGATCCATTCCTGGAAATCCTTGGCAAGGCTTGCAATGTTCTTTTCGTCGTCAAACGGATAGTGCAAATCGCCGAAGGTGGCGTTTGGCAGGGGACGGGATTCGGTCGCCAACATATCGATGGGGTCATGCTGATAGTCGAGCCAGCGTACCAGGCCGCGCCCTTCGATACCCGGAAGATTGACGGAAATTTTCTTCTCCTGGTCCACACCATAAGTACGGTTGGCAAAATAGATCTTTGCCTGGCCAACCAGGGCTGGTTCGTAGTGATAGCGTTGTTCCGCGTTGGAAGGGATGCCCCGCTCGGCAGCTAATTTGAGCGCTTCACTGAGACTGACCGTGACAGGTAGGTAAAGGACCTTGGCTTTTGAAGAAAGGACCGGTTCGTTCTGGCTGCCGGGCAGGTCCTCGCTGGACCCCCCCAAAACTTCTTGCACGCTGATCGGGGCGTTGCCCGCGGCAGCGCCGGAGACTTGCAGCACGTCCGCCCCAACCAGGCGATTGAGCTCAGAGAGCTTGGTGCGCATGATGGGACCGGGGAGGTAATTCATCGCCCAGCGGGTGGTGAAGATCTCGGGGGCTTTAGCATGCACGTTGTGCAACAAGAAAACGCGCTTGCCAATGGCGGAAATGGCGTTGTCGAAGTATCCCCGGTCAAAGGAACCTGTTGCCGTTGCTAGGCCATCCAACAGACGCTGTTTGTCCTGGTCGGTTTGGAGTTTGCCGATGATCCAGGTGCCGGTGTTGGAAAGCGCTTTGTAATCCAGGTCAATCGGGTTCTGCGTGGCAAGCACCAACCCAACGCCAAAGGCGCGGGCTTGCTTGAGCAGGCGCAGGATGATCGGCTTGCTGGGTGGATTCGCAACCGGTGGCAGATATCCGACGATTTCATCGAAGTAAACCAATGCGCGCAAGCTGGTGGTGCCGGATTGGGTGCGCATCCAGGTTTCGACCGCGGAATAGAGTAACGTGACGAAGAACATGCGTTCCTGGTCAGCCAGGTGCGCCAGGTAAAAGACGCTGTGGCGCGGCTTGCCATCGGGTGAGTAGAGAAAAGCGCCAATGTCGAGCGGTTGCCCTTGCAGCCAGTTCTGGAAGGAAGGCGCGGCAATGAAGTTATTGAGCGCCATGGCAAGCTCGAAGCGGTCCTTTTCAGGATAGAACTTGGAGATCGGAAAGACCCCCAGTTTCTCAAAAGGTGGTGTCTGCACCTGCATGATCAGCGATTCGAGGTCAAGATCCTCTCCCTTGCTCCAGGCATTCTCGAAGATGTTGGAAAGCAGGATGTGTTCCCGTGAGCGAACGGGATCGATATCTTTGTAGCCAACCAGTTCAAGCAAGGCGGTGGCGGTGCTGCTGATATTCTCGCGCAGGATTTCCTTGTTGTCCTCCCAGGAAATGGAAGGGGCTTTTAGGGACGAAAGGATGCTCACCGGAAAGCCAGAGTCAGAGCCTGGGGAGAAGATGGCATAATCGACGTTATCAGCCAGTTTCTGCATCCGTGCCTGGTCGATCCCCGAACGCTCAAGACCCTTTTGCCAATTTCTAGCAGCTTCCTCGGCTGCTTGCTCAGGGGTTTTACCTTCACGGCGGGCGATGTCTTCATCCACCCAGGGGGCAAAATCGGAAGGCAGCATTTTGGGGAAGTGCAGCAGATGGTTGGTGAGGTCGCCTTTGGGGTCGATCAGGATGGCGGGGATGCCCTGCAAAGCTGCTTCCTCGAGCAAGATAATACCCATACCCGTTTTACCAGAACCGGTCATACCGGTGATTACGGCGTGCGTGGTTAGGTCACTGGGGTCATAGAAGGTGAGTTTGTCAGGGATGACTGACTTGCTGGTGAGGTCATAAGCTTGACCGAAATAAAATTCTGAGGGATTGAGTTCCATAAAGCCTCTCCTTAATAAATTATTCAACAGGATTTGATTATAAATCATTGTAAGGGGGTTATGCTATTTGGAAAATAGGCGTTGGGATTTTTTTTGGTTGCTGAGAGCATCATATCTATCAGTGGTGATAAGAGAATGTCACAAGCCACCAAAAAAGTGGAACCAATTTTCGGTGCGCTAACAAATTTATCCTCACAATTTGGATTTAAGTTATAATACCGATAATGGAGTCGAAGGGCTCCAAAATTCAGGGCGATAAGCTACTATCCAAAACCAAAACCACCTTCTGTTACTTGTGATTGATCGTACTAGGATCAGCAGCAATTGCCATAATCATATCTAAGGAGAAGAAATGAAACAATCAAAACTTTTGTTTACACTCGCAAGTGTTCTTATCGTTGCGAGCATGATTCTTGGCGCGTGCACAACACAAGCCGAAGAACCAGCGGATGAAGGCCTGGCTGTGGGTATTGTGCTCCCCACCAAGGACGAACCCCGCTGGATCCAGGACGAAACCCGCTTCAAGGACGCCCTGACCGCGCAAGGTTATGCTGTGGAAATTCTCTTCAGCCAGGGTGATCCTGCTAAAGAGAAGCAAAACGTTGAGACCCTGATTTCAAAGGGTATCAAAGTCTTGATCATTTGCCCCCATGACGGAACTGCCGCTGCTGCCGCTGCTGAAGCTGCCCGTGCTGCTGGTGTGAAAGTCGTCTCTTATGACCGCCTGATCCTTGATACCGACGCTGTCGATTATTATGTGACCTTCGACTCTGTCGCGGTTGGCGCTGCCCAGGCTCAATTCCTGGTGGACAATGCTGCCGGAACAGGTCTGCCGCTTTATCTGTATGCTGGCGCCTCCTCCGACAACAACGCCTTCCTCTTCTTTGAAGGGGCTTGGAACGTTCTGCAGCCCAAGATCGCAGATGGCACCTTCGTCATCAAGAACTCGCCTGAAGCGATTGCCCTGCAAGACAAAGCCACTCTGACCCGTGATGAGATGGGCAAGATCCTTGGTCAAATCACCACCAACTGGGATTTCAATGTGGCAAAGAACCTGGCAGAAGCTAACCTGACCGCTGCAACAGCCGCGGATAAGGGCGAAGTCTTCATCCTTGCGCCAAACGATGGTACTGCCCGCTCTATTGCTGATGCTTTCGCTGCCGATACCGATGTGACCAAGTATTATGTTACCGGCCAGGACGCAGAAAAAGCCTCTGTCCAGTACATTATCGATGGCAAGCAGCAAATGACCGTGCTGAAGGATGTCCGCACCCTCGTTGGCGACGCCATCGCAGCCGCGGTTGCTTTCCTTGATGGGAAGACACCCGAGCAGACCCACACCTATAACAACAATGTTATCGAAGTGCCTGCCAAACCATCCGCTGTCGTCACCGTTACCAAAGACAACGTAAAGGCTGCCATCGTTGACTCCGGATACTATCCGGCCACCGATTTCACCGGTTTAGAGTAGTTCACCTTGTTGTAAAAAAGCAGTGACTGGGAAACCAGTCACTGCTCTTATCCAGAGTATTTTTGCAGGAGACGCCTATGGAAGCACCCATTCTTGAAATGAAATCCATCACCAAGGAATTTCCTGGAGTGAAGGCGTTAGATAACGTCACCTTTAGCGTACGCAAAGGAGAAGTTCACTGCCTCGTTGGTGAAAACGGCGCCGGAAAATCGACTTTGATGAAAGTACTTAGCGGGGTGCATCCTTATGGCACTTATACCGGTGAAATTTTTGTTGAAGGCGAATTACAGAAATTCAACAACATTCGTGATAGTGAGCATGCTGGTATTGCGATCATTTACCAGGAATTGGCATTAATCCCGGAATTATCTGTTTATGAGAATATCTTTCTTGGAAACGAAGTCACCAGTGGACTTGTGATCGATTCAAACGAGTCGATTTCTCAGGCCATTGATATATTAAAAAAAGTGGGTCTGGATGTAAATCCCCTGACAAAGATCAAGAGCCTCGGGGTTGGCAAACAACAACTGGTCGAGATTGCCAAAGCCTTGAAAAAACAAGTCAGGATTTTGATCCTGGATGAACCCACCGCCGCGTTGAATGAAACCGACAGTGACAACTTGCTGCAACTAATCCGCGGTCTTAAGGAACAGGGGGTCACCTGCATCCTCATCTCGCACAAACTGCGCGAGGTTATGGAAATTGCCGACACCATTACTGTTCTGCGGGATGGGAAGACTGTCACTACTCTCGATGTCGTCGAGGACAAAGTTAATGAACCCGTCCTGATCAAGCATATGGTAGGGCGATCAATTGATAACATCTTCCCAAAACGGGAGAAGATAAACATCGGCGAGGAAGTCCTCAGACTCGAAGACTGGAGCGCGTTTTCCTACGCTCTTGGCAGAGACATCCTCAAGAATGTCAACATTAGCGTGCATGCTGGTGAGATCGTCGGCATCGCTGGGTTGATGGGATCTGGACGCACTGAATTGGCAAAGAGCATCTTCGGCAACCCGGACCATTACCGCTTGAGCGGAAGAGTGTTTATCAATGGGCAGGAACAAAAATTTCACAGCCCACACGACGCGATCAAGGCTTCATTGGCTTACGTGACTGAAGACCGTAAAGGCAACGGCTTGATCCTGATTGATGATGTTAAACACAATATCAGCCTGGCAAATCTTCAGGAAATCACTTCTGGCGGCGTAATCAATGAAAATGAGGAGATCCTTGTGGCAAACAAGTATCGCTCCGAACTCAATATCAAGACGCCCTCCATCCAACAGAAGGTGCGCAACCTGAGCGGTGGCAACCAGCAAAAAGTCTCATTGGGTAAGTGGCTGTTCGTCAAACCCGGGATCATGATCCTGGATGAACCCACCAGGGGTATTGATGTCGGCGCAAAATATGAAATTTACACCATAATGAACTCATTGGTGGAACAAGGCATGAGCATCATCATGATCTCATCAGAACTTCCTGAGGTTCTCGGTATGAGCGATCGCGTGTATGTTATGTCTGCAGGGAAAATCAAAGGTGAAATGCCGATTAAGGAAGCTTCTCAGGAGAGCATCATGGCATTGGCAGTGGATTACTAGGAGACGTCTATGGAAGACCTAAAGCAAAAACCAAGTGAAGTAAATCTATCAAAGAGCCTGCTGGATATCATGAAGAGTAATATCAGCGATTACTTTATGTTTATCGCCCTGATTGTGATCATGATCTTCTTCACTGTCACAACTGACGGCGTCTTTATCTCCTCCCGGAACATCAGCAACCTGATCAACCAGATGGGCTATATTGCAGTTCTCGCGGTTGGCATGACCCTCATCATCGTCATCCGTCACATTGATCTCTCGGTAGGTTACCTGGCGGGTTTCCTCGGAGCTTTTGCGGCGATCGCTATGTCGTTCTGGGGCTGGCCGATCTACGCGGTCATCCCCGCGGTAATGATCATGGGCATCCTGGCTGGAATGCTCACCGCCACACCCGTGGCAAAACTTGGTGTGCCGGCATTTGTTTCGACCATGGCTGCTGGTCTGATCTTTAGAGGAGCTTTGCTGCTGGTCACCATGGGCACCGGCACTATTGTGATCAAGGACCCGGTCTTCAATGCCATTGGAAACGGTTTTATCCCCGACCTCCCCCTTGGAGGACTTCTTCCCGGACGACACAAACTAACGCTTGTTATTGGTTTAATTGGAATCATTCTATCCATTTACTCAGCAATTAAGGGTCGGCGAACCAAACTTTCGTATAACTTCCAGGTTCCCAGTTTTGGGTTGTTTATAGCTCAACTTGTCCTGATTTCGGGATTGATCGGATATATTTCCTGGATCCTCTCTGGCTACAACGGCATTTCCTGGAGCCTGGTGATCTTGTTATTGGTGGTGGCGGTCTTCCAATTCATCACCACCAAAACCCCGCTAGGGCGTCATATTTACGCAGTTGGCGGCAATCCTGAAGCAGCCGAACTCAGCGGTATCAGCGTTGCCAAGATCACTTACATCGTGTTTGCCGCGATGGGCTTGCTGTCCTCGCTCTCAGGCATCATGTACGCCTCCCGCTTACGCTCCGCAACCACTACAGCTGGCTTGGGTTTTGAGACCGACGCGATCGCGGCTGCGTTCGTGGGCGGTGTCTCCGCGGCTGGCGGCGTGGGTACGATCACCGGTTCCATTATTGGTGCGCTGGTCATGATGTCGCTCACCAGCGGTATGAACTTGATGAACATCGACATTTCAGTTCAATATATCGTCCGCGGTGCCGTGCTGGTTCTGGCTGTCATCTTCGACCGCATTACCCGCAGAAAAAAGTAAAATCCACAACAATCGACCTAAAAAGGAGATGGAAACCCATCTCCTTTTTGGTATTCAACTTTGTGTTGTCTTTGAGAATAAAGAGCTTACCTAAGCCGGGAAATAATCGTCCAGCTTGAGGGCTTCGAGGCTGGGAATAATGGCAGTCGCCAGCGAGAAATCCTGCCCGGTCGTGACCTCGTTGGGCACTGCGACCACGCGTATGCCGGCACGATGAGATGCCACTACGCCGTTATTCGAATCTTCGAGCACCAGCGCGTTTTGAGGGGCGACGTCGAGGTTTCCGAGTACTTTCAGATAGATATCAGGAGCGGGTTTGGCGTTCTTGTTGACGTCTTCAGCCGTAACGATGGTATCAAAACGATCGAATATGCCGAGCCGTTTCAGGTGCCCATGTACCCAATCTTGTTCCGAACTGGAGCCGACCGCCAGCAGAAATCCCCTCTTTTCAGCCTCATCCAAAATCTGGAGAACACCGGGCAGGGCTTCTGCGTGTTTGATGGTCTGGAGAGCTTCACGTTCCACGTCCAGGCGCAACTCCCGAGCTGAGACACCATTGTTGAGGTGATCAGCCAAAACCTGCTGAGGTCTGTATCCGCCAACCACGTGATGGGCGCCGATCAGGTTTTGATATCCCGCCATGTCAAAAGCCAGACTCGCCTTGGCGAATTCACGCTGCCAGATGTGGCAATAGACTGCTTCGGTTTCAATAATCAGGCCATCCAAATCGAAAATGATGGCCTGTTTCTCGTGATTTACAGAATTGTCAGTCAAAATACTTACCTCCGGACCGAACCAGTGCCCCAATAGCCGCTGCGCAGGGGAGTGATATCTTCAACGGTGATAAAAGCTTCCGGATCGACTTCCAAGGCAAGCTTTTCAATCGCAGGCACGTCTTTGCGCCGAACCGACAGGTCACAAAGCGACACTGACCCATCTTTTCCCCTGGCTGAGATCTCAGTTACAGCGTAATCCATTTTGCGCAGAGCGTCAGCCACTGCAAGCCCATGCTGCTTGGTGATGATCTTGATGTGCGAAAAACCGATCGCAAGGCGCTTTTCGATCGCCATTCCGACCACGTTACCCGTGGCAAACCCGGCGGCGTAGCCGACCACGTACAAAACATTCGAGAGGTCGTTCAAAACCGCTCCAATGATGACGACGTACAGCACCGACTCGATGAATCCGAGCACCCAGGCAATTCCTTGCTTTCCACGCATGGTGAGCATGAAGCGCAAGGTGTCCATGGCAATCGAAGCCACCCGAACCAAAAAAATAAGGACCGCAGTCAGGATGGCGGCAGGTGTAAGAATAATTTGCATTTCTATTCTCTACGCCTCGGTAGCATCCTCGCCCCTGGCTGAAAGCAGGGCAGGCAGGTAGAGGTCGTCCGCGTATTCTTTGACCATGCGGGTCATGGAGAACTGCGGCGAGGTCGTGCGGATGCATTCTTTGATGCGCTGGATCCAATCCCCGGGCAAGCCGTCAGCTGAGCGCTTGGTATAATAGAGCGGCACAATCTCGTGCTCGAGCGTGTCGTAGAGGCTCTTGGCATCGGCGTCGTCTTGCTG
>ENA-UOWO01004942-UOWO01004942.1-activated-sludge-metagenome-genome-assembly--contig:-NODE-4942-length-14425-cov-22.043145_pt1 | contig 14425 bp, 6 predicted proteins | sample MGYA00238148_ERZ761564 | MGnify/ENA primary metagenome ERZ761564 (study PRJEB28885, sample SAMN05720194) | activated sludge metagenome | isolation source: Anaerobic digester | place: USA...
AAGAAGCGGGTGAAACGGGTGAAATGCAATTCCGCGACCTGAAAGCGCAGGCCAAAGAAAACGGTATCCGGCTCATCGGCCCGAACTGCCTGGGGTTGGTGACACCCGCTATCGGCCTGAATGCAACATTCGCACCTTCCATGCCCGAAACCGGGCGGGTAGCGTTCATTTCACAAAGTGCCGCGATGGGTAGCGCTATTCTCGACTGGGCTGCGGAAAAAAACGTGGGGTTCAGCCATTTCGTGTCGGTGGGCAACATGGCCGATATCGGTTTTGATCACCTGATCGATTATTTCGGCTCCGACAACCGCACGGCCTGCATCCTGATTTACATGGAAAGTCTCGTGAATGCCCGCAAATTCATGTCGGCGGCCCGGGCTTTCGCACGTTCCAAACCCATCGTGATTCTCAAAGCGGGCCGCAGCAAGGAAGGCGCACGGGCTACGTTTTCGCACACCGGCAGCATGGCCGGCAACGACGCCGTGTACGATGCCGCTTTCCACCGCGCCGGAGTGATTCGTGTGGCCACCGTACAGCAGTTGTTCGACTGCGCTTCGGCCCTGTCGATGCAACCGCTGCCCACTAACAACCGGCTGGCTATCGTGACCAACGCCGGCGGGCCCGCCATTCTGGCTACCGACTGGCTCATGCAACGCGGCGGCGCCATCGCTTCTTTGCAGTCGACCGCCCTGGCCGAACTTGACAAGATCATGCCCGCTGCCTGGAGCCGCTCCAATCCCGTCGACGTGCTGGGCGATGCCACGCCCGAACTGTACCGCGCGGCCCTCAAAACCTGCCTGCACGATCCCGGCGTGGATGCCGTTTTGTGCATCCTCACCGCGCAGAACATGACCGACCCGGCCGCTTTTGCCGAAGTCGTGGTGGAAGAATCCAAAAAAATGAAGTCGAAACCCGTCTATGCCGCCTGGATGGGTATGCGTACCGTAGGCGCCGGTCGCCGTTACCTGGAAGAGCACAAAATCCCCTGGTTCCCGTTTCCAGAACGCGCCGTGGAAGTGTTTATGAAAATGGTGAACTACCGCGAAACACTCGAACTGCTGTACGAAACGCCACCCGACCTCTCCCTCGAACTCGGTTTTCAGCGCGATGCCGCCCGCAAGATCGTGGAGAAAATACGCAAGAAAAACCGCACCGAACTCAACGAAAGCGAATCCAAACAACTGCTCGCCTGCTACGGTATTCCTGTCAACAGCGGCAAAACCGCTAAAACCGAAGACGAAGCCGCTGCCTTTGCCCTGGAAATCGGGCTGCCGGTGGTGATGAAAATCGAATCGCCCGATATCTGGCACAAATCTGATGTGAACGGCGTACGCCTGGGCCTCGAATCGGAAGCCGACGTGCGGCGCACTTTCCGTTCGCTGCTGGAAAACGTGCAGAAAAAACGCCCCGACGCCCGCATCCAGGGCGTGCTGATAGAAAAAATGTGGGACGTGCAGCACGAACTGCTCATCGGAACGGTGAAAGACGCCGTATTCGGTCCGGTCGTCGTGTTCGGTCTCGGCGGCACCACAACCGAGATCTGGCAGGACCGCGCCATCGCCCTGCCGCCGCTCAACCTGGCCCTCGCCAAACACCTGATCGAAGGCACCCGGATCAGTCACCTGCTGCACGGGTACCGGCATTTGCCCGCCGTACCCATGGATTTTTTGCAAAACATTCTCTGTCGTTTCGCCTACCTCGTGATGGATTTTCCCGACATCCGGGAAATCGACATCAACCCATTTGCCATGAATGCCGACGGCGGCATCGCCCTCGACGCGGCCATTACGCTCGAACGCGACCCGGGACAGCAGCGCGAGCCGTTCAGTCACCTCAGCATTTTACCCTACCCGACGCAATGGGTGAAAAAGGTGCAACTCCGCGACGGCACCAAAGTACTGCTGCGCCCCATCCGCCCCGAAGATGAGGCGCTGGAAGCACGGCTGGTGGAAAACACCTCCAAGGAATCTTTGTACTTCCGCTTTTTCGGCTACCTCTCCGGCCTCAACCATCAGATGCTGACGCGTTTCACGCACATCGACTACGACCGCGAAATGGCGATCGTGGCCGAGATAGAGCGCAAAGGCCAAAAGGAACTCATCGGTGTGGTACGCATCGTCGGCGACGGCTGGCGCGAAACGGCGGAATACGCCATCCTCATCACCGATGCCTGGCAGGGCCATGGCCTGGGCGGTATCCTGACGGATTACATTTTGGAAATCGCCAAAGAACAGGGCTACAGGATGATTTACGGCTCGTTTTTGAAGATCAACGGGGATATGCGTCGGCTGTTTCAGCGGAAGGGGTTCAAGATTAGTAGTACGGAAGAGGAGTTTGATGTGGCGGAGAAGGTGTTGTGAGGCGGTGCCCGACGTGGAATTTTTGAACAGGATTTGAAAAATTTAAAGGATTAAAAGGATTCCCGCCGTGAAATTCAAATTTTCAGGATTTTGGCGCACGTCACGCGGGCGTTGCGCCGGGAATCCTTCCAATCCTTTATAATCCTTCCAATCCTGGTTCATCCCCCACCCGCTTCAGTCGGCCATGAATGGCCTCCTCCCGACGGCCTAAAGAGCCGTGCTACCATTACAACAACTTCCACCGCACCCCCACCAGCACCCGCTGCCGTTGCACCGGCGCATAATTGTATGTCGGGTCGAACGTAAACCCGTTCGGGTTGTCCACCTGCACATATTTATCGAAGGGGTCGAAAGCCCGCAAAATGATCTCCTCGCGGGGGTAAAAACCGAAGACGTTTTTTACGCCGGCGTAAATTTCCAGGTCGGGTGCAGACTTATTGGAGGGCCGTCCGGGTTTCCAGGTCACCTGAATATTATGGATCGAAAACCAGGGCGACTGCTCCGGCCTGGGGTCATTGGGCACCACGGGCAGGTGCATGGGGCTGTTCAGTTGGCCCGTGTAATCGAAGGTCAGGCGCGCTTTCGGGATCGGATACGAGATCGTCCAGGTGCCCGAGAGGGGCGGCGCGAAGAGTTGCGGCAGCCGGGCGCCGTTTTCCATGCGGTACACGTCCATGGCCGTGGCGCCGGCGATGACTTTCAGGCCGTTGACGAAATTGAAATCCAGGTTGAGCGAGAGGCCAGAGGAAATGGCATGGCCGTCGAGGTTGTCGTAGATGATCTTGTTCGGGTCGGAGGTGAAATCCGGCACGATCTGGTTGCTGAAATACGTGTAAAACAGCGAGGCGTCCAGCCCGATAAAACCCGCCCGGCGCGGGTAAAATTTGCACACGTAATTCAGGTTGCCGTTCCAGGAGCGTTCGGGTTGCAAGTCCTCCCGGATCACCACCTCGCGGGCGCCGGTGAGTGCGGCGTGGTCTTCGGTAAAAATATTGGCCACGCGGTAACCCGAGCCTGCCGTGAGGCGCAGGATATTTTGCGCGTTTCTGGCCCATTTCCAACTGAAACGCGGCGTCAGAATGTTTCCGTGCACGGAGTTGTAGTCGTAGCGCAGGCCGAGCAGCAGGCGGTTGCGGGCGTCGAGTTCGATTTCGTCCTGCAAAAAAACGCCGGGCAGCCAGGTTTGGGAGGGCGCGTTGCGGATACCGTCGGGTGTGGCCGTAGCGGGCGTATTGTCATCGTACAAGGTGTAGCGCAGGGCCGCGCCGAGCAAAGCATCGTGGTGTTTTCCGAACGGCAGGTCGGTGGTGAGTTGCCCGAATGCGACCTGTTGTTTGCCGAAATACACGGTTTTTCCGTACACGGAATTCTGGTCGTGCAGGTTCCAGGAAGCATCGAGCATGATGCGGCGGCGGGCGGCGGGCAACTGGTATTTTCCCAGAAATTCGATGCGGTTGGTGTAAATACTTTCCCCGTAAATGCTGTCGGAGCCGCGCCATTCGGGCGTCCAGTCGAGTTCGCCGCCGAAGCGGTCTTCGTACACGTAACGCACGGCGAAGGAAGCGACGCGGTTGTTTCGGCGTTCGAAATTCCATTTATTGAACACCGAAATGCGGTCCTGCAAGGTCACGTCGGTGAAGTTGTCGCCGTTGATATCGAGGCGGTTGTTGAATTTGAAGTAATTGATTCCCAGCAAAGTATGCGCTGCACCCAGGCGGGCTGCTACAGCTCCGTCGAAGTTCAGTTCGCCGATATTCGTGCCGAATACGTCCACGAACAGGCGTGGCGCCGTAAGGGCGTTTTTGGTGATGATATTTACCATGCCGCCCACCGCTTCAGAACCGTACAGCGTTCCGGCCGGACCTTTCACTACTTCGATGCGCTCCACAAGTCCGTTGGGGATGCCGCTCAGTCCATACACCGTGGAGAGCCCGCTCACGATCGGCATACCGTCTATGGTCACCATCGTGTACGGTCCTTCCATGCCGTTGATGTGGATGTCGCCGGTGCTGCAAATGTTGCAGTTGAGTTGGGGCCGCACGCCGTTGACGACCGTGAGCGCTTCAAAAATGCTCGGGGTAGCGTTTTTCTGAAAAAACCGCGGCGTGTAAATCTCCACCGGAATGGGCGAAGCGTCTTTGGTCACCTCTTTCATGGTGGCTGAAACGACAACCGTGCCGAGGGCATTTTCAGCGGGTTCGAGGAGGATGGTTTGTTCCGTTTCGGTGCTTTGAAGCCGGCCCGACCAGGTATTGTAACCGAGCAAGCGCACGGAAACGGTGCCGGGCATATCGAGTTGAAATTGGCCCAGCGAGTCGGTATACGCGCCGCCGGATTGCCCTTGCAGCGCCACTGTAGCGGCTACGAGGGGCTCGCGGGTGAGGGCGTCGAGAACTCTGCCGCGCGCTGCGGGAGTCGTTTGTGCGGATATGTGGGAAAGGGAAGTACATAGGAAACAGGAGAGTAGGAGTGATTTATTCATTTGGGTGTGTCTGATGCAAGAGCGTTTATAAATCTAAATTTCAGAACAAAGATAATGTAATATTATTTTTAGGCAAGTCTAAATTTGACTGTGATTTTAATATGATTTATATGATGGCCATGATTCTCACTCACATATTCATGGCTTGATGCCCGATTTTTGATTCTGACTATGATTTTAATATGATGACCATGATTAATTGAGTGCAAAATCATGACCATCATATAAATCATACTGGAATCATAGTCAGAAATCAGGGTTGGTTTGCAGCATTTTGTTTCCCTGTCGCATAAAGGATAATGAACCCGATCGGATAATTATTTCACTTTTTCAAACATCCGTATGAATCGAATTCTTATTGGCCTGGCGTGTCTGCTATCGCTCTTCGTAGCGTGCAGAAAAAACATGGACATTACGACCCAGGAAATTTTAGGCCCTTTTCCCACTGTTAATGAGGAGTCATCGCTGACTGGCCGTGTGGTGGACAACCTGGGAAATCCACTTTCCGGCGCTACTGTCGAAATAGCTGGTTTGAATCTGACGACCAATGAAAAAGGTCTGTTCTTCGTGCATAAAAAACTCCTGAATAAAAACGGAACCTACGTTCACGTTCGCCAAAACGGCTTTTTCAATGCCGGAAAATTTGCTTTTCCCAGCCTGAACACTACCGCCTTTATTGAAATAAAAATGACGCCCAAAGCACTGGTGACAACCTTCGAAGCCGGCTCGGGCGCTCAGTTCACCGCAAACGGAGGCGCCACCGTCATTATCCCGGCTGGCGCTATTGCCAAGAGTGGGCAAGTATATTCCGGAACCGTAAAAGTATTTTCAGTCTGGCTCGACCCTACTCAGGCAGAAACGTACACATTGATGCCTGGAGATTTGCGCGCACAGGACGTCGGAGGTTATGCCAAAGTTTTAGCCACTTTCGGCATGCTGGGCGTGGAACTGGAAACGCCTTCAGGTGAAAAACTGAATCTGCTGGACGGAAAAAAAGCCGCCATTACAATGACAGTTCCCGGTGACCTGCTTTCCGACGCACCTGCTAGCATTCCTACCTGGCATTTCGACGAAAACAACGGTTACTGGAAAGAAGAAGGCAGCGCAACGCTGGCCGGCAACCGCTATGAATTTGAAGTGGCTCATTTTAGTTACTGGAACTGCGATTTGCCTGGAGCACCCGTGCTTTTGCATGGCCGTGTCGTCAGCACAAACGGCCCCCCTGTGCCGGAGGCATACGTGGAAATCACAAAAGACGGATACCAATACAACACTGCACATGGCACGGCCAACAGCAACGGCGTCTTCGGAGGTGTGGTGCCTGCCGATGCAATACTCACCCTGATAATCAAAAATTACTGCGGTGAAGTGGTTCACGAGCAAATCATCGGTCCACTGACCGAAAATACCGACCTGGGAAACATCCAGATTGAGTCGCCCAATCTGGTTACGATCACCGGCATTCTGCTGGATTGCAATCAGCATCCGATACAGGACGGCCTGGCTTATGTGGAAAGCGATGGAAGTATTTTTGGTGCCATACCCACAGATGCAAGCGGACATTTTTCTGTAGTGGCGTCCAACTGTTTGGGAACGCCCGACATCATTGTAACAGGTTACGACCTGGCGGCACTTCAGCAAAGTCCGCCGATTCAATTTCCGATTATCAACGACCTGGTGAATGTAGGTAACATCACCGTTTGCACAGTGCTGGACGAATTTCTTCAGATAACCGTCGGGCCTTACACAAAAACGCTTGTCAATACCACTTTTCAGTCGGAACCGGTGGTCGGCAACATCGGCGATATTGAAGCGAACGACCTGGATACTGTCGGGGCGCATCTCACTTTCGTCAGCGCAACCGGCGTGCTTCAATCTGTGAGTTGCTACCTCCGGGACCCGGGATCAGGCGCCATTCAATATTTCGGGTGTCAGTTTTGCCCCACCTGCAATTGTTCCGATCTTGATCCGGGCGCCATTAATTTTACGCATTATCCTTCTTCCGTAGGCGAGTATGCAACTGGAACTGCCAGCGGTTCCGTGCGCACGCTTTCCGGAGTGGATGTACCATACTTCATTAATTTCAGGATAAAAAAAGAATAGCAGCAGCACTTGAACCATCCAGATGACAGAAAGTAACGCTGACATATTTGCTCTTGTTACCGGCTGCATACGCCGCCAGCCTGCCTCCCAAAAGGAGCTGGTGCGGCGCTATGCGGCCACTCTTTTGTCGGTCATCCGCCGCTATGCCCGCAACAGCGCCGATGCGGACGATATTTTACAGGAGTGCTTTATTCTGGTGTTTAAAAAAATAGATACTTACGATGCTTCGAGGGGTTCTCTACCCGGTTGGCTGCGCAAAATTGCCGTGAATTGTGCCCTGATGCATTACCGCAATATGCGTTTCAGCCAGGAAAAGGCTACCGAATTCCCGCCGGAAAACATCGACGTTTCCGCCGACATTTTTTCAAAAATGGGTTTCGAGGAAATTCTGGCGCTGGTGAATACCCTGCCCGACGGCGCCCGGGAAGTGTTCAACATGGCGGTCTTCGACGATTTTTCACACGATGAAATTGCGGCGGCTTTGAACATTCCCGCAGGCACTTCGCGCTCTTTGCTGAGCCGCGCGCGCCGGCTTTTACAGGAAAAAATATTAAAAATGCAATCCAATGAACTGGCAAGAATTTGAAGACAACCTGAAAAACCGCGTCGACGGGCACGAAACCCCGCTCGATACGGATGCACTCTGGGAAAAGGTGCGACCCCGGAAACGACGCAGGTTTGTGTTTTTCTGGTGGTTTTTCGGCGGCATCTGTCTGCTGGGCGGTATCGGCTGGGCGGTATTGAAACATCGTCCGTCAATGGCTGCTGAAAAAGGTATTGCCAGTCAGGAAATGCTGCATTCCACCGACATGGCGTCTGTACAACAGGCTGAAAATGCATCTACACAGGCGGTTGCAAACATAAAACATCCAAATCTGCCGGATGCTGTGAAAGCGGAACCGGCCCATTCGAATGTGTCGAATTCGAATGTCGCTTACCCAGGGAATGCAGAAAAAACCGGCGGCCAAAATGCCCAAAAAGGCAAGAACATGCCCGGCAACAACAACAGGATCACACCACTTCACCCTGTACAACCTCCAACCAACCCAAACAACCCCGTCGTTCAACTTGTGTCACTTCTGGAAGACACCTCTTTTGTACAGCAGGATTTTCTACATTCAGAAAACGACCTTCCCGGTTCAATTTCAACAAATTCCGCAGCAAAACAGTCATTCCTGCTGCCGGATATTTCACCCGAACCGGTATCGCAGCAGGATACACAAGTACTGGAATTGCTATACCTCGATGAATTCAGTCTGCTGCCTGCCCCTGTTTACGCGGTTCCAAAACGCCGCATGCAGGCAGGTGCGTACGCCGGTATTTCTATATGGAATACCCTGCACAACGGTCCCGGCGGTAGCGGTATTCCCCGCCCTAATGAAAATCTGCTCGAATCCGTGCAAGCCGGTTTTTTCGCGCAATTCCCGATGGACAATCGTTTTGTGTTACGGGCGGGCGTTCAATACCTGCAATTCAATTCCTTGTTTCGCTGGCAAAAGTCTTCCATCGTCGCCAATCAGCCCGAAACGGTGCTGAATTATTACGTTGACGGCCGCGTGGATACGAGTTATTTGCCCGGCGCCTTGATGCAGGTCGACCGAAAAGTGAAGCACTACAACAAACTGATTTACATTAATTTACCTGTTGATATTCAATACAGGATTCCGCTCGGGCAGGGTGCGGTCACACCTTTTGCGGGCGTACAACCGGGCATTTCCATTTACAGAAAAGGAACGATTCGGGGGCTCAACGGATTGCCGGATGCGGCGCCTTTCCAGACAATTTACAGACGCTCTTTCGCCCTGAGCATTCGGGCGGGTGTGGGTTTCGAACGGGTGTGGCGGAAACGGGTGTTTTTTATCGAACCCACGGGTACGTTTGATGTGATTCCAAGAACGGCGCAAGGGCGTGCGGTGGTGGAGCAGTTCTGGCAGGTGGGAATAAATGTAGGGATGAGATTGAGGTAATGTTTTTTCATATTAAAATCATAGTCAGGAACCACTCCTTCTCCGACAAATGCTCTTCCGCCGCCACGGCAGCGCGCAGTTTTTCCACCTCCGCTTTGCTGGAAAAATTGAGCGACAGGAGCCGCGAAGCATAACGGATGATATTGAGGTAGTTGGCCCGGTGGTACCCGATCACGCGTTTGCGGGTAATGTAGTTGTGCATAGCGTCGAGGTGCGATTCCAGGAGGTCGAATTCGTCGAGGGCGTAGTAGGTTTTCAGCAGCAGGGTTTTGGTGGCGAGGTTGACGAGCACGTCGCGGTAGTTGGCTTTTTGAAGCAGATCGAGCACTGCGCCGTAGTTTTTCCGGGCAAATTCCAGTCGCGCCAGGTTGAAACTGAAGGCACTTTCCCGGTAAGGTTTTTCCAGAGCATTTTTGTAGTAGTGGATAAAGTAGTTCACCCACTCGTGGTCGCCGGTATGCAGGCCGGCGGCCACTACATTGTGGTAAGTGTAGCGCGGCAGCACGCCGTTTTCGAGCAAATAGCCGCTTTCGAGGCCGGGTTTGTACAGGTCGAGTACTTCCTGAAAATACCGTTTTTCACCTGCATTGAGGCGGCGGATGCAGTAATTTGCGGCCCAGATGAACAGACCGTGCATTTCTTCGCCGGAGAAAATGACCCGGTCATTCAGCAGCGATTGTTTGAACTGCTGGAAATGCTGCTCGTTTTCGGGGAAACGCATCATCCGGTAGCAGTGCAGGTAAACGCCGACAGCCGGGTGCGTTTGTGCGAAGTTTTTTTCCGCCGTGTCCACCACCTGATCTTCCCATTCATTTTGTTGCCCGCCGGTGTACAACATCCGGTGCGCGGTGAGCAGGCAAATCAGGCGCAGTTTGAGGGTGATGTACGCCACATCGGCAGCGCCGGCGGCGGCGCGCAGGTGATCGAGGTCGGCGGGATCGAGCACGTAGGACCGCTGATGCGTTTCCCAGTGCAGTTCGAACAGCGATTCGTGGTAATGCGCGTCGCGGAGCGGGTTGGTTTCCAGCGTTTTTTCCAGGTTTTTCCGCGTGCGTTCGAACTGCGGCTCCAGCCCGCGTTTCCGGTAGCCGCAGAGCAGGTGCAGGCGCACGGTAGTTTCGTCGGTTTCCATTTCTTTTTGGGCGATGTATCTTTCCAGCAGCCGGTGCAAATAGGTCATACGCAGGCGCAGTTCCTGATCCGGAACGGAGTCCGCACCGAACAGATGCCGTTTCGCAGCGGCTTTTTCCGAGTGCTCCTGTTCGCAAAACCAGTCGAACAGCAGCACCACGTCGCGGCGCTGATTAAAAAAAGGCGACTCCAGAAAGCGCCGCACTTCTTTTCTTTCCGCAGCGGAGAAAGAAAAAATGAGTTGGCCAAGTTGGCTTTTCTCCATTTCAATTCAATTTTACATAAATTAAAAACCTGATTATCAGATACTTAAATTAACTATCTGCAAAAATACGTTCAATTTTGGAATAAATTTGATTTTGGGGAAGGCAAGGGTTTGCCGGATGTTTGTAACGTGAATTTGTGTACGCAAGCATCCTGTATTTCAATACCATTGAACTTGAATCTTATGAAAGAAAAATTTTTCCACCTGTTATTTTCCCGTTTGCGGTATGCGCTGCTGATTTGCGGGTTGTTCTTCTGGGGCGCATCCAGGCTTTCTGCACAATGCAATCCCGATGTCGTCGGGCCGGTGATCCTTTGCCCGGCAGATACGGCGGTGCTGGCGCCGCCCGGTCAATGTTCCGCAACAGTTACCTGGGGCGACGTGGTCGCTACAGATAATTGCGGCACGGTTTCCATAACCGGCTCGATGCAATCCGGCGACGTATTTCCGGCCGGTACTACCACGGTGCTGTATACCGCTACCGACCCGGCCGGCAACACCGCTTCCTGTCAGATGACAGTCAAGGTGGCCGGCAGTATTCCAAGGCCGGTATGCGACCGTTGGGTAACCGTGCCGGTTGACCCGTCCGGCATAACGACCATTTTTCCGGATGATATTCTGGAATACGGCCCTTATAGTTGTACACAAACGGGCGTGTCACCCGACTATTCAGACACTTCCGTCCCAACACCTTCCATTTCTTTCACCGGCACCGGCACCCATGAAGTATACGGCGCTGTTATAACGGAGAACGGTTTCTGGGAAAAATGCTGGTCGTTCGTCAGCATCGTGGGCGCCGGCACCGAGTCGTGCACACCCGACGTGACACCACCCGAAATCCAATGCCGACCCTATTATATCGTGTACGCCGACAATGCCCAGTGTCAGGCTGTCATCGAACTGGACGAACCTGTATTGACGGACAATTGCGGCCCTGTGGTGTGGAGTTCCGATGCCCCGCCCGGCAATCTTTTCTCCCAGGACCCGACAAGAATTGTAACCTACACCGCAACCGACCTTGCGGGTAATAGCAGCAGTTGTACATCGACAGTTCGCTTTACCTATCAGGAGATTATTCTTCCTGTGTGTCATCCCGTTACGGTTATGATGGCCCCTTCCGGAACAGCGACCGTTTATCCACAGGACGTTCTGGCAGGCGGCCCATATTCCTGCACCACCCCGGGTATTTCACTTGAAATTGCCATAGACGCCGAACAATTACCCTTTTTAACACTGACGCAACCCGGCGTGTATTATGCCCAGGTATTCGTCCCGAATTTCAACAATGTCATACACGGTTGTCAGGCTGTTATCACCGTAAATGCGTTCGTCGACGCGTGTAACCCCGAATCTGTTCCTCCCACAGCCAATTGTATCGTGTCCCTGACGGCTGAAACCAATACACAGGGACCCGGCATTGCCCGCATTTACGCCACCGAACTCGACGATGCCAGCACCGACAACTGCACGCAACCGGAGGGTTTGCGCTTCCGCGTCACGACGGAAGACGGTACCGAGCCGCCCGCTGCCACGTACGTGGATGTGTCGGGGGTCGTCAACGGCATTCCGGTATTTTTATGGGTCGGCGACCAGTCGGACAACTGGAGCCGGTGCAGTGTGTCGCTCACCACAACACCCGCACAATGTAGTCCGGACGTACTGCCGCCGCTCGTGACACCGCCGCCTGACCTGACCTTTACCGCCACCGCTTTTGCCGCGCTGAACCTCGATTTTGCCAACGTGCCCGCCGAATTCCCCGACATCTATGCCGCTTTAGGCGTTGGCACCCATTGGGACAACTGCAGCAATGGAAACAGTCTTTTTTCGGAAACGTATGTCATTCAGCCTGACCAGATTATACGCAGTTTTTTTGCGCAGGATGCCGCGGGTAATGTGAGTGACGAAACGATTCAGTACATCGATATCGTCAATACGTTCACCGCGCACATACCCGCCTGGGCCACACCGGGAGAGACCCCGGAAGTGATGTCGTCGGAAGGCACTTCCACCGAAGTTACTTTTTCAAACCAGGTATTCGACAGCCCATGCAGCGTGCCTGCCAAAATTGAACGCACCTGGGGGCTGGTAGACTGGCTTTTTACACCCCCGAACGGAAACGCGGTGGTGCTGCCGGTACTCGACACCGACAATGACGGCATTGCAGGAGATGCGTACGATATTATTGTCATCGGCGACAGCGTGTGGCTGTATGAAAACAACAGTGCGGTTCGTCCGCTGGTCAGACGCGGCTGGTCGTACAGTTACGTGCAAACGATCGTCAACAGTTACCCGGTTACGGGCACCGTTTTTCTGGATACGCAGCAGGATTGCACGTTCGACGGCAGCGAAACACCGCTGGCAGGCTGGAAGGTGAAAGCCATTGGGCAGCCCAGCAATAGCCCGTACGAAGCCTTGACGGATGTAAATGGACAGTTCATTCTACAGGTTTGTCCCAATGACACCACCGTGGAAGTCAGCCTCGACGTGCCATTCAATTATGCCGGAACGTGCTCTTCGGTGTACGAGTTGCAAGTCAACCAAACAGGGCCGCAGACACAAAACATCCCCGCACAACTCAACGCCGACTGCGCCCTGCTGGGCGTCGATCTGGCAGCCTCCTACATGCGGCCATGTTTTAGCGGGTATTACTCGGTAAATTATTACAATTACAGCACCCAGGCGGTTGCGGGCACTTACATCGACGTGCTGCTGGATCCGTATGTGCAATTCTCTTTTTCCAACCAGCCACACACGCTTCAGGGCGCGAATTTCTACCGTTTTCAAACGGGCACCCTGGCGCCGGGCGCATACGGGCAATTTAAAATCCATTACGTGCTGAGTTGCGGCGCGCCGAATGGATTGACCCACTGCACGGAAGCCACGATTTTCCCGGCAGCCGACTGTCCGCCCCAGCAAGCCTGGTCGGGCGCCGAACTGCTTGTGACGGGCCAATGCGATGGCGATTCCGTTCGCCTGCAAATCACCAATGTAGGCACCGGGGCGATGGCACAACAACTGGATTACGTAGTAACGGAAGACCTGATCATGGCAAGAAATCTGCCTTATCAACTTGGTATTGGGAATTCCATGGAAGCCGTTTTTGCTTCCGAAGGCGCTACCTGGCGTATGGAAACGCCGCAGGAGCCCGGCCACCCCTGGGGCGGCGTGGTATCGGCCACCGTGGAAGGCTGCGACGGGCTGAATTCGACCGGCCTGGTCAACGTATTCACCGTGGACGACGCCGACCCGTTCAGCGCGACAGATTGCACCCAAAATGTCTCGTCCTTCGATCCGAACGACAAACAGGGTTTGCCTACAGGCTACGGCGACGAGCATTTTATCAACCGCAATACGGATATCGAATACCAGATCCGTTTTCAAAATACGGGTACGGATGTGGCTTACACGGTCGTGGTGCTGGATACCTTGTCGCAATACCTGAATCCGGCCACGGTGCGATCCGGCGCTTCCAGCCACAACTACGATTTCGATATTCTGGATGGAAACGTGCTGCGTTTCCGCTTCGACAACATCCTGCTGCCCGACAGCAACACCAATGAAGCGGCTTCGCACGGGTTTGTGCAGTTCCGCGTGCAGCAGCAGGTCGATAATCCGCTGGGAACGGTCATTCCCAACGCCGCAGCGATCTATTTCGATTTGAACGAACCGGTGATTACGAACCAGACCTGGCACACCGTCAATGAAAATTTTATAGAAGTATCGGCCGTAACCAACCCGGACAATGGTTTCGGCGTCTTAAAAGTATATCCGAATCCGGCTGTAGAAACGGTGTTTTTCGAACTGCCGGAAACGCAGGCTGGCAGGCGTTTTGAAATGACCGACGCGACCGGAAAACCGGTTCGTTCCGGTGATTTTTCAGAAAAAACGTTCCGACTGGAAAGAGGTGTGCTGCCTGCAGGCGTTTATTTCTTCCGCATTTACGCGGCGCGCGGCGCGGCAGTTTCGGGAAAAATTGTAGTGAAATAAAGCATCGCAATTAATTTGGATATTGAGGTCCGGCAGGGTAACCGCCGGGCCTTTTTTATAGTGCGAAGTCGTCAGTGCGAAGTGCGAAGTCGTGCGAGTCGTGAGGCGTTTGTGGAGGGAGTATTCACAG
>ENA-UOWO01004945-UOWO01004945.1-activated-sludge-metagenome-genome-assembly--contig:-NODE-4945-length-14423-cov-4.908060_pt1 | contig 14423 bp, 9 predicted proteins | sample MGYA00238148_ERZ761564 | MGnify/ENA primary metagenome ERZ761564 (study PRJEB28885, sample SAMN05720194) | activated sludge metagenome | isolation source: Anaerobic digester | place: USA...
AGTAGCCTTGTCGCCCGGAACTACGCCTTCAACAAAAATAACTTTCTCTTGATGCCGTGCAATACATTTCCCTTCTGCCGCATAGCTTTCGATCGCAATATTTTCTAAAACAAATTTTTTCTTTTTTGACATACTATTTGATAATGATATCCGAATGAGAGATGCTTCGAATAATGAACTGTTAAAGTGCTGCAAATGTAACAACTCTCTATTTCATTCCTGCGTCTAGTTTACGTAATTTCGACATCTTTTAAAAATTTAAACATATGCATAAATATCTTCTTTCACTTTTATTTGCCTTGGCTATCGGATTTCACTCAAATGCAAAAGACGGTTACACTATAAAAGTAAAATTTACTGATGCAAAAGACTCGCTGGTTTATCTATGTCACTACTACGGAAAAAATACAACTGTATTTAAAGATGATTCAGCTCGATTGAGTTCAAGCGGAGAAGCGCTTTTCAAATCAAACAATAAAATTATCGGAGGAATTTATATGCTTTTATTTGCCGATAAATCTGCCTCAATGGAAATTATGTTGTTGAACGGCGATAATTTTACATTAGAAGTTGAAAAAGCCAATATCTACAAAACTGCAAAGTTTACAGGTAATACAGAAAATATAGATTTTTATAAGTACCAGCTTTTTTTAGTTGATTATGGAAAATCTTATCAAAAGCTTGAAGCCGATTTATCAAATGCAAAAACTAAAACAGATTCAACTCTTATTCGAGATAGAATGAAAGCGAAAGGATTAGAATTGACAAATTATAGAAGATCTTATGGAGTTAAAAATCCAAACGCTTTCCTAGCTAAAATTTTTAATGCAGTTGAAGAACCTGAAATTCCAACCGAATTACCATTACTTGAAAATGGGAAAAAAGATTCAAGCTATCCTAGAATTTATTACAAAAAACATTATTGGGATAAATTTGATTTAAAAGACGATCGCCTAATTTATACACCTTTATATGAAAGAAAATTAGACGATTATATGACGAAACTTGTGATTCCAGTGCCAGATTCTGTTATTAGAGAATGTGATAGTATATTAAAGGTGACTGATGGACACGAAGAAATGTTTAAATATACTTTATGGTATTTAACACGTTGGACTGAAACCAGCAAAATTATGGGTATGGATGAGGCTTTTGTTTATTTAGTTGAGAACTACTATATGAGAGATAAGGCCACTTGGATTGATTCGGCGCAAAAAGCCAAGTATATAAAACGAGCGGGTGATATTGCACCTAATATGATAGGTAAACCCGCTATGGATATACGAATGCTTGATACTTCTGGTAAAAAAGTAATTCCACTTTCGTCGGTAAAAGCAGATTATACCATCCTAATATTTTGGTCGCCAACCTGCGGTCATTGTCAAAAAGAAATGCCGAAATTTGATTCGCTCTATCATGAAGTTTTAAAGAAATACAATGTAAAAATTTATGCGGTAGAGGCTGATAATGAAGTTGAAAAATGGAAAACTTATATTAACGAACATAATTTAGTAGATGGATGGGTTCATGTGTCTGATCCTCAACGAACTACAAATTTTAGATCATTTTACGATGTTTACAGCACGCCCACTTTATATTTGCTCGATGAAAATAAAATCATTCGCGGGAAACGTATTGATCATTCAAACGTACTTGGCTTGATTGAATGGCTAGAAAAGAAAAAGAAAACCACTGCAAGTGGAGACAAAAAATAAAAATAAATTAAGATAGAATGAAAAGAATTATCTATTCGGTGGCATTGATTTGTATTGCTTCCTTGAACCTTGAAACTTTTGCTCAAACAAAAACAACTGACCCTACCTTATTTACATTTGGCGGCACACCCGTTGGCAAAAGTGAGTTCTTAAGGATGTATACAAAAAACATCAATAACCAAAAACCTGATTTTAGTGAAAAGGCGATCAGAGAATATCTTACTTTGTATAGTCGCTTTAAAATGAAAGTGGCTGAAGCAGAAAAATTAAGTTTAGATACTATTCCTTCAATACAAGGTGAATTGAGTGGATATAAAAAGCAATTATCTAAAACGTATTTGACCGATAAAGAGGTTACTGAAAAATTAGTGAAAGAAGTATATGAACGAATGAAAAAAGATATTCGGATTTCACATATCCTAGTCAGTATACCGCGTGGTTCTGAAGATACTGTTGTGGCCTATCGTAAAATTGATAGCTTATATAAATCAATTTTAGCAGGCAACGATTTTGCTATGGTTGCCAAAGCAAATAGTGAAGATAAACAGTCGGCCGCAAATGGAGGCGATATAGGTTTTATGACTGCTATGCAAGTCGTTTATCCTTTCGAAAATGCTGCATATAGCACACCGCTAGGTTCAATTTCGAAACCTTTTAAAACAATTTACGGATATCATATTGTAAAACGCACAGAAGAAAGAGCATCAAGAGGTGAAGTTCAAGTCAGTCAAATTATGACTTCTGTCCCAAAAAGTGGTGGTAAAGAAGCAGACCTCGCTTCGAAAGCTCGTATTGATTCTGTTTTAGCCATGCTTAAAAAAGGCACTAAATTTGAAACGCTCGTTACAAAATATTCTGATGATAAGTTTTCAAAAAATAGTGAAGGTGTTTTAGCTAGTTTTGGTGTAGGGCAAATGGTTCCTGAATTTGAAGATGCAGCCTTTGCATTAAAAAATCCTGGTGATTTAAGTAATCCTGTAAAGACAGAATTCGGATATCATATCATCAAATTAATTAAAAAAACACCGCTACGTTCTTACGATTCAATGAAAACAGAACTTACAAAGAAAGTAGAAAAAGATGGTCGAATTGAAACCGCACGTCAACTTTTTACAAATAAAATAAAAACAAAAGTTAACTATAGAGAATACCCAGATGCACTAACAGAATTGTTGAATGCCATACCTGACTCATCTGTAAAAAATGGATCTTTTAAAGGTGATAACTACGAGAAGTATAGTAAACCTTTATTTGATATGACAGGTGTTACTTTTAATCAATCAGACTTTGCCCATTATATTGAAACCTATACCAAAGGAAAAATATACGGACAAAAAGAGAGCACATTACGTTCGTTATTTAAAAATTATTCAGATAAAGTGTTGATGGATTTTCAGGAGAATAAATTAATTGATGAAAATGAAGAGTATAGAAATCTAATTACTGAATATAGAGATGGAATTATGCTTTTTGAATTGACAGACAGAATGGTTTGGAGCAAAGCATCGATTGATACAACAGGCTTGGCAAATTATTATAATAACAATAAAGCCAAGTATGTTTGGCAACCATCAGTAACTGCGGATATATACAAAGCGGTAGATGAAGCAGCTGCAAAAAAGGTTGTGAAAGAGCTCAATAATCCTTCTAACAAAACAGTTGAGGAAGTTGTAAAATCGGCAAATGGAGATGGTGTTCAAAACAAAGTATTTTATGAAACAGGTAAGTTTGAAAAATCTCGTTTCCCTGCTAACTTAAAATTGGAAGCTGGTAAATATGCACCTTATTATAAGAACGAAGATGGTAGCTATTCAATTGTGAATGTAAAAGAAGTCTTTAATTCACCAACACAAAAAACTTTGGCAGAAGCCCGAGGTTATGTGATTTCAGAATATCAAGAATATTTAGAAAAAGAATGGATTGCCAATTTAGAAGCAGCTTACCCAGTAAAAGTGAATGAAACCACCTTGAAGAGTATTATCAAAAAATAAGTACTCTTTGGTTGAATAATATTGTGATAGCAATTGATAAACTGCGTAGTTCCTTTCAGTAAAGCAATCTCAATCAGCACGTCTTTGTGAGGAGGCACGACGAAGCAATCCCATAAACATAGACTGCTTCGTTCCTCGCAGTGACGGAATCTTATTTAGTCATAAATTGTTTAAGAACTTGTCGGGTGGCTTCAAGATCATCATCATCAAAATCGAGATGAGTCACAAGTCTGATTTGGTGTTTACCAAAAGGTGAAGTTTTTAATCCTAATTGCATCCATTGATGAACGATATCATTCGCTAAAAATTTTTCGTCTAAAGTAAATATTACGATATTGGTTTCAACAGGATAAACATCTTTTACAATAGGTAGGTTTGAAAAAAGCTGACCAAGTTCTTTCGCTCTTCGATGATCCTCTTTTAATTTGTCAATATGATGATCAAGCGCATAAATACCTGCAGCTGCCAAATAACCACTTTGTCGCCAACCACCTCCTAGTCGTTTTCTAACTCGTCGTGCTTGATGAATAAAATCTTTATTTCCAAGTAAAACAGTTCCCATAGGCGCACCTAAACCCTTTGATAAACAAAGGGTCATCGAATCAAAATTTATTCCCATTTCAGAAGGTAAATCTTTTGTTTCAACAAGTGCGTTAAACAAACGGGCGCCATCAAGATGCAATTGCATTTGATGAGATTTACAAACCTTTTGAATACGTTTGATTTCATCTAGGTGATAAATAGATCCACCACCTTTATTCATTGTATTTTCTAAACTCACCAATTTTGAAATTGGATAATGAACATTATCTGGCTTAATACATTCCTCAATTTGTTGTGCAGAAATTCGACCGCGATCGCCATTAATTAAGCTAACGGAAGCATTTGAATTTGCCATTATGCCACCGCCTTCATATAAATAAATATGTGACAATGCATCACAAATCACCTCATCACCCGACTTTGTATGCACCGCAATGGCAATTTGATTTGCCATAGTGCCTGACATACAAAAAAGTCCAGCTTCATGTCCAAATAGTCGCGCCGATTTTTCTTCTAGAATTTTTGTAGTTTCATCTTCTTCAAATACATCATCCCCAACTTTTGCATGCATCATTGCATCAAGCATGCCTGAGGTTGGTTTGGTAAAAGTATCTGATCGTAATTCAATGGGCTTTATCATAAAAATTGAAATTTGTCAATAAATATTGTTTATCTCAAATTACGCGATAGGCTTTGACAAAGGAAAAGACTAGTTTGTTAGTTGAGGTTATACCGATTTAGTAATTGCTTTAGCATTTGATAAGATGCTAAATTACAATTACTTTATCGTTTCAGTATTTCTAATGCTGAATCTGTGTTTAGTTTATTTCTTTTCAACTTAATTTATTTTTTTATTCATTCTGTAAATTTTATAAAATATGGTTTACCACATGTCAGAATAATTGAATCGAATAGCTCAATAAATGAACATTTCATCCATTAAATAGATAACAACAACCATTCACTCAATCAAGCAACAAATTTGATACTTATTTGATAATTTGCCATTAAATAATATCTGTCTGAAAATTATTATATATTTCACCCTCTATAAAAGACTTGCAATAAAGACTTTACTTTTTTGTGAGTGCTTGCACTGATTTTATCTGTTGAGAAAAGCACTATACATATTAACCATTTTCATTTTTTGTGTATGCTCAAAGGTTTATTCAACTATTGTATTTCATAAATTAAATGTGTCGAACGGGCTTTCATACAATGATGTTGAAAATATGTGTGTCGATAAAAAAGGATATCTATGGTTGGCAACTGGTAGAGGTTTAAATATGTTTAATGGCAAATCGGTTGAAAAGTATTTTGTTGAAGAATATCCTCAATTGCAAAACAATTTAATTGTTCGTGTTAAATGTGATCCCCAAAATAGAATATGGGTTTTGAGTAGTAATGGTAATGTAACGATGATTGATGATCAACGCCAATTTCATCGGGTTGGCCTTTATGAAAATAATCAATTTATTAAAACAAAGTACATGCTATATGGCCCCAACGGAAATATAGTGCTACATACTCAAAAAGGTCTTTATATATTTCAGCCGCAATTGAATTTGAAATCAGATTCATTAAATTTTTCAAACTTCGCGCCCATACAGATAGCATCCTTTGACTCATTAAAAGACAAACCCTTTATCAGAATTTTTGAATTTGATGATAATAGGCTTCTTTACAAACTTGAGCATATTTCCTATTTAGTCAATCTTAAAGCAAAAACAATTGAAAAATCGTTCGCATTTCAAAATATTTATCCGCTTATAAAATGGGGTAATGATGAACTACTTGCATTTGACCGAAACGAAAATGAAATCAAACTTATTAACTTGTATAATGATGAAATACAATATCCTTTTAAAAATTTAAAAGATCAATTTGGGAATTCAATTCATTCATTTTTTCATTCAGCTACTAAAATTAATTCGTATCAATATTTATTCACAACGCTAGCAGATGGAATATATATATTCAATACGCAAACCAACAAAATCCACAATTATCGACATCAGTTCGCCAATCCCTCATCTCTTAGTGGTAATATGCAAACAAGTGCCGTGGTTGGACTTAAAGACTGGATATTTATAACAGGTAAGCCAAATGGTGTGAACTATTTTAATAATAAGGCTACAATTGAAAATATAAATGTATTCACCGATAATAATGGGAATGGTTATGATAATAGAATTTACGGTATTGCCTCTAACGATAATAATACCTATTATATGGGTACAGATGAAGGCTGGTTAGAATGGAAAAGGAATACCAATAAAACAAGATTTATAAATACAATTGATCATTCAATTTTTAAAAGAAATTCGATTGGCTCAATTGTAATTGACAAACAAGGAAGAATCTGGGGTGCATCAAAATCTGAAGGCATTTTTGTGATTGATAAAAATTTTAATCTTATACAACATATTCATAATGATTCTTTGAATAAAAAGTATATCAAGCACGCTACTATAAGTGAACTTGTATTAGGGCCAGATGAAAATATTTGGGTCAGCGGAAATAATGGTTTGTGTAAAATTAATAGTAAAACATTTGAAGTCGATAATTTTATAGACTCTACTTTTAATCAATTTAATCAAACACTCACAAATTCAATTAAGTTTGATGATTTGAATAATATATGGTTTTCAGCCAGCAAAAAAGGTGCCTTTCATTTTAATTTTATTTCGAAGCAACTAATTCAATACAGTACTGAAACGGGATTAATTAGCAACTCTATTTATGATATTCAATCAGATAGTTTTAATAATGTTTATTTCGCCACTACATTGGGTTTGAATATAGTTTCGCCATCAGGTAAAATAAAAACATTTACACAAAAAAATGGTTTACTTATCGATCGCACTGAAGCTTTATTGTTAGATGATCGAAATCGGATGTGGATTGGAAACGATATTGGATTGGCATGTTATAACCCACAAGATTCAAGCTTAAGAACATTTGATGAAAGATATGGCTTAAGTGTATTTGGGTTTTTAGTTGGCTATTATTTTAAGATGTCGAATGGAGAATTTTTTCTTTCAACGCCAAAAGGTGTTCAGTACTTTCATCCTGATTTAATTTTTAATGACAAGATTTCATTGAATGTTTTAATTAATAAAATCGTCACAAAAAATCTTGTATCGAATATTACTAAAACAAGTTTTTTTAAACTTTTATCGTCCGACAATCATGTAACCTTTCATTTTAGTTCTGTTGATTATTCGCCACATGAACGAACGTATTATGAATATCTATTAGAAGGAGAAGATAAAGAATGGACAAAAATCTTAGACCAAAATTCTGTTACCTATAATGCGTTGTCGCCTGGTACTTATACTTTTAAATTACGAATAAGTCATGATGGAAAAGAATGGCAAGATTCAGAAAATGAAGTAACAATTCAAATTGCATCACCATTTTATTTATCAGCGTGGTTTATTGCTCTTTTGATTTTGATTCTATTGGCTTCTATATTTTCAATGTATAAATATGGAAGAAAACAAGAGCATAATAAGCGAGCTAATCTTGAAACTGAATTGGTAATTACTTATTTCGCCTCTCAAATTAATTCGCACAAAAACACAGATGAATTACTTTGGGATATTGCTAAAAACTGTATCAGTAGATTGCATTTTACAGATTGCATTATTTATTTAAAAGATGATGAAACTAATATGCTGATTCAAAAAGCTGCATATGGACCTAAAAATCCTATTGATTTTACAATTGCGAAACCAATTGAAATACCTGTTGGGAAAGGCATAACAGGAACAGTGGCGCAATCGGGCGTTGCCGAAATAGTCAATAATACTAAAAAAGATAAACGATATATTGTAGATGATATTGCTCGAAACTCAGAAATTGCGGTACCAATACTTCTTGATAATAAGGTCATTGGTATTATAGATAGCGAGCATGAGGCAAAAAATTTCTTTACCTCCCGACATAAACAAATTCTAACCACCATCGCATTTTTATGTGCCAATCAACTTCAAAAAATTAAAGCTGAAACTGATAGTCAACGAGCAATTATTGAGCTTGCCGAAAACAAACAAAAGGCGGCTGAGAGTCGATTAATGAGCCTACGATTGCAAATGAATCCTCACTTTTTATTTAACGCGTTAAACTCAATTCAACAAATGATTTTATCAAATGAAGAATTAGTTGCCACAAGATATCTTTCAAAGTTTTCGAAACTCTTGCGAGCTGTTTTAATTCATAGTGATAAAGAGTTTATTTCGTTAAAAGAAGAAATCGATATTTTAAATATGTATATTCAAGTTGAATCAGTTCGATTTAAAGAATCATTTAGTTATAGCTTAACTTATGATAATAATGTAGAACCTGAAGAAATTAGAATGCCTACATTATTAATTCAGCCATTTGTTGAAAATGCAATATGGCATGGGCTCATGCATAAGGATTCAAATCGACTATTGAAAATTACGTTTAAAGAAGAAGGTCAATACTTACAATGCATCATATTTGACAATGGAATCGGTCGATCGAAAGCTAGAGAAATAAACAAATCGGCTGGGCCAGATAAAAAACATATTAGTAAAGGTATTTCTGTTTCAGAAGAACGTTTAAAAACTTTAGTAAATAAAAACGGTTTAGTAGGTAAATTAGAAATAAATGATCTTACCAATCATTTAGGTGAGAGTTTGGGTACAGAAGTAATATTATATTTTCCAATTAATAATTAATCATATGCTAAAAGCACTACTTATTGATGATGAAGAGAGGGCCACAGATGCCCTTCGACTTATGATAGAAAAAATGATTCCTGAAATTACGCAGGTTAAAACTTGTAACGATTCGAGGCTTGCAGCTGACATAATACAAGAGTATCAACCTGGACTTATTTTTTTAGATATTCAAATGCCTTATTTAAATGGATTTCAATTACTTGATAAAATCACAAATAAAAATTTTAAAATAATTTTTACCACTGCGTTTAATGAGTATGCGATAGAAGCGATTCGATTTAGTGCTTTTGACTATTTGCTAAAACCAATTGACATTGAAGAATTGCATGCTTCTGTTAATCGATTTTTACATAGTAAAGAAGACTTTAAACAGCAATACGATTTGCTTAAAAATATTATGCATAATATTCAGGCGCCGAATTCTGAAGATTTTAGATTAGCCCTTCCTACTTCAGAAGGGGTACATTATCTCTTTCCTCATGAAATTATTAGATGTGAAGCTGTTGGAAATTATACTAAATTTTTTACTGAAGATGGTAAGAATTTTATCATCTCAAAGACCTTAGGTGAATATGACAATTTACTCTCTCTACATCATTTTATACGTACGCATAGAAGCCATTTAGTTAATAAAAATTACATATCATTTGTAGATCATGAAGGCTTTGCAATTTTAAAAGATGAAACTAAAATTGAAGTGAGCAGAAGAAGAAAAGATGAGGTAATTTCTGCATTAAGCAAATAGAAAAATTTATAAACACATGTCTAATTGCCAATCGAAATCTATTATCTCATTCTGTCAAACGAGCTTTATAAATTTTAATTTTATGTTCATAGGATTCGTAAACCTCATTTCATTTTTTATACTATTCAATTTTGCAAGTTGTAAAGAATCAAATCATATTAAAGCCAATGAGGTTAAACCAACTGTCGATTTAAATTTACTTCATAAAAAAGCTAAAGAAGCATTCAAATTTTGTGACGCTAAGAAAATGAATCTTAATATTTGCATTCTGATTGATATGGGGATTCACTCAGGTATGAATCGTTTTTTTGTTTGGGATTTCAAAAGCGATTCTGTCTTATATAGATTTCCTGTCGGGCATGGATGTGGCATGAATGAATGGGGTAAGGATGAATCAAAAGATGACCCTGTTTTTAGTAATGTTGAAAATAGTCATTGTTCTTCATTAGGTAAGTACAAAATTGGAGAACGTGCTTATAGCGATTGGGGGGTGAATATAAAATATTTTATGCATGGACTTGAATCTACTAACTCCAATGCCCTTAAAAGATTTATTGTATTTCATTCTTGGGATGCAGTTTCTTCTTCAGAAATTTATCCACAAGGTATACCTGAAGGGTGGGGCTGTCCAACGATTTCAAACGATAATTTTAATCTGATCGATCCTTTACTTAAGAGCTCAAACAAACCAATATTGATGTGGATTTATAATAGTAAAGAATAAATTTATCGATACGTTAAATAAGCTGTTGGACTCATTCGGAAATGTCTTTTAAATAATTTGCTAAAGGATTGAACATCGGCAAATTGAAGCTTATTGGCGATCTCAGTCCAGTTATATAAATTTGTTCGATAGAGTGAAATTGCCTCATTCAATTTTATTTGCAATAAATATTTATGTGGGCTTACTTGAAACGTTTCTTTAAATAAATGAAAAAATCTAAACTCAGAAAGAAACAAAGCCTTACAAATTTCTGGAATGGTAATATTTGAATAGACTGAATCTTGAATCATATTTTTCGCCATCATCATTTTATCAAATAGCTCGTTTCGTGTACTTTTTTTTATTGCAGGCACCTTTGAGTAGGCTAATAAAAAAGGAGTTTGATGAAAAAGAAACTGTTTAATAAACTCAAATTCTAATTCTTTACAAGGTTCAATTTGATGATGTTTAATCGATAAAAAAAGAGAAGTGATATATCGATGAAACTCCTTATTTGTTTTGTACTTCATAAAAAAATCATCCTCAATAAAATAGTCATACTTATTTGCCTTAGAAATTATTTGATTCGGTTCTAATAAGGTAGACAATCCTTGAGATAGATAATCAAGATTGATATCTACACAAAGCCCTAAATCAAGCATGCCACTATCTTGAATATCTACTTCACAATAAGTTTGATTCGAAGCAATTAAATATTCACCTGTTGTTAAACACGTTTCTTTTAATCCATTAAAATATCTTTCTTTCCCTTCAATATTATATTTGAACGAAACGCTACTTAATCTTATTTCTTTATTTAATGAATGGATTTCTGAAATCCGAAATGGATATTCCGATATATTTGAAATGACTTCATTCCAATTAGATTCGTTTAATAATGCGCTATGTGGAGATATGGAATTCACAGTTGCAAACTTACAAAAGTCAAAATTCCTGCTTCAACAAGATTGTATAAAAGGTAAAAAATCTATTCGAAAGGGATAATAAGCAGTATCAGACAAGTTGTATCTACCAATCAAAATTTATATTTACTCAAGAAATAAAATCATGAAATATATTATAATTCTTCTTACTAGTTTAATACTGAAAGAGGATGTTTTTGCAGACGACCTCAATCGAAAAGCTTGGATAGGCATACTGGCTATTGAAAAAAATAATCAAGTTGTGGTTGATTCAGTAATTCCATCTTCTATATCATTTCATTTAGGCTTAAAAAAGAATGATACCTTGAAGTCAATCAATCAGTTGGATATTCATACGATTAAGGAATTCAATGCGATCGTAAATGGGATCTATCAAAATGAAAAAATAGACATTCATTTTAAACGAAATACAAAACTAGAAATTGTGTCTGGACTTACTGTATCAAAACCACTCTTTAAACCTAATTGGTGCAATATCGTTTATCAATCTTTAATGGTTTCAGATTGCAAATTGAGAACCATGATTTACAAGCCAATTAAAAAAATGAAGAGTGCGGCTATCCTTTTTATACCTGGATATAATTGCGGAAGTATTGAAAGTTTTTCATCAAACTTTAATGGTCGACTTATTGAACATTGGGTTCAAAATGGTTATACCGTTTACACCATCGAAAAATCAGGTGTGGGTGATAGTTATGGGTGTAAGTCATGTTATGATGTTGATTTGGAAAATGATATCCAAATTTATACGGCTGCTTTAAATGATCTTTCCAACTTAAGTTATGTTGACAAAGAAAATATTTTCATTTGGGGGCATTCAATGGGTGGAATTATAGCGCCAATCATTGCACAAAACAAATCAATCAAAGGCATTATGGTTTTTGGAACTGTTTTTCGACCTTGGAGCGAATTTCTTTTAGAGATGCATCGTGTTCAGAAACCTCTGACAGATAACCTATCCTATGCTGAGACAGAAAATTTTGTAAGGCTAATTCAAAAGGTATATTATGAATTTTTCATTCTTAAAAAATCACCGACTGAACTTTATCAAACGAACGAGTATAAAAATATAGTGGAATCTGAATTGGAATATAAAATTGGTAAAGATGAAATGTGGGGTCGACATTGGCGATTTTGGCAACAACTTGATTCAATCAATCTGGCAAGTTCATGGCAAAATGTAAATTGTAAAGTCCTTGTATTGCATGGACAATCAGATTATATCCAATGTTCATCAGTAGAGCCTTATCTGATTACTGAAACAATCAATAAAGTTCATCCTAATCATGCCCAAACTATTATTATGGATAGTATGGATCATCTAATGATGAATAGTAAAAATTTTGAAGAAGCTGTTTCAAATTTTAATTCAAGAGCATATAACAAAGGCAATTTTAATATGCGTATAGTTCATGAAACATTAGCATGGTTGCATGAAGTGAATCAAGAATAATTGTTTGCGTTTGTGCAATTAGAATTTATAAACTCAATTGTGCATTTAAATATTCTCTATTTAAACGTGCGATATTTGAAATAGAAATTTCTTTTGGACATTCAGCTTCACAAGCACCTGTATTTGTGCAGGCACCAAAACCTTCTTTATCCATTTGAGCAACCATATTCAAAACACGAGTGGTTCTTTCGGGTTGTCCTTGAGGCAATAAAGCGTATTGTGAAACCTTAGCAGAAGTGAATAACATGGCACTTGAATTTTTACAAGCAGCTACACAAGCACCACATCCGATACACATTGCGGCATCGAATGAAGCATCTGCATTTGATTTATCAATTGGTAATGCGTTTCCGTCTTGCGCATTACCTGTGTTGACGCTTACATAGCCTCCAGCTTGTTGAATACGATCGAAAGCGCTTCTATCTACAGTTAAATCTTTTAATACGGGAAATGCTTGTGCTCTCCAAGGCTCTACTGTTATGGTTTCGCCATCACTAAAAGCACGCATATGCAATTGACAAGTTGTTGTGCCTTTCCATGGACCATGTGCTCGACCATTTATATGCATGCTACACATACCACAAATACCTTCACGGCAATCGTGATCGAAAGCAATTGGTTCCTTCCCCTCATTAATTAAACGTTCATTCAATACATCAAACATTTCAAGAAAAGACATTTCAGTTGAAATATCCGATACATCATAATTTACAAATGCACCGCTGGTGTTTGAATTTGGCTGACGCCATACTTTCAGTTTGAGATTGATTGTTTTATGTTCCATAATATTTTTGTTTGCCTTAATAAATTACTTATAATTTCTTTGACTAGGATGGATCACATCATATATCAAATCTTCTTTATTTAAATTCCATTCGTTATTTCCTTTGTTCTCCCAACAAGCTACATACATAAATTTATCATCTTGACGCATGGCTTCACCTTCTTCTGTTTGGAATTCTTCACGGAAATGACCACCACAACTCTCTTCACGATTTAATGCATCAATACACATCAATTCACCTAATTCAAGAAAATCGGCTACTCTTCCTGCTTTGTCTAATTCAGGATTTAATTCATTTGCGGTTCCTGGAACTCGAACATCTTTCCAAAACGATTCGCGTAGAGCTCGAATTTCTGATATGGCTTGTTTTAACCCTTTTTCATTTCTTGCCATTCCGCATTTATCCCACATGATTTTACCAAGTTGTTTATGATAATAATCAACACTATGTGTTCCCTTAATATTGATAAAGTGATTAATTCTATCTTTTACTTCTTTTTCAGCCTCAACAAAAGCAGCTTGATTCGTATCAATTTTTGGTGTTCTGATTTCATCGGCCAAGTAATTACCGATTGTATAAGGTATCACAAAATAACCATCTGCTAAACCTTGCATCAAAGCACTTGCTCCTAAACGGTTTGCACCATGATCACTAAAATTTGCTTCGCCTAAAGCATATAAACCTGGAACAGATGTCATCAATTCATAATCGACCCATAAACCACCCATCGTATAATGTACTGCTGGGTAAATTCGCATTGGCATCTCATAAGGATTTTCACCAGTAATCTTTTCATACATGTCAAACAAGTTGCCATATTTTTCTTTCACAA
>ENA-UOWO01004952-UOWO01004952.1-activated-sludge-metagenome-genome-assembly--contig:-NODE-4952-length-14411-cov-5.277097_pt1 | contig 14411 bp, 13 predicted proteins | sample MGYA00238148_ERZ761564 | MGnify/ENA primary metagenome ERZ761564 (study PRJEB28885, sample SAMN05720194) | activated sludge metagenome | isolation source: Anaerobic digester | place: USA...
CTGAATCGTGTCAAGCTTCGTGACGGTACGTGGCTGGATGTAACCGCTATCCTTCGAAAAAAGCAGCAGGAATTGTCTCAGTCTGGTTCTACGGAATCGGATGCAGATGTTCAACTAGTTATTTTGTACGCCCGGAACATTCTTCCTGGTGCCGGCAATTCACCGGATTATCTGGAGGCAGGCTTTGCCGATTTCCTGGAAGCACCGGGCATTGAAGCCATCGACCTTTCGCAGTTTTCCGGACGATTGAATTCCCGCATTCTGATTCATTTGGGAGAATCCCGACGGGCTTCCGAAATTCAGGTTCAGATTATAAACTGGGATGGATCCCTGGCCATGGATGGATTCGCAGAACAGGGACTCTTTTCCACAGAGTGGATTTATTCTCTGCCCAAAGACAATCCACAACCCTGGGCCAGAATCCGGGTTTCTGTGCGAGCCTAAGTTTGTTTTCCGCAATTCTTCATAAATATCTGAAACGACAGGTCCGGTGGTTTATCAGCCGGATTCGTGAAGATTTATGATCCTTCTTCCATTGCATTTCCTGACTGGGCTTCCAGTCTACCCAGATTTCGTTGGGCTCAAACACTTCAAGGGCATTGCCGATGGTTTTGTATCCGGCCTGTAAAACGACGAGAGCCTCTATCCGGATTTTTTTGGGCGGTTGTCTTCGGTTGAGGTAGTTCGATAAAAATAAATACGATTTTCCCTGCCACACCACGAGACGGGTTTTCCTTTGATTCGTTTTTTTATCGGAGGAAATCACTTCTCCGGTGTCCAGTCGGGTTACCACATTCAGCATGTGCATGCCTTCTTTGAGGGCCTTTACTTCAAATGAGCGGTCCTTCTTTGCTTCTGATCCGGAAAGCAGCGACAAACTTGCATTCCTCCCATCCAGGTTCCCCAGCATCCATTCTTTGCTGGTGCGCATCACAAATGTGCTATTGCGTTCATTCCACATCCGGAAATTGTCGATGGCCAGTGTGAGGCAGGAAACGAAAAGGAGCAAAAGGGCATTCCTTAAAAAGCGGTAACCGGCATAATGGAACCAGAAATGGAGGGCAATTAGAAAAAGGAAGAGCAGAAAAAGGGTGTACCATGGCATGTAGATGTCAGCAATGCTGCTATACGGAAGCTGTTCGATGAAAACCACAAATCCATTGAGAAAGGCCAGAGTCCAGTGAATCACCCATCCCACTATTTTAGCCAGAGCAGAAAACGGGGAAACAAGTAAAAGCACGATTCCCGCATAAATCAGGGCATTGCTCACCGGAACCGCCACCAGATTCGCTAGCAGAAAATAAACCGGGAACTGGTGGAAGTAATACAGAATCACCGGAAAGGTAGCAATGGTAGCCGCAAGCGTAACGGCGATTCCTTCCCAGACAGATTTCAACACCCAACTTTTTGGCCGCCAGAAATCCAGAATGGGTCGCTGAAAACTGACGATGCCATAAACCGCAGCAAATGAAAGCTGGTACCCAACATCAAAGACCAGATCGGTATCAGCAAACAACAGAATGAGTGTGGCAAAGCACAGTCCGTTGATGGCCAGCGGAGGTTTCTTAAACAGATCATTCAGTTGCATCACGGAAAAAACCGTCACTGCCCGAAGCACGGAAGGACTCAAGCCAGTCACCAAAGCATAAAACCAGAGAAGGCCAATGATCACCAGAGAAAATGCCCAGGCGCCGGTTTTCCAGTTTCGGATCCAGCCAAACACAAAGACCAGACAGCCGAAAATCAAACCCACGTGCATCCCTGACACAGCCAGAATATGAGTGACCCCTGCCGCAGAATAAGCTGCTTTCAATTCCGGATCAATTTTCCGGCGGATGCCCAGCAATAAAGCAGAGAGCATGTAGCCGTCGTTTTTTTCCGGTACATGTTTCATCAAGGCCTGTTCCAGAAATGACCGGCATTGCTGAGAGACTGATCTCAGAAGAGTGGGTCTGGATGGCAGAATATGAGCAAACTGCCCGGGCTTCAGAAAAACCTGGTAGTAAATGCCCTGCCGTCCGTAAAAAGCCGCCGCATCGAATTGCCCCGGGATTCCGGGTTTTTCAATGTTGGTCAGTTCCCTGGAAACCAGCAACCGGTCACCGTTTTTCAGATCGGCATGCTGTCCGGAAAATTGCAGCAAAACCCGCTCATCGGTTTGCTTCCAGACGGTATCGTTGTTGCCAAAATCCACGTGAGCAAGGCAACGAAGTTTTCCGTCTGCCTGTAATCCATAGCTTTCGATGACGGTGCAGGAAAAGCGATGCAAACCGACCGGATGCTCGGTGGAGTTCTGATAACCGGCTGCCGCCGCCCCGATCCAGAAGTACAGCAACCAGCCCCAGAGCGTCCGAATTCTGCCAATCCATTTGCTCATTGCCAGAGCCACATGACGGAAGCACAGCAAAATGGCACCGGCAATCAGTGGAATTCCAGCCCAGATAAGGACGGGAGCAACCGGAAAATAATTGGTAAAAAGAATGCCGGCACAAGCAAAAACCAGCATGGGTAACAAGGGATTCTCATCCCATTGATACATCAATCGTATTTTTTTCATCCTCAGTTAGTTTGGATGCAAAAGTAAAAGCCCTTTGCTTCTGACCAAAAAAAGAGGAAGTCTGTCCTGAAATTATTTAGGATTCCGTGGATTCAGCACTCACTGGTTCTGTCTTCTCACCCGACTTTAATTCGGGCTGCGTCCACTTATGATTGAAAATAAGCAGGGTCGTTATCGAGCAGAAAATGGTGGCATCCGCAACATTGAAAATGGGCCAGAAAGCATAGTACTGTCCGCCAAAAAACGGGATCCAATCCGGCATAAATCCTTCCCAGATATCGAAATAGATCATATCCACCACCTGACCATGTAGCCAGGGTGTTGGACTGCCATCCGGCGCATTTCCAAGTAAAACGCCATAGAAAACAGAATCAAAGAGATTGCCGACGGCCCCACCCAGAATAAGAGCAATGCAGGTGATGTACCCAACCGGCATTTTGTTCTTAATGAGATAAACCAGATAATAGCCGATTCCACCCATGGCGATGATCCGGAAAGTAGTTAGCATAAGCTTGCCATTGTCACCTCCCAGTTCAAGCCCAAAAGCCATACCTGGATTGAGCGTGTAATGCAGTTTAAGCCAGTTTCCCATCAGAATAATCTGGCCCTGAATGCCGTATTCCATGTTGAAATGAACCAGCATTTTGGTGAGTTGGTCAAGACCCAGAACAAGGAGACTGAGTCCGAAATATTTGATATACGGATTTTTCAAAATCGGGCGGATTACATCATTCGCTGGATGAGTTCTTCTACCGTGTGCCCTTCGGCTTCGGCTTTGAAATTCCGGACTACACGGTGCCGCATAACCTCCAGAGCGATGGCTTTCACATCTTCGATGTCAGGTGAATATTTTCCAGCCATGAGAGCGTGGCATTTGGCTGCCAGAATCAGACTTTGAGAAGCCCGTGGTCCTGCTCCCCACTCAAGGAAATCGTTGGCTTCCTTTGCGGCCATTTCTGTGTGCGGGCGGGTTTTGGAAACGAGGCGCACTGCGTATTCTGCCACATTCTGTGTCACCGGAACCCGGCGAACCAGATGCTGGAAGGCAATGATTTCTTCTTTCCCCATCACCTTTTTCACTTCCGGCTTCACATCATTGGTGGTTGCCTGAACAATTTTCACTTCATCCTCAAAACTTGGATAACCCACTTTGAGATTGAACATAAATCGGTCGAGCTGGGCTTCCGGAAGCGGATACGTTCCTTCCTGCTCAATCGGGTTTTGTGTGGCCAGAACGAAGAAAGGTTTTTCGAGTGGATATTTCTGACCGGCTACCGTCACGGCATATTCCTGCATCGATTCGAGCAGGGCTGCCTGAGTTTTTGGAGGTGTCCGGTTGATCTCATCAGCCAGAATGATGTTGGCAAAAATGGGACCTTGAACAAACTTGAAATTGCGGTTTGAATCCATGGTTTCAGAACCCACAATATCTGAAGGCATCAGGTCAGGGGTAAACTGGATCCGGTTAAAACTGAGATCCAGTGCCTGCGATACCGTATGAATCAGTAAGGTTTTGGCCAGGCCGGGTACTCCAACCAGGAGGCTATGACCCTGAGAAAAAACCGAGATTAAAAGGGAACGGACCACCTGATCCTGTCCGATGACCACTTTTCCAATTTCCTTCTGAAGGGTAACAAAGGATTCATTTAATGCCTGGGCGGCTTCCCCATCGTCTTTCCAGTTCATTTTATTTTAGTTCGTCGTAGTTTCGTTATAATTCTTCGTCTTTCAGAATCTCACAATCCGCGTAGTCTTTATCACGGCTTATGAAAACTTCTGATTTGGTTTTTTTGAACCATGCTTTGATGGCTTCTCCTTTTTTCTTCTCCAAAGCCGCCATCTGAATTTTCTGGTAGTCTTGTTTCAGATTGGCTTCATGAGGTAAAAGCCGGCTCTTAAAGTACAGTATCCGGGCACCCTTTTTACCATCTTCTGATTTGTACGGCATTGGGCGGGTATAATCGCCCGGTTTTAGGGAATCAATGGTAAAGAAGATGGAAGGATCGAGGTTCTCAGTTGGAATGCGGGTAGTGCCGGTTTGAGGATCCAGAAAGAAGCCTCCGTTGTTGGCAGATTCTTTATCTTCGGAATACTTTTTGGCGGCATCCTCAAAGCGAATGCTGTCAGCGATCAGGGCAGTACGAAGGCTATCCAGCGTATGAAAGGCACCTGCCTGGTCTTCTTCACCGGCTTCCGGTTTAATGAGAATGTGCCTGGAGCTGTATTCGTTTCCTTTCTTCTCCAGTAATTGAATGAGGTGAAAACCGAATGGCGATTCTACAATGTCACTTAATCCCATGGGTTCGAGTTTCAGAGCTGCAGCCTCGTATTCCGGCACCATGGCACCTTTCCCCCAAAAACCCAGGTTTCCTCCTTCTTTGGCCGATCCCGGATCCTGAGAATATGCTTTCGCCAGAAATTCAAAGTCTTCTCCTGCTTCAATCCGTTTCTTCAGATTCTCGAGCTTTTGTTTGGTTTCAAGCTTCTTCGCCCGGCTGATTTTACTATACCGGATGATTTGTCCGACTTCAATTTCAGTGGAAAAAAAGGGCAACGAATCTTTTGGAATCTCATTAAAGAAACGCTTCACTTCATTGGGTGTAACCTTGATGTTTTTGCTGATGCTTTCCTGAACCTTCTGAATCACCATCTGGTCCCGGACTTCCTTTTTAAGTTCAGCTTTGAACTGCTCGATCGACTTTTTGTAGTATTCTTCCAGTTTCTCTTTCGACCCGATCGCCTGGATCATATAGGCCATCCGCCTGTCCAACTGGTCTTCCACAAAGTTGTCTTCCACCGTTACGGAATCGATTTCCGATTTTGCCAACATCATTTTATTGATCAGCAACTGCTCAAATACTTTGCATTTGAGAACGTCGGAAGGCATTCCTGTGTTCTGTTGTTTGGCCTGAAGAAATCCCAGTTCGACTTCTGATTTCAACAGAATCTGGTTGTCCACCCTGGCAACAATTTTATCTACCACAGGCCCGCCCTTATATTGGGCATTCACGGTAAACCCTCCGGAAATTAGGAGGCAGACCTGCCACAGGAACCAGTAAGAGGAGAATCGAAAAACCAGAGGTAAACGGATCATAAGCAGAGGTCAGGAAACAAGAAAGGCGAACCTTGAAAATCGGTCCGCCTGTTTCGGTTTCAAAACCGGGTGTAAATTATTTGGTAATCAGTTTTTTAACAAGAGCTTCGTCAATCTGAACCGGATTTTTGGATTTCATTCCATCGATCCATTCTTTCTCCAGATAGTTCTGGTAGTCAGAAATAACAGCACCACGGGCTTCTTCAAATGTTTTCATGCGGGGTGCTTCGATGGCATCCACCACAATGTAATTGATTCGTCCGTTCGATTCGATGGTGTAATTTCCCTGTTTCCATTCTTTCAGCTGGTCAATGGTTTTGTTCTCATCTTTCTGGAACAAACCTTCGGTCACATTCAGGCTCAATGGTTCAGCCGCAGAAGCCAGACGCTCCATGATTTTCGCTGAATTGGAGAACACCCGGAAACTCACCCGCCGACTATCATCCGGTGTTGCCATAAAATGTGCTTTGCCGGAATCTTTGATGCTGATTCTGGAACGATCAACACCCAGACTCACCAGAGAATCAACGACATGATTGGCTCTTTTCAGAGATACGGCTGCTTTTTCATCTTTGGCTGCAAAACTGTGGATTTCCAGCGTCAGAGATTTGTCCCTTTTCAGGTTGTCCGCATGGCTTTTCAATACGTTGCCATTCACAAATCCGACTTCTTTGTTTTTTACTTTGAATTTCACAGCCTCAAAACGCAGATCGGTCACTTCAAATTTACCGGCGGCCAGTTTTGCTTTCACATTATCCAGCGCTTTCTGGTTGGAAGCGGAAAAAATGGTTGCCTTAATCCGCTGGTTCCAGTTGTATTTTGATTTGTTTTCACCATGATATTTCCGAAGCCCGGCCGTATCTTCCAGTGCTTTGGTCCACACTTTCTGATCCATCAGAGTAAACAGCAGGATTCCGTCACGGTATTCTTTCACCAGCATCCGGTAATCTTCGTACTTCTCAGTGAGGTGACTTTCTTCATAATCAAGAATGGCTTCATCTTCAAAGTCTTTGAACATGAGTTTCATCTGATAGTCCAGTGCTTTTGACTTATTCGCCTGTTGTTTTTTCTCAGCCACTTTCCAGAAATCACGAAGGGTGTATTTCTTTTCTTTAATTGTCAGAATGATTTCATCCAGTTTTTTATCGGCCATATCATATTTCCATTTGCCGCTGGCCAGGCTTGTGTCGGCTTTGGAACATGCATAAGCGATTAATGCCTTGTTTTCAACCATTCCGTTTTCCTTGCGGAGTCTGCCCAGCAAAACAGAACGGTTCAGTTCCGAACGTGAATCCTTTGAAACTTTGGTCTCCAGGGTTGCTTTCAGTTCATCAAAAGGCTCGAGCAACTTGCGGTTTTTCAATCTTACAATGTGCCAGCCAAAAGGTGTCTGGAACGGTTCTGAAATATTACCAGTGTCTTTCAACGCAAAGGCAGCGTTTTCAAAGGACGGTACCATCGTTCCGGTTCCAAAAGCGGGCAGAACACCTCCTTTGGTCTTGGAGTCGGTATGGTCTGAAAACTCAAGAGCCAGATTGGCGAAGTTTTCTCCCTGCTTCAGTCTTCCATGAATATCATAGATTTTTTTGCGGGCAGCAATCGAATCTTCTGCCGGCATTCCCGGATTGGCCCGCACCATGATGTGCGCTACCGTAATTTGTCCCTGAGAAGCACGGCGATCAAGTACTTTGATGATGTGATAACCAAACTGTGTCCGTACCGGATTGGAAATAGCACCTTTGGCGGTTTTGTAAGCCACGTCTTCAAATGGGTACACCATCTGCATAGCAGTAAAAAAGCCCAGGTTTCCGTCGTTGTATTTGGCTGACGGATCTTCTGACTTGTCTTTCGCCATTTTTTCGAAGGATTCGCCACCCAGAATCTTTTTCCGGATGTCCATGATTTTATTGAATGCCGCCAGTGTGTCTTTCGGATCCGCTTTGGCATCGCATTTAATCAGAATGTGTGAGGCATTTACTTCCTCTTTCATTCGGTTGTAGGCTTCATCCACCAGCTTTTGAGTCGCCGATTTGTCGGTGAGGTAAGGCTTGGCCAGTTGTTTCCGGTAACCTTCCAGTTCTTTTTTAAATGAATTGGTTGTGTCGAGACCTTCTTTTTCGGCGTCCATCACCTTCAGTTTGAAGTTGACATAGAGGTCTACATATTCCCTTACACTTTTTTCGGTGTTGGCATCGCCAGTGTTGGCGTTGTTTTTATTGTACACGTACTTGAATTCCCGGAACGGAACCTTTGCATTCCCGATGGAAATGATGGCTTTTTCATCATCCGGGTTGGATGCAACAGTGGGTTTGGTGGTCGCTGCCGCCGGGTTTTTTTTAGTGGCGACCTTTTTTGTCTGTGCCTGGGCTTGAAAAGCAACCAGTGACGAAATGCAAAAAACGAGTTGTAATCTTCTGAAATTCACGGTCTCTTTAGTTTCTGTGATGCGATTAAAAAATGCGGTGCAAGATTAGTAAAAAAAGAGATGTAAAACGAAGCAACCACAAAGCGATTGATGATTGCCATTCTTTACCACGATCAGTCTCTTCGGGAAGTGGGAATTGAATGAAGAGTTGAGAGGTTTTTTTACCGGATTGGCCGCATTCTTTTGTTTCTTTGCCGGCAAATCCAATCTGTTATGAGAGTTGCCGCCATCGACATTGGCTCGAATGCCATCCGACTTCAGGTTTCCAGCATTGTGCGGTACAACGAACGTGATACCATCAAAAATCTGGAGTACGTTCGGTTTCCGCTGCGTTTGGGTCAGGATGTGTTCAGCGAAGGAAGGATTCTCCCGGCCACAGAAGAGAAATTCATCAAACTGATGACAGCGTTCAAAATGCTGCTGGATTTATATGAAGTGGCATCCTACAGGGTTTGTGCCACTTCAGCTTTTCGTGAATCTGCCAATGGTCCTGAAATCGCTGCCCGTGTTCTGGAGGAATGTGGGATGAAGCTCGAAATCATCAGTGGCGATGAAGAAGCCAATCTGGTGAACCGGGCCATCTACAAGTTTCTGGATGAAAAAAACTACCTGCACATCGATGTAGGTGGAGGAAGTACCGAACTCAACCTGTACGTGAATAAAGAAAAAGTTGCCACTCATTCTTTCCAGCTGGGTTCCGTCCGGAATATGGCACATGCCGAATTCCCGGAAGCCTGGGTGAAGCTCGAGAAATGGTTGCAGGAAGAAGTGCACAAAGAATATTATCCGGTTACGGCCATTGGCACAGGAGGGAACATCAACAAACTGTTTGATCTTTCATCTGTAAAAAATAAAAAGGCCAAGTCCATCACATTGGGCGAATTGAGTTCTGTCCATTTTTTCATTTCCCGAATGAGTGTGGAAGAGCGGATCAACCAGCTGATGCTGAACCCGGACCGTGCCGATGTGATTGTGCCCGCATCTGAAATCTATTTACATGTCATGCAAAAGGCGAAAGCCAAAAAAATAATTGTCCCGGATCTGGGCCTTAAAGACGGCATCATCGAATCGCAGTATGATCTGGTTAAGGACCTTATCCCACATGTTGTATCACCAAATTAATTCCATCCATAGTTTTTATGAGTAATTCAAAAGCGGTCTATATAGTATCCGCCGTCCGTACCCCGATCGGTAGTTTCGGTGGGGTTTTGTCTTCATTTACCGCCATCCAACTGGGAAGCACCGCCATCAAAGGTGCCCTGGAAAAAGCGGGCGTTCCGGCATCTGAAGTGCAGGAAGTGTTTATGGGAAATGTGGTTTCGTCCAATCTGGGACAGGCCCCTGCCCGCCAGGCTGCTTTGGGAGCCGGCATTCCGGATACCGTTCCCTGCACAACAGTGAACAAAGTATGTGCTTCAGGAACCAAAGCCACTATGTTTGGCGCTCAGGCCATTATGCTGGGTCAGGCCGATGTAGTTGTCTGCGGAGGAATGGAAAGCATGAGCAACATTCCGTACTACATTCCAAAGGCCCGTTTCGGATACAAATACGGAAACGGTGAACTGGTGGACGGTCTGGATAAGGACGGCCTCCAGGATGTGTATCAGCGGAAAGCCATGGGTGTGTTTGCCGATGCCACCGCCGCCAAATACGGAATCAGCCGGGAAGCCCAGGATGCATTCGCCATCAACTCCTACAAAAAATCGGCTGCGGCTACCACCAGTGGACATTTCAAAAACGAAATCATCCCGGTTGCCATTCCTCAGAAAAAAGGTGATCCGATCCTTCTTTCGGAAGACGAGGAATTCAAGAATGTGATGTTCGATAAGATCCCATCGCTTCGGGCCGCTTTTACCGCAGACGGAACCGTGACGGCTGCCAATGCTTCCACCATCAACGACGGTGGTGCTGCTTTGGTTCTGGCCAGTGAAGAGGCCGTAAAACGACTGAACCTGAAACCCATCGCCCGGATTGTTTCGTTTTCAGACGGCGAACAGGCTCCGGAATGGTTTACAACGGCCCCAACAATTTCAGTTCCAAAAGCCCTGAAGCTGGCAGGTTTGCAGGTTTCCGATATGGATTTCTTTGAAATCAACGAAGCGTTTTCAGTCGTGCCTTTGGCATTCGAACAGATTCTGAATGTACCCGATGAAAAAATGAATGTGATGGGAGGAGCTGTTTCTTTGGGTCATCCGCTCGGTGCTTCCGGTGCACGCATCATCACCACATTGTGCCATGTATTGCAGGCCAAAGGCGGAAAATACGGAGCCCTCGGAATCTGCAATGGCGGAGGTGGTTCTTCGGCTATGATCATCGAAAAAATCTAAGGAACCTATGGCTGAACTGAACTGGAAGACCGGTCTGATCAGCGAAGGTCCCTGTCAGTTGGAATACAAATACATCAGCCATCCGGGAAAACCCTGGATGGCTTTTTTACATGGTTTCGGGCAGGACTACTACGCCTTTCATCCGGTGTATCCCAAACTGGAATCCCATTGTTCATTTCTGGCCCTTCATCTTTTTTTTCATGGAGAAACCAGTCTGGAAGGAACAAAGCCTTTGGATCCGGAAGACTGGAAGCGACTGATTCGCAGTCTTTTTCAACGACTTGGGATTGACCAGGCCCATTGGATGGCCTACAGTATGGGGGCCAAGTTTACCCTTTTGTCCTACCAGGAAATGCCGGAGTTGTTTTCCGGAATCACCTTGCTGGCACCGGACGGTGTGGTGATGAATCCCTGGTATGGGTTTGCGACGAAGACGATGTTCGGCCGGTTTTGTACCCGTGTTTGTCTGGAATACATGCCGGCGTTCCGGTTTCTGGTGATTGTGCTGGGAAAACTGAAACTGGTCCGTCCTTCTTTGGGGCGGTTTGCGGCCTCTCAGCTCGGCACGAAAGAGGATAGAGAAAGGGTGTTGGATGTGTGGCTCCGCCTGCGGAAAATGTGGCCGGATGAGCAAAAGTGGAGACCCTATTACAACCAGCATCCCATCCCGTTTGTGCTGGTTTTGGGCAAGCACGACACCATCATGTCGAAGAGTAAATTCCGGACCAAACGCAAAGAGTGGACCAACATCAAATGGCTGTACCTTGAAGCCGGCCACGCATCTCTCGTGGAAAAATTCGCGAAGGAAATTTAGGGAGTTAAAAGTGATGAGTGAAAAGTTAAGAGTGGTTGAAGGTTTTTTTAGGACAAAACGTCACTAGTTCAAACTCTTAACTCTTAATTCTTAACTTTTAACTATTTGTTTGCTAACCTTTAGAAGAACTGTTACCAATTCATATGGCCAACACCCCCAACGCAAAACTCTTCACTCTGAATTCTTAACCCTTAACTCTCTAATTCTTCCGGCGGTGCCACGGTGCCCCGAAGTTTGACGGGGCGGGCTTTTTTGCGCATTTTGGAATTGAGCATTTCTACTGCCAGGGCGAATACCATTCCGAAGTAGACGGTCGCTTTTGGAACGTGTACATCGAAGGCTTCGGCCACCAGCAAGGCTCCAATCATGATCAGGAACACCATGGCCAGCATTTTCAGTGTTGGGCGGCGGTTGATGAAAATACTGATCCGGCGGGCGTAGACCATCATAACAGACATGGATAGTATAACGGCCGCAATCATAATTTCAACATGGTCTGATAAACCAACGGCAGTGAGGATGGAGTCGAAGGAAAAGATGATGTCGACCAGCACAATCTGCACCAGGGTTCCGCTAAAGCTGGTTTTATTGGTGGCTACATCGTGTTCCACCTCACCTTCCAGCTTGGCATGGATTTCAGAAACCGTTTTGCCCATCAGGAAAAGTCCACCGAAAAGGAGAATGAGGTCCCGTCCGGAAAAGCCATTGCCGGCGATGGTAAAGAGGTCTTCTTTAAGTCCGATGATGATGCTGATGCCCAAAAGCAGAATAATCCGTACGACCAGGGCCAGCATCAAACCGATCTGTCGGGCTTTGTTCTGAAGACTGCCCGGAAGCTTTCCGGCGATGATGGAGATAAAAATGATGTTGTCAATGCCCAGCACAATCTCCAGTAATGTCAGAGAAAGAAGGCTGATGAGGTTGTCGGTCGTAAGTAATTGTCCCATTCCGGGTGCAAAACAAATACGTGGGCATGACTTTTGGGAATTTAAAACAGAAGAACTTCCCAAACGGGCGATTTTCCTTTTCTTTGCGGCCTTTCATTATTACCGTTCTATGCTTCAGTCCATCAAAAGCCTCATTCCCCTCAAGTTAAAAATCAATCTGTATTACCAGATGATCCGCCTCAGGGGAGCTTTTGACAAGGGAAACAACGTGGAATGCAACATCTGCGGCTCGCATTTCAGCCGGTTTTCCGATTTCGGTAGTCGTCCGAGTGTGCTGTGCCCCACCTGTTTTTCACTGGAACGGCACCGTCTTCAATTTGCCTATCTCACCCAGCACTCCGGCATTTTTACGGATGCGCTGAAAGTGCTTCATTTTGCACCGGAGAAGTGTCTGCATGAAAAAATCTCTCAAAACAAAAAGCTGGAATACGAAACGGCTGACCTTTTGATCCAATTCATCGACATCATCGAAGTGAAGCCCAAACACCAGATGTCGATTACCGACATCAAGTTTCCGGACAACCATTTCGACATCATCCTCTGCAACCACGTACTCGAACATGTGCCCGACGATAAAAAGGCCATGACCGAACTGCTTCGGGTTCTCAAGCCGGGCGGATTCGGAATTCTTCAGGTGCCGATCAATCTGAAGTCGGACGAAATCCAGGAAGACATGAGTCTCTCCACCGCCGACCGGGCTAAATACTACGGCTCACCAGACCACCTCCGTTTTTATGCCGAAAAGGGCTACATGCAACGCTTGCGGGAAGCAGGCTTTCAGGTCGAAGCCAATCCTTTCGTCAAATCCCTCGACATGGACCGCCTCTGCCTCATGAAAACCGAGAACCTGATTATTGTTAGGAAGTAGGGGGAGAGGAACTGTTTCAGGGAAACGAAGGGAGAGCGGACGGTGCTGCCGTTTTTCATGCAAATCTGGCAATGGGGTAACACCAAAGCGGAATCATACAATAAATTATAGTACGGGCTTTCTCTTATCGGGTTGACTGTTAACTTCGCCCCGCTATGAATCAACTCAATTTTGGTAGTCTTCTTTACAAAACCGGAGCCCAAAGCTGGAAATTCAAACCGGGTCAGCATACCGTCACCGTGAAAGTTGTCGACAACGACGGGCTGGAAAATGTGGAAGTGTTAAGGGTTGGAGCTTATGGGTTTGTAACGTGGAACTACGAGATGAGTTCGAAAATAAAATGTACAAATTGAAATGCTTCAAACAATAGTTTTTAAGGGATACTCAGGCAGTGGTAAAACGCATCTTATTGAATATTTTATGGAGCAATTAACGGCGAGAGGCTATAATGTTTCAATTGTGGACCACCAGACTAAATTATATTCAGAAGATATTGTGAAAGAAATCATAGGTAAGCATTTGGTAGAAGAGCCAGATTTTCTCCTAATTGGGCTTGCTTCTGATGGAAGGCTTGAAATTCACTTTGAGGAGTATTCTCAAAATAATGTCAAGGCATGTCCTCCCGCCATTGAATTTCTAAATGCCCTCAATGGAACGAAAAGATTTTAACTATTAATTGAATTAAGAAAAATGACGAAGCGAGAATTTTGGAACGAAGCACCTGGCGAAATACATCATAGGGCCTGGGGTTCTGCACGCCTTGAAGTCAAAGAATTTGGTGAGAAAAAAGTAGCGCAATACAGGGACAAAGAGGGCGGTTGCAGTTTTGGCCAAATCGCTTTTTCTTGGGATGAATTGGCTAAGAATCTGAAAAATACTTTAGGAGCACATGGTTACTATGTGAATGAAAGAAAATGATGAAATCTCTCCAGATTAAGAACCTAGGTCCAATACAATCAGCTAACATTCAATTTGGTGACCTTACATTTTTTATAGGTCCACAAGCTAGTGGAAAGAGTATTGTTCTTCAGATTATTAAACTTTTAGAGGACAAGCCCCACATCCGCAAAACACTAGAGGATCAGAATTTTATATGGCCAAAGGATGTGTCTGATGCTTTTGATCAGTATATGGGGGAAGGAATGGGGGCTATATGGAATAGCGAAACAAAAATTTCAGTTGATAAAATTCCTTACAAAAAGGACAGCTTAAAGTTCACACCTGGAGAAAGATATAAAGAAGCAGTAGAAAAGGTTTTTTATATCCCCGCTCAAAGGGTAATGGCATTTGATATGGATTGGATTAGAACTTTTTCTTCCTTTTCAGACACGACGCCTTTTGTTTTAAGGCATTTCAGTGAATCAGTAAGACAGATATTA
>ENA-UOWO01004953-UOWO01004953.1-activated-sludge-metagenome-genome-assembly--contig:-NODE-4953-length-14410-cov-8.106513_pt1 | contig 14410 bp, 9 predicted proteins | sample MGYA00238148_ERZ761564 | MGnify/ENA primary metagenome ERZ761564 (study PRJEB28885, sample SAMN05720194) | activated sludge metagenome | isolation source: Anaerobic digester | place: USA...
GATGCGCCAACAACGAAGTCAGCAGATTCGGCTTCAGTGCAAACTAAGCGATAGATAAGGAGTAATGATGTATCTTCAGCAGTATCACCAATGGTAAAGTTCATATTGCCATATTGAGATGACCATGGAGAAGTGATAGCAACGATAACGCCGGTAACCTTGTAATAAGCAGTGGTAACAGTGTTATGTTCTAGAGCGCCAGCGACAGCTAGAGCTTCTGCAACAGTTGCATCAGTGTAACTAATATCCCAAGCAACACCAGCGGTAATTAATACGATGGTTGGAGTTCCGGAGTTTTCAATGACGCCATGATAGTTCTTTAATGACATGGTAGCTGTGACTCTTGCGCCTTTGAGCATGATGCCAGCGGTATCAGTGTAGGCATAGAGCATGAGCATGTTAGCATCGACAGTTTCAGTAGCTAATTCAGCCATGTAGAAGTCAGAGCCTGATTTCTTAACGACATAGCCAGTAACGGCGTATAAATCGTAAGTTGAATCGCCATCAGCTAAAGCGGCGCCGACGGCGAGAGCTTCAGTGACAGTAGCGGTAATTGTTTGTTGTGGTTCAGGCTTATTGCCTTCGCAAGAAACAAATATGGCGGATGGGGTTTCCATTTGATTGTCATAGAATGTGATTGCACCATAGGCAACGGCAGTTCCATTAGCCCAAATGTCATCCCAAGTGAGAGCATCGCCATCTTCGTTTTTCGCGCACTTATAGACTTCGAATTTCTCAGTCTTTCCTTCAGCAGGTTTTAAGTACCAAGAGACGAGGCCGTCAGTTCGGCTACCTGGGGCGTGGTAGAAGGAGTCGACAACACCAGAGATATAGAATTTCTCAGTGGTTGTGAAGGCGCTACCATTGCCTTCAGCTTTAGCCCATTTGCCAACGGTGATGGCATCTTCGTTGTCGAGTGGGTCTTCAAGAGTACCTTCGTGTACGATACCAAATTTGTCTTTGTTGGTTGGACGAGCAGCGATGGTAACTTCAACAGTATCCCAAACGTGTTCGGCATAAGAGACAGAAATAGTAGCGGTGCCAGCAGAAAGAGCCATAATAACTCTGCCTACGACATTAGCGACTGCGACATCGCTGGAGGTGACGACGAGATGTCCGTTATTAATTTCGTTTGTAACGTTGATCTCAGGTTCGGTGGTGAATGTTAATGTTCTATCAGAATCACCAACTAACCAAGCCGCTTGAATTTCAGTTTTATTGGAAATGGCAAGACTGTCTACATCATCATAACCTAGACCGCCTTCTCCACAACCGCTAAGAACAAGCATTCCAGCAGCAATTAAGATTGGAAGTATTTTTTTATTCATAAATTCCTCCTTTCCAATCATACAGGGAAGTGGGACTTATTGTACAAAAGTCCCGTTTTTTATATCTTTTAGGAGCGCTTCATACATCAGTTTTTTGGACAAACCGATTCCGGCAAAAGTGACGCCTAATCCTAAAAGGATAACCGAAGCAATAGCGAGTCCGACGAAAACCCAGAACTCGGGGACATTCATTGTAATTTGAAACTGATTGTCCGCTTTTTTTGATAAGAGTAGAAAGATAATAGAAGTGATAAGTAGAATGAGACCCAAAATGTTGTTGGCCATTCCTCTAGCAAAATCATTGCGGCCGCGTTGGAGTTCGGCGTGGCTGGCCCTAGAGAGTGATTTAATACTTTCTTGGCTCATGCCTTTGGTGATCTCGTGACCGCATCGTGGACAAATATAAGAGATTTCTGTTTCTTCGTCTATTTGAACATCGGTGTATTTGCTAAGAGTAGATTTTTTGGCTTCTATCTTTTTTTCATTAATTTTTTTACCGCAGTGGTAACAATACATATTGATGCCTCCTACTATGCTACCCAAGTGATGCTTGAAAGCAAATTAGGGGTAATTTGGAAAGTGAGATTTCCACTAGTGGTACGATGATAGGTGTAAATTCCGCTAATCATGAATGATTTGCCCAAGTATTCTTCCTCGGTGTTCCAAATTTCAGATGGTTTAGATGGATCGAATTTGCACCAGCTAGTATTGGTGATGTAAACGCTGAATGAGCAACCAGTGAATCGAAGGGTGATTTCATCACCTTTGTCGTTAATATAGAACGAACTAACAGTCACTGAATTGGTGATGATAACTGGGCTATAAAGGCATTCAAATCCGTTGGCGGATGCGATTGTGCTCATTTGGCTTGATGTGTATTCGAAATAATGCAAATTGTAATCTGTATTAACGTTTTCTTCGGCAGAATAAATGATGAGAGCATCATCTTCTTGACGAAGAGAAGGAATATTAGGGAAGTGACCTTCAGCTCCAGTTAATTGGAAACCAAATGTTTCACTATTTATCGCGAGAGCACAAATTTGCAAATAGGTATTAACAGTCGTGTATTTGGATGAGACGGCTCCCATACCGCAGAAAATGTTAATTCCGGCCCATTCTCCACCTTCGAATCGACCACCATTCTCTTCAGAATAGTAATCAACGAGGTACATAGTGCCATTGGAGAATCCTGCTACAGTGCCAGTAACTCTCACTTTTTGATTGTGGAATGGGTTGGCATATTCTGGATCAAGGATTGACTTTTCAACCTCAATCTTTAAATCGAGGAGCGAAGTAGTCTCGTAATCACCTGTGTTAAATCCTGGTTCAGGATCAAGAGAGAATAAACACATTTTAAACTTTTCAGCTTGTCGTTGAGCGGCATAGAAAGTGTCAGAATATTCTTCCATATCTTGAACATTTTTCACCCAGCTTAGGCCTTCTTGAACAATTAATAAATTCAGTAGAATTAAAGAGTCAGAAGGAGCGTTTTTGACTGTTTCATTAATCCAAACCAAGCCAACATAACGTTCGCCGGTTGAATCATGGAGCGGCACGCCGTAAGCGTGTTGAGCAGAAGAAACGACAATCGTGCCGTTTTCATTCGCGTTTTTAATCTTGGCTTTGGTGAATGCGGAGGCGGTGGCACCCCATTCTTGAACACGACCAGTTGATTCAGGAGTATCGATACCAAAGTAACGTGCTTTAATGATATCAGTGCTAGTCGTTGTAACGACAGGATAAAAGTGGGTAGTGTCACCATCGATGTGAAGAGCTAAAGTGACTTGTCCAACTCCATCGGTGTAGAAATCTTTTCCTTCGTATGGAAGGTTTAATTTCACTGAGCCATCATTGGCATAATCAACGAAAGAAGGACCACCACAACTTGTCACGCCAAAAGTAGCGATGGCAAGAAGTGACATTATCATTGTTTTGATCAAATTGTGTTTCATATCATTTCCTCCGTAAATATGTCTAGGCAATATCGAGTTTGGTAGCGGCGATAGCGTTGTTAAATGTCGTAGTAACGTTCGATCCAAGTTTTAAAACGTTGGTCACAATACCGCCACATTGTGTGCGTAATGTTGCACTGCCAGGGAAGACCGCAGTGTTAAGATAAGCACCAGCAATCTCGTCTTGAACAGTGACAGCAACTTGAGCGTAGTCTCCGCCATTTTCAATATATTCATAGAATATTTCAGTTGTGTAACTTGATTCACGAACTGGTAAATAGCCTTCTGAACCATTGCATGATACTTCGACATTGATATTTGTGGAAGTCAAGAATTTTAACAACTTCCAAGCATAGTTTTTAAGTTGAGCGGCCTTTGTCGCGCTGAATCGAGGATGGGTGAGCATCGTCAAGGTTGGACCTTGAGTAACATAAACGGCATTGGATTCATCATCAGTTGGAACTCTTGCGATACCAACTTTAAATGAGCCAGCTTCTGGGAATGTATATCCAGAACCACCAGACGAGCCGATTGTGAAGACGGTTTCTTCATTTTTGAAATAGTTAGAGCCATATTCACCTTTAACGCCCTTAGTGGTCAACAAACCATCATCATATTCTTGTTTCCATTTAGCGACGAGGGCTTCAGCCTGAGCGCGATTATCACCGGTTTCAAAATCGATAAGACCCTTTTTCGTTGTTGGATCAATAGAGGAATAGCCAACTCCGTTTTGGAAAAGTTTGGTGATGAATAGGTTGCTATCACTATCGTAAAGAACAGGAACATCAAGTTGCGGAGCAATAGTAGCCATATTATCTTTTATAACTTGGGCATAATCCATTAGATCATCCCAAGTAATGTTATTGAGATAATCGGCAACTTGACCTTCTAACAATTGCGCCCCATCATGAGCGGGGCCGTAATAAACTTCGTTATAAAAAGGAAGAGCGGCCTTCACGATGTCATCGTTATAAATCATAATTTCGGTTGATTTCATATAAGGGAGAGAATACATTCCCTCGCGAGTATAGTGACGACCTTCATCAATAAAGGCCTCGACGAAATCATCGATATTTTGATTGTCTCCTAAAAAAGCTTCAGTTCCAAAAGTTGTCTCTGGATTGTCGATGAAATCTTGAAGATTAACAACATATTTTCCAGGAGTATTACCCTCTAATTTGATGTAATCAGCAACGTGATCGGGATAGGCAACCGCAATGGTTGGGCTATCTCCACCAGCGATAGCTGTTGTAATCATTTGAGGCATGTCAGAATAACCACCTTTGTAGGTAAGTTTGACTTCAACATCAATTCCTTCGGCAGTTTTTATTTTCTGTTCGAATTTGTCGACTTGTGTCTGAAGTGAAGATTCAGCTTTATCGCCAAAAGTGTGCCAGAAATCAATGACAATTTTATCACTTTCGCCACCTCCACAGGAAGCTAGCGCCAAGCTCATGGCGCTAGCCCCTAGAAGGCTAATTGTTTTAATAATTTTTTTCATAAATTGTCCTCCTATTTGGACAGGGTATGAACCCCCATTACATTGCAAGATTAATTGTAGAAACAGCAGCGTTGAATTGTTCTAAAATCCATGCATCAGTGCATTCAGCTGTTGGTTTAATCAAAACGTTGGTCATTAAAGCACCAACTTGGTCACGAGCAGTGGATGAACCCTTGAAGGTTGGGCTGGCGTACAATTGATCAGTTACTGTTGTGCAATAAGTGGCTGTACGAGCGGCTAATTTATCAACTGACGCGGCAGCTGTACCTTCTTCAGAACAGTATTCAAAGTAAGCTTCATCAGTATAGACTGAGTTTCTCACTGGGAGATAGCCAGTGGCAGTTGCCCAGCGAATGTTTTGTGCCTTCTCAGCGAAGTACTTGTAGAATTTCCAAGCAGCTAATTCGCGATCTTTATCTGCGTGAGATAAGACAGCAGCGGATGGCCCTTGGTTAATGATCTTTAAGGTTCCACTTTCGGCATGAGGAATAGTAGCAACACCGACTTGATCAGCAAAGTTTTGTTGTTGATATTTGTATCCAGCGGTTGAACCGATAGAGAATAAGAACGCGTTTTGGGTGAAGAGAGTGTTTATATAGTCATTGATAGTTCCTTTTGTAGCAAGATATTTGCTATTTGAATAAGTATTTAGGTTTTTTAAAAGATTTCTGACATTTTCATTATTGAAATTTAAGACACCTTTACCAGTAGTAGTGTTGACGCTTGTGTATCCATAACCATATTGCTCACACAAAGTAATGAAGAAATTGTCACCAGAATCATATCCCAAAACACCATATTTTTCTTTGGTTGAATCAATGATTTTTGATCCAGCTGGTAAACTATCATTATAGGTCATAAGAGCTGGAGCAAGATGTCCAAAGAAGTGTTCCCAAGTTAAATTATTGAGATAGTCAGCGTTTATCACGGTTGGCACTTCAGCATCAATAGCGTGAAGAGCTTCGCCAAGACCAGAAGCAAATAAAACGGTTTCATTATAGAACATTGCTTCGGTAGATTTAGATAAAGGTAAGGAATAAATGCCTTCGACTGGGTACATTTCGCCTTCTTCCATGAAAGCAGGAACCATGTCGGCGAGATCGGCTTCGGACCAGCCATTTGTCTCATCGTTGATGTATGGTTCTAAGTTGGCAACTTTTCCGAAGTCCATGTAACGAACGACATGGTCAGGATAGCATTCGACTAGATCTGGATACTCTCCAGTTCCCATATCAGAGATGACTTGATCTCTTAATTGATTGTAGTCTCCACTGTACTTGTAGTTGACGACTTCGATTTTTTCATTGCCCGGAATTTTGTTAAAATCAGCAATAAAGGCATCGATCAACTCAGAAGCAGCTTGAGAGTTTCGGTGCATGAAGGTAATTGTGGTATCAAGCACTTCACCACCACCATCAGTATTTCCGCAAGCTGTGAGAATTACCATAGCTGCTAATGGCAGAACTTTTAGTAAGTTTTCTTTTTTCATAAAGAATCTCCTTTTAATTTCTATTAATTAGCCATCTCGGCTAGTTAATCAAAGTAATTATCCTTTAATACCAGCTCTACCGACGCCCTTCATAATATATTTTCTGAAGAACACGAAGAGGAGGAATAAAGGCACCGTCACACAGAATGAAGCGGCCATTTGGTAACCGTATTCGACTGTGCCGGTATCGGGATCAGTAAATGCCGATCCACGAAGAGCATTAGAGATGAGTCTAAATTCATCTTGTTTGGTAACTAATTGAGGCCAAATATAGCTGTTCCAAGTTCCCATGAATTTCAAGATAACAATGGAAATTAAGGTTGGGGCAGCAAGTGGCACCATGACCTTCCAGAGGTAAGACCAGTCGCTTTTTCCATCAACTTTAGCAGCGAGATATAATTCATTTGGAATTTGTTTGAAGTTTTGTCTTAACAAATAGATGTGGAAGACACTAATCCAGAAAGGAACAATCATCGCGGCATAGGCTTCGATGAGGGTTTGATCTTTGATCCACCCAAAGGCGCTGACTGTTAGATAGTTAGAGATAACCATCATTTCACCAGGAATCATCATGGTCATGAGGAATATCATGAATAGCGTTTCTCTGCCTTTGAAGTTCAACCGGGCAAAGGCGAAAGCTGCAAAGATGGTCGTAATTAATGTTCCCGCAGTTGAAACTGCAGCTACAATAATAGTATTAACCATGTAAGTCGTAAAATCAAATACCTGGAACACATAGGCGTAGTTGCTCCACATGACGATATTAGGGAAGAAAGTCTGAACTGAAGATACAATCTCAGTTCTTTGTTTCAATGATGTAATTATCATCCAATAGAACGGAAATAAGACGGTGAGAGCTAAGACGAGAATGAAGAGATAGACGAGGACGGTGCTGATGATGCGGGTAACTTTTTCAGTTGAGCGAATTGCATCAGCAGTTTTTCCTGCTTCCTTCAAAGAGAGAACGATATTGGTCTGAACATTTTCATGTCGAAAGTCGACATACTTAATAGGCTGTAAAACTTGTTCTGTCATACCATATCCTCCTTAATAATAAACTCTCTTCTTGCTTACTCCAAATTGGATGAACGTGAAAGCAAGAATAACAATGAAGAGGAATACACCAGCCGCCGCAGCGCGGGAAGTAAATCCTTTTTCAACGTTGTCATAGACATAATAAACAATAGTCTCCATATCAGGAATAACTGAGTTCTTTCCTAGAGTACCAGGACCACCGAACATCGACACGACAGCAGCATACTGTTTAAACGCACCGATAAAACTGGTAATCATGATATAGAGAATTTGAGGCGATAAGAGTGGGAAAGTAATTCTAGTGAGAACTTTCCATTTCGGACAAGCATCAATTTGAGCCGCTTGATAGTATTGTTTATCAATGCCTTGTAATCCAGATAAGAAGATGAGGATTTTAAAGGGCATTCCCGACCAAATGATGTAAATACTTAGCGGAATCATGGCGACCCAACGATTAGCTCCATAAATCCATGTGATGTCGCTGTTGAATACATAGTTGATAATACCTTGGTTATCAAAGATAACAGAGAAGACAAGACCAACTGCGACGGCGTTAGTGACATATGGGAGGAAAAAGACAGTTTGAATGAATTTTTGAAACCATTTAAGAGCATTCAAGGAAACGGAGATGATAAGGGCGAGAATGATTTCAATTGGGACGGTGACAAAGGTGAGAATCAGCGTATTAGGAATCGCGTATTTCACGAAGTTCACTTCTTGACCACCATTGACCTTAACGAGACCAAAGATGATGCCAAAGTTGTCGAGTGTGAATCCAGAGAATTGTCCAGTAGCGTAATTATAGCCATCAGCAAACGAGATAAAGATAGTATTAATTAAAGGATATAAGAGGAATACGCTAATGAGAATGACGACGGGAGCAAGGTAAACCCAAGCTTTCCAGTTATTCTTACTAGCGACATCTTCAATACCAGTAACTTGGTAAGGATTCTTTACCCGTTTCTTGCCGACGAGACGTACGATGGTTTTCTTTTCCGCATTGTATCCCTCGGGAATATCGGGAATAGGTTCAAGAAATAAGGAATCGTTAGCTGAAATTACCTCTTCGCCAGGGGCAACCTTTCGTTTCCTTAGGTTCTTGAAAAATTCAATTATTTTATCAAGCATATGATCACCTACTTCACGTAAATTCTTTCTTCGGTTTCACCATCAAAGATAAATAATTTGGAAGGTTTCACTTTGAGAGCAATCTTTTTCGCTTCGATAACTTCATCGGAGGAAATAATAATCTTGAAAGAGTCCTTTAAACATTCTGGGCGATGAGCAACTAAGCTGACATCACGGCCGAGAATTTGAACCATTTCAATATCAGTGTGGAATAAATTGGTATCAGAAGCGCTTGGAGTGACAAATCCTTCAGGACGAATTGCGACATAGACAGCTTTGTGTCCGATATCTTTTTGGGCTTCAAAGATGCAGTCATCACCAATCATGACCTTTTTGCCTTCAACGACGCCACGGAAAACGTTCACTGGAGGAGTTCCAAGGAATTGGGCAACGAAGAGGTTGGCAGGATTGTTATAAACGGTTTGTGGTGAATCGATTTGTTGCATCTCGCCGAGTTTCATAACGACGATTTGATCTGAAATTGACATCGCTTCTTCTTGGTCATGGGTGACGAAGACAGTGGTAATGCCAGTTTCTCTTTGAATGCGGCGAATTTCTTCACGGGTTTGTAATCTCAAACGAGCATCGAGGTTACTTAGTGGCTCATCAAGTAAAAGGACTCTTGGTTTTTTAACAAGAGCACGAGCGATGGCAACACGCTGTTGTTGACCACCAGAGAGTTGGCTTGGTCTTCTTTGAAGATAGTCCTCAACTTGAACTAATTTAGCGGTTTCGTAAACGATATTGCGTCTCTCTTCTTTAGTTAATTGACGATGCGCAATAGCTTGAACGGTATCGAGTTGAACATCTCTAAGTTCATACTTTTCGGTTAGTTCATCAACGATGTGTTGAATGTCTTCTTTGCAAACACGATTGATTTTGAAATAAATTTTGGTAACAGATTCAACAAAATATAATTTGAAATCAGAGATTCCAAGTTTTTTAACTTTGAAGAATTTTTTGATTTCCTTCTCAAGATTATGATCGACGACGTTTGTGACAACAGCATGATTGTTTTTGAAAGCAGTGACACCGCGAATGGCATCTAAGCAGGCTTCCATCTTAAGGGCAGGTAAACGATAAACACGGGCGATAACTTCATAGCCATGTTGAGTATTAGTGATGATGACTTCGCCAGGTTGTCCGAATGGCTTGATCGCCTTTTTAACAAGAGTGATAACCTCATCCATTTGACTGGTTTCGAATTGGGATAAGAGTCCCTTAAATGTCATTTCGATAATTTGGTGAGGGCTGATAAAACCAACAGTGGCGCGGAAACTGCTATCAAATAGAGCCTCGCTGGCTTGCTTTTCGGTTTCTTCAATTAATTTGGCGTCGATAATTTTTGGGAAGTTCTCAACAAACAACTTTTTGATGTTTGGATCGATGTTAAAGAAACGGACAGTTAATGTTAATAAACCATCTGCTGAAACAGCTTGTTCAAAAGCGAATTTGTTCTTTTTCAAACCAATTTTCATCGCCAATGTGGAAGCGCTGGTGAGAATTCCTTCAACAACATCGTTTTTCTTTAAATGATATTGATAAACAACAACGAAATCAAAGAAGGTAACGAGTGGAACTTCTACCTGTAAGTTGGTGAGAGGGAACTCGATATTCTTGTAAATTGTCATATGAGGATAGAGAGCATAGTTTTGGAAAACAAGGCCAATTCCTCTTTTTTCAGGAGAAAGATTAGTGACTTCTTGATCGCCGAACCAGACTTCACCAGAAGTGGGAACATGGAGACCTGAAATCATGTAAAGTGTGGTTGATTTACCACATCCAGAAGGACCGAGTAAGCCTACAAGTTTACCATCTGGTACGGTGAAGTTTAAATCCTTAACGGCAATCGTGTCGCGAATATTTTTCTTTGCGTCACCTGGGAAAATTTTTGTTAAATCCTTAATTCTAATTTCCATTTTATTAACTCCTTAATATTTAGTTTGTGCCGTCTTCGGCGACATCTTCATTTAATTTCAACTTGAGAGCCTTCCTGCGTTGGTTTCCAGCTCTTGTTTGAACGACGATAAATTTGATGAAATATCCAATAACAAGAACGGAAGCAATCATGAAGACAATGATGAACGGATCTACTGGGTTATAGACCACGATGGCATTAGCAAACAGCGTTGCTCGCAAGGTTGCAAAGGTAAAGGCTGCAATGACAATGAGTGATCCAAACAAACCTAACGCTGCTTTAAACAAAAATTTCTTAGGTTTTAAGCGACGGAATTCGTCGTTTTTGTATCTTTCCTTATAGAAGAAGAAAAGTCCAGTGCTGACGAGTAGATAGGCGGCTACAAAGCCAACCATCAACCAGAGGATGAGGCTATCCGCATCAAAAGGAGTAGCAACATCTTCGGGAGACATAATATCCACAAAACCAAATCTTGTGGAAACATTGGAACGAGCAAGAGGACCATTTTGTCCATAAACATCGATACTGATATAAAAGCCGATGAAAGCAAGACTCTTCAGAGACTTGGCATCAAAATCAGCGGCGACATCTGAATCTTTTAAAATGTAAGCAAATTTATTTACTTGGGAAGATAAAACATATTGGCTGATAGGGGAAGAAACAGCGAATTGGGAGACTTTATTATCTCCATATCCAACTAAGTATTGGGATTGGGATAACGAAGTAATGCGATAACGAATATAAGATTTACCACTAGCGATATTCGCTTCGTTTGATCGATAGCCACTAGGATTAAGATCTTGATAGATCGATTCGTCTCCTTTAGTGATAGTGGCTTTCACAGAAGTGCTTCCCATAAATTGAGAAACTCCTTGGAAGGAAATATCAAGGAAATCGCTTATTTCATAGGATTGAGCAAAAACATTGCGAGGTGCAATGTAAAATACTGCGCTTTCATCTGGTTCGATTGTGCTTGGATCGCTTGTTTTAGCGTAGATATTGTGAATGACCAAACTATCGACATCAACTGTTTCACCAGCGGAAACTCTAATATCAATGCTCATTGTGGTTGAATAACTAGATATTTTAGCGCCCACTGAGTTATAAAGAGAATCTTTACTAGCGAGAAGGAATTGTTCATAACGAGTTTCATTTGGTTGTCCAGCAACTTGAACTTGGTATTCTAAGTAAAGAGGTAACTCATTGCCTTCTTTAAAATAACCAAGGAAATAGTTGGCATTTTCATCTCCAAAGAGACTAGCACCACCACGAGCGAGATAAACCCCAGCCACAACAACGTTTTCGGTGACTAACTCAACAATGTTTCCTTCTGTGTCGTATTCATATTCCATAATACGGGACAAGGCAGAGCCTCTTAATCCTGAAACAGTGGCGGCATTATCTGAATAAGAAAAGTCGTATACAACTGAAGCACCATGGTTCCAACCAGCATCCCATTGTTCTTCAACTTGAGTTTGAGAGAGTTCAACATAAAAATGGACACGAGAAGCACAAGTGTCCAAATTGAGAAAACTGTCTACGTAGACATCGTTAATATTGCTTGGGATATAAATGTTAATATCCTGTGTTAAGACAACTGGGTCGCTGAAGGTGAGTTTTGAAAAGTCGTAAGCTCCGACACCAATACTACTCGGAGAAAGACCAAAGAGATGGTTACGGAAGATTTTTTTAGGTAAAAAGATTGATTTTCCTAAAGTCGGGGTAATGCTGAAGATGTAGGCATTAAAGTCGGGAATGGCATCAAAGTTTTCATCTAAAGAGTTCTGCTTATCACGGAGGGTTCTTTCCTCAGTGGTCATGCCATTAATCTCTTCATAGACCGCTTGATAACCATCATCTGATGGCGCAACGAGGTAAGCAGATGTCGTGTCTGAATATCCTTGTCCACCAGTTGAGAAAGTAAATGTAAAAGAATGACTAGACGGAGTAATTGAAGAAGAAATGGTGAGAGCAGATAGTTTGCTTGTATCCACCTCTACTTCAGCGGCATCAGGCTCCCAGCTATTTCGTTTGCCAATCTCTCTTGCAACAGCTGAATTTTCTGAAGCAGGTAGAGAAGAACTACTGACTGCCAAGGTCACCGGAAGTGCCATGGCGACAGATAAACAAAACGAAGCAACAAAAAGCCCCATTGTTTTATTTTTTGTCATGTATTGAATGTCCTCCAATGTATAACATAAGACCACAATTATTATACACGATGAGGAAAAGTCCGCAAATGGAAAAAACAAGAAAAAATGATAGCCCTATATAATAGTTATAATTTTTCTCTGACTTTGAAGTCTACAGCTTTAGAATGTGTGTTAATACCTTTAAGAGCAATTTCTTCTTTTGATATAAAAATCTTGGTTCGATAGCAATCTACTTCAAGAATTCCTAGCATGTAGTCAGGGAATCCTTGTTTCTTCTTGCTGAAGACCATTAAAGAGAAGGAAATGATAAATGGAACACCAAAGGTTAATAACGAAAGTATTAGTTCTGCGAAATAAAAGATGAAAAAACGAGCCAAAGTTCGGCCAATTTTAGGCGAAAAGAAGTTTGCGTCAACAGATCCAATTCGATATATGGCTTTTCCGAAGGTCATCCTTCCCCTTCGGAAAATCAAAACTGGTAGGAGAAAAATTAGTAGTCCGGCTATCGAATATGATATCGGTATTTCAATGAATAACAACATATCGCTGAGGTATCTTGAGTATTCGTAATATGTCGGAACAGAGGTGAGCAAATAGCCTTGAGCATGTTCATCAATATAGGCGGCATAACCTTTCGAATATATGACTGCGTCTCTTTCAGCGCATTCAGGATTTATAACAATCTTCTCATCTACATCTTTGATAAAATAATGAATGCCATCGCCATCGACGAGCTCATCGCTCAACATAAAAGTTTCATAATCCGCGATGATGATAGCATAATCCTCTGGAGTACACACATTCTCGACAAAGTCGTGGAAGCCGGAAATAGCTGCCTGAGAGCCTTCAAGTTGAACGCTAGTGCCAAAAAGACTGGTATTGTTCAAAACACTGACAATGTCAACAACATCTTTGATATCTTCAGGAAGCACTTTTTCTTCGGCTTCAATGTATTCTTTTATTTTGCTGATAGTTTTGAGACTATCGATGTCAGGAATGTATAGACAACTATCAACTTTAATTTGAGCCATAGCGACGATGTTTGTTTTGTATTCTTGGGTTGAAGTAACAATTTCTCTTACCCCAATAAATAAGCCAATAAAGCTGAGCAAAAAGAAAATCGCGTCGATGACATTGGCTAAAACACGACGGTAAAAAGGTGGGGTGAAATACTCCAATTTTATTTCATTGGTCATCGGTTCTTCGTTAATCATTGGTTTTTATTATAATCCTCAATGCTATAAATAGCATCCAAATTTTCATTCGACACACAAACGCTCTGCGAAAACCAGTCAGTAATGGTTCGATTATAGGAATTAAAAATCAAGAAAATCGCTGAAACTATTTGAAACAAAATAGCCATCACTATCGCATAGATTAAAATAGGTAAAGAAAAGGGGAACGCTACTCCAACAATAGTCATTGGCAGAAGAAAGCAAATCGAGGCTCCGGTGAATAAGGGGTAGATGCTTCCCAAAGCAGATTCCACTTTAGAATATAATTTTAAGCGATGAATGTTCAATCGCTGTATTTTCATCAAAGACATGCCGATGGTCTGATGTTTTTTTCGGAAAAGGGGAATGATAAAGAAATAAGCTAGCCAAATAATAACATACGTAATAATCGAAGAGTAAGTGAAAAAGTTTCGATAAAAAGTCTCAAATTCACGGATAAAAACATCAGCATTATTATACGACAAGGCTGCTCCAGAGTAGGTTATATCATTTTGTTCAATATCGCTGATGACTTCACCATATAGATTGAAAAAGAATTTCTGGCCTATCTCATCATAGTAATTCATCCCTTGTTTTGAAAGATCACTCGTCGAATTAAAATAAGGGGCTAATTCCTCTTTATATATATCTTTAAGAACAAATTGATTTTCTACCTCTTCAAAATATTCATC
>ENA-UOWO01004962-UOWO01004962.1-activated-sludge-metagenome-genome-assembly--contig:-NODE-4962-length-14390-cov-8.579421_pt1 | contig 14390 bp, 14 predicted proteins | sample MGYA00238148_ERZ761564 | MGnify/ENA primary metagenome ERZ761564 (study PRJEB28885, sample SAMN05720194) | activated sludge metagenome | isolation source: Anaerobic digester | place: USA...
AGATAACGTAGCGTGACTGGAGTTCAGACGTGTGCTCTTCCGATCTTGTATTGTCGGCGGCGACACCGCAGCACGCCCCAAACCCTTTGCTGACCCCCTCCTCCACGCGTGCTCCAGCACCGGTATCAAACCGGAAGGCTGTCTCTATGTGGGTGATGACATCCGCGACATCCATGCGGGCAAGGCTGCAGGCATGGGGACCGTCGCTGCGGCGTACGGATATCTTGGGAGCTCTCCACCCATCGCGACCTGGGACGCCGACGCCATCATTGCACACCCACTCGACCTGCTCCGTGTTCTAGAAAAACACTGAGAGCGTGCTATCATCTTCAAGTGAGTGGATGAAAGTCCAGTCATCGCACAAACGAAGGGGGCCGACTTGGCTTCGACGTGGGTTGCAAAGCAGATCAGGGCATACCGAGGACCAGTTACCTCGTAAATCCACTGGAAATCTACAAACGCCAACGACGAGCGTTTCGCTCTGGCCGCTTAAGGCCTAAGCCACTGCACTGACAGGTCTCCTGGGTCAGATGGGGTAAAACCCGCCGCAGTGTCATTTACAGGGACTAGCAATGAATCGGGTTACTTGGTTCAACGCGAAACTCAAGGTGACTCGCCTGTGGTCGGCCTGCCGATTGGCTAAACCCCGGGTTAAACCCAAATAGGTCGGCTAAGTATGTAGAACTGACTGTAGAGGACTTGCGGACGGGGGTTCGATTCCCCCCGGCTCCACCAATTCAGCGCCAAGTGATTGATTTCACTTGGCGTTTTTTATTTCCTGGGGGAAGCCTGCCAACCCGCGTCAACGGGCAAGATCCGTCAGGCGGAGCACACCGTCGATCTTTTGCCCCGGCCTGATGCCCTTCTGCCGGAACCAGCCCAGGTTCATTTCCAGGGCAAAGCGGGCGGGCCTGGCGGCACAGTGGTTGTCTTCGGTCTGGGGCTGCATGTCTTCGACATTGAGGATGCGTCCCTCATCATCGAGAAAGGCCACTGACAGTGGCAACAGGGTGTTCTTCATCCACATGCAGTGGCGCTGGGGCTGGGTGAAGACGAAGAGCATGCCCTGATTGGCGGGCATGCTGCGGCGTTGCATCAGCCCGGTCATGCGATTCTCCTGGGTGGCGGCCACCTCGGCCTCTATGCGGTACATGCCGGCCGAAAGCTCGGTACGGGGCATGCCCGACTGGGCCTGGGCGGGGGTGGCCGAGAGGAGAACCACAACCAGCGCAAGGAAGGGGGCGGCGGAGTGATAAAGCGGCATGGCAGCGTCGATTATGAACAGCGATGGGCGCGAACTTAGCATGAAACGAGATCAAGTCGAGCGCCGCAAAGGCCTCCGTAGGGGAGCCCCATTGCGACGGGGTGAGGGCCGGGGCTGCCGCGGCAAGGTTGATGCCGGAGTTGTCGGTACGCCGACAGGCTCCACGAGGATCTCGCGCCACTCTCCAGGCGCAATCCCTTCCAGGGACCACTCCCCCACCCGCGCCCGTACAAGGCGCAAGGTCGGAAAGCCAAGCTTTGCCGTCATGCGCCGAACCTGGCGGTTCTTGCCCTCCTTCAGGACAATCTCAAGCCAGCGGGTAGGAATTGACTTACGCTCCCGGATCGGGGGAACACGCGGCCACAGCCAGGCCGGCTCAGCAACCAGGCGAACCTGACAGGGCCTGGTCACAAAATCTCCAAGATCGACTCCGGCCCTCAAGGCGGCCAGGGCAGCCTCGTCGGGCACGCCCTCCACCTGCACCAGATAGGTCTTCGCGAGCTTGTGACGAGGATCGGCGATGCGTGCCTGCAACGCCCCGTCATCGGTCAGCACCAGCAAACCCTCGCTATCCGTGTCAAGACGCCCCGCCGCATACACACCGGGTACAGGGATGTAACCGGCCAGGGTCTCTCGACCAGGCTCGCCAGTGAATTGGCACAGGACGCCGTAGGGCTTGTTGAATAGAATCAGCATGCCCACTCGCCAGATTCAGAAAACAACAAGCCCGCCGAAACAGCGGGCTTGACGGGCTTGGAACACACGCTCAGACAGCGTATCGGCGCAAACGCAGGGAAAAGTCTTCCAGCTGCTGGATGCCGCTCTTCTCGGCCCGGGCGATCCAATCCTGCAGATCCTGCAGCAACTGCTCGCGGGTGGCAGTGGAGCGGGCCCACAGGGCCGTCAGTTCCTTGCGCATGGTCACAACCGTCTGCAGACGGGAGTTGGACTGCAGCAGGAAGGCCAGACGGGACTTTTCGTCGGGCGCCAGCTCGCTTTCGTCGGCCGCCAGCCATCGACGCAGTTCCTTCACACTGAGTTTGCCCCCGGGCTGGATCTTGAGCGCGGAGAACTCTTCCTGGGCAACGACTTTGAGGGATTGCACATAGCGGGTCATCACGTCATAACGACAGGTAATGATGGCCTGCAGGGTGTCGAAATCGGCCCTCGCCTTGGCAATTCCGAACTTTGGGGTGGGAATGGTCTTCTTGACCCGGGCCAGACCGAGCATTTCAAGCATGCGGATATACATCCAGCCGATGTCGAACTCGTACCATCGGGCCGACAGCTTGGCCGAAGTGGCGAAACTGTGATGATTGTTATGCAGCTCCTCACCACCGATCAGGATGCCCCACGGAAAGAGATTGGTGGAGGCATCGGCACAGTTGTAATTGCGATATCCCCAATAGTGCCCCAGGCCATTGATGACACCGGCCGCCCAGAAGGGAATCCACACCATCTGCACCGCCCAGATGAGCACGCCGGGCCAGACGCCGAACAGGAGGATGTCGGCCGCCAGCATGATCACGATGCCGCTCTTGGGGTAGGCCGAGAGGATGTTCCGCTCCGCCCAGTCGTCCGGCGTGCCATGACCGTAACGGGAGATGGTCTCCCGGTTGCGGGCTTCCTTCACGTAAAGGAAAACCCCCGCCCACAAGACCTTGTTGATGCCGTGGATCTGGGGGCTATGGGGATCTTCGGGAGTTTCGCACTTGGCGTGGTGCTTGCGGTGGATGGCAGCCCACTCCTTGGTCACCATGCCGGTGGTGAGCCACAGCCAGAAACGGAAGAACAAGGCTGGCAGCGGATGCAGATCAAGGGACCGATGCGCCTGATGGCGATGCAGAAAAATGGTGACCGAGGCAATGGTCACGTGAGTCATCGCCAGGGTGGCGACAACATAGCCCCACCAGGGCATGTCAAGCAATCCGGAAAACATCAGGCCGTACGTCCTTGTTCGAGTGGTGCGCGAATTCTAGTCGAGCCCCCTTCCCAAACCAAGGAAAGTGCTCAAATACCCGGGCCTTGGCGCCAGCAAACCGGTCTTACTGTGGCTGAATCGATACAGCGCCGCCCTGTGCTTCTATCGGCACCGACGGGGCCGGGTTGAGGACACGCACCTCACGCTGGGGAAAGGGGATCTCGATGCCCTCCTCCTTGAAGCGCCGCCAGATCTCCAGGTTGATCGCCGAACGGATTCCCAGGGTTCCTTCAGCCGGGTCACGGATCCAGAAGCCGAGCTGCAGGTTGATACCGCTATCGGCAAAGGCTTCCACGAAGGCCCCGGGCGCCGGATCCGTCATCACACGGGCTTGATTGCCAGCAGCTTCGACCAGGATGCCCATGGCTTTCTCCAGATCGGTCGCATAGCTCACCTGCACGGGCAGGGCGATACGCACCTTCGGATCAGTGAAAGTCTCGTTCTGCACCACCGCACCGACAAGCGTTTCATTGGGCACGATGGACTCGATGCCGCTCATTCCCTTGAGCACTGTGTACCGGGTGGTGATCTGGCTGACCACGCCACGCTCGTTTCCGACCGAGATCAGGTTGCCCATACGGATCGAGCGGTCCAGCAACAATATGAAGCCGGACACATAGTTGGCGGCGATCTTCTGCATGCCGAGGCCAAGCCCCACCCCCAGCGCCCCGCCAAAAACCGACAGGGCGGTCAGGTCGATGCCTACCAGGGGCAGGCCGATGGATACGGCGAGGATGATGAGAAGGGCCTTGGAGAGACGTGCAAAAACCAGCTTGAGGTTGGCGTCGAGACCCTCCGTGTGCATCAGCCGCGCCTCCACCGTACCCGCAAGCCACAGGGCGATGAGGACGGTCAGCATCACGGTCAGCCCCCCCTGCAGCAGCATCCAGAGATTGACGCTGGACTTGCCAACAGGAAAGCTGATCTGCTCAAGCCCGTCGATGACCGCCGGCAGCACCCCAATGATGTGCAAGGCCACGGCAGCCCACGCAGAAAATGCAAAGAAGCGTTCGAAGGAAGCCAGCCAGCCGGCCCGGGGAAAGGCGCGCTTGAGTGCATGCACGGTCAGCCTGATCACCGCCATGGCCAACAAGAGGGGTATGGCCAGCTTGAGCAGATTGACGTGGTGCCACTTGTCGAGCGTCACCCTGGCCAGCACTACCAGCAACAGCGCCGAGAGTGGGAAGACCACCCGTCGCAACCCCTCCTCCCCGACGTCCCGCACGGAGCCCGGCTCAGCGCTCGCCCGTCGGCGCAACATCTCCTTGACCTGCCGGGAGATCAACCCGGCAATCAATAGGCACACCGCCAGCACACCGATCTGCCAGAAGATTGCCGGCTTCTGGACATCGTCCCAAACCTCAATCAGCAGTTGCGCGATCTGGTTCTCTTCCATCCTCTTTCCTTCTTCTTGCGGGCAGATTGTCAAGACTTTGCAGCAACTGCGCTTCGGCCTTGTGACGCAGCCAGTTGTCCAGGTAGGCCCTGGCCAGCGCCGGGTTGCCCCGCAGGATCAACAGGTTCTCGGCATTGGCAAGCCGCGCTGAGCGGGTGTAGTTGTAAGACCCGGTGGCCACCGCGGCCCTGGAGGAGCCCGGATCAAACAACATCACCTTGTTGTGGGCAATGTTGTGGCGCGTTTCAACCAGCACCGGCACACCCGCAGCCATGAAATCCGGGAGCATGCTTGCCGATGCCGGACGATTGCTCTCGGCATCCAGCATGACCTCCACACGCACACCGCGCCGGTGGGCTGTGATCAGGGCACGCGCCAGTGGTTTGCTGGTGAACAGATATGCCTGCACCAGGATCTGCTCTCGCGCCTCATCAATCGCCGCGAGCAGAGCGGCTTCGCCGTCATTCCACGGGGAAAAGACCACCTCCACCGTACCCGTCGCCGCCACATTCAGTGCCGGCTCCGGCGCCAGCGCCCAAGCCGGTGCCCCCAGGATCAGCGCCCCGCATGCCAGCAGACAGCTCAGCCCCCGCATCAGGCCTTGCGCTCAAGCACGGCCGCAAAGAATCCATCGGTATCGTGGGCCAGCGGGGTCAGACGCAACTGCTCACCACATTCAACCGTGATGCCCTGTCGGGCCAGCACATCCTGGGCATTGAGCAGCACGAATCCCTCATTGGCGGCGAGGAAGGCGGCGACGATGGCTTCGTTCTCTTCAGGCAGCAGGCTGCAGGTGGCATACACCAGCCGGCCGCCCGGCTTCACCAATCGGGCCGCACTGGCCAGGATCGCGCCCTGCTTGACGGTGAGTTCAGCCAGGGCCTCGGGGCTTTGGCGCCACTTGAGATCCGGGTTGCGGCGCAGGGTGCCCAGACCACTGCAGGGCGCATCCACCAGCACGCGATCGATCTTGCCGGCCAGACGTTTGACCCGCGGATCGTTCTCACTGGCAATGACCACCGGATGAACATTGGACAGACCGGAGCGAGCCATGCGCGGTTTAAGCTTGGACAGACGCTTGTCCGACACATCGAAGGCGTACAGGCGACCGCTGTTGCGCATCAAGGCACCCAACAGCAGGGTCTTGCCGCCGGCACCCGCACAGAAGTCGACAACCATCTCGCCGCGCTTGGGCTGCAGCAGGTAGCCCAGTAGCTGGCTGCCCTCATCCTGAACCTCGAAACTTCCGTCCAGGAACAAGGGGTGCTTCTGCAGCGCCGGCTTGCCTTCGAGGCGCACGGCAGTGGGAGAGTAGCGCCCCGGGGCACACGCGACCCCATCGGTCTTGAGGCGCGCCATGAGTGCATCCCGGTCGATCTTGAGGGTATTGACCCGCAGATCCAGGGGCGCCGGCCGATTGAGGCTCTGGGCCAGGGACACAACCTGCTCGGGGCTCAGGGTGGCGAGCAGGCGCTCTGCCAGCCAGTCGGGGAGATCGGCCGACTCTGCCAGGGTCGGCTCGCCACCGTCACGCCCCTTGATTTCGGCGAAGAAATCCGTGTCACGGCCATGCAGGCCATCGCCAAGTTGCCGCAGGGTGATGCCTTCGATCCGTGCCAGCCAGGCCAGCACCAGATGCCGGGTGGAGGCTTCCGGGCCGCACAGCCGCTCAAGGGTACGCTTGCGCCGGAGCACGCCGTACACGGCCTCGGCCACGAAGGCCCGATCCCGGGCACCAAGCTCGGGGAGATCACGGAAATAACGGGACAGCACAGAGTCGGCCGGATAATCGAAGCGCAGCACTGAACGAAGAGCCTGGCTGGCGGACTGTATCTGGGCGGGAGTAATGGTCATGGAAATCCGATACGAGAAAAAAACCGGACGCTGCTGCGTCCGGCAGACTGACTTCACTGCTGATGGGCTGCGGCCGACTTACCCAGGTCCACACCCGTGGCGACCTGATCGAGCACCTCACCGCTCTTGTCGGTGATCTTCAGGCGCACCGGCAGATTGGCATAATCCCGAGCCAGCCAGATGTCGATCTTCAGATCGCCGCGATGGCCCGTACTACCAAGATGGTAGGCCGAAACCCGGCCCGCCGGCACCTCGATCTCCTCGATACCGAGGTTCTCGATCACCGAGCGCACTGCGCTTTTCCCGGTCACGACCAACAACTCCGCTTTCAGCGGACCGTCAGGCTGGAGGGACAGGTGATGCATCAACGAAAGCACATCCTGATCACCTTCGGCAATCGAGAACTCCCTCCGGCGCTCACCCGCCACCAACACCACCTTGGCGGATGACCAGTCGAAGTCAGCCCGCTCACGCATCCGGCCATCCCTTTCGACGGTGAATTTCTCGGGCTGCAGTCCGCCGGGGCCGATCCGGCCCTCACTACGCTGCACCATCCGGAACGGCTTGATCAAACCCACCAGGCCCGACGTCTCGATGACCGTCTCCATCGAATAGTGCTCCTGGTCATGGGTCCACGCATGGGTGGTGCGGCCGATGATGAAATTCTGTTCGCCCCGAATCACGTTGTACTGGATCTTGCCGGACGCAGCCCAGAGCTCGCCCAGGCTCGGCCCGGCCCCCTTGGCCGGCATGCCTACCGTACCACCCTTGCCACTACCGGACGCCGCTTCGGACTCGGCCTCGACCACGGGCGCCGGGGGGGAGGCCTGCTCAAGGCCTTCACCCGCACTGCCCAGGGTTGAACCGTCGGGCGCAAGCTGGGCCATCGGGGCGGAGGAAGTCTCGGGTTCGGCCGGCTTCGCCGGCTTGCGGGGCCGCGGCCTGGGCCGGGGCGGAGGTGCGTCACCCAAGATCACGCGCCTGTCATCCGGGCTCTTCAGAGCAGGCTTTGGCAGTGGCGTGAGGCGGGCATCAAGGGGCGGGAGCACACTTGCCTTTTCGTTGGGCACCTCCCAGGCCGGCCCGAAAAGCGCAAGCAGATGCGCCACGGCGGACACCGCGATGGCAAAGATCAGCGTGCGGTTGTATCCCTCGGCTGCAGCCATCGACAACTCAGGCCTCTACCGGCGGTACCGTCCAGCCATCAGGCCCTGCAGACTCCCCCGTCACCCTTACCCGGCCCGCTTCGGTGACGGCCAGCCGGCCCTCGACGAACCAGCGTACGGCTTGCGGATAGATGCGATGCTCCTGGGTCAGTACGCGGGCAGCAAGGCTGTCCTCGTCGTCATCGGCCAGCACCGGCACCGCAGCCTGGATCACCACCGGACCGCAATCGAGGGTCGGCGTCACGAAATGCACCGTCGTGCCGTGAACCCGCACACCGGCCTCCAGGGCCCGGCGATGGGTGTGCAGCCCCGGAAAGGAAGGCAGCAGGCTGGGATGGATGTTGAGCAAGCGGCCCGCATAGCGATTGACGAACCCATCGGTCAGCACCCGCATGAAACCGGCAAGCACCACCAGGTCAGGGGATAGGGTATCAACAAGCTCGGCCAGGGCCGCATCGAAGGCATCCCGGCTCGGATAGGCCTTGTGGTCAACAACCCGGGCCTGGATGCCATGGCGGACAGCAAATTCGAGGCCGGCGGCATCCGGCCGATTGGAAATGACGGCTGCGATGTGGGCACCAGGAATCTGCGCCCGGACAATCGCCTCCATGTTACTGCCACGACCGGAGATGAGAATGACGACGTTCTTCATGCTCGACCTCAACCCGCCGCAGGGGCACGGCGGCTCTTCAGCCAGCCCAGGAAGATCGGGATCAGCGAGATCGCGATGATGCCAAGGATCACCACCGACAGATTCTTCTTGACCACGGGCATGTTGCCGAAACCGTAGCCAAGCCAGGTCAGCGAAAAGATCCAGATGCAGCCCCCCAGGAAATCAAGGGCCACGAAGCGGCTGTAGGTCATCCGCGCAACGCCGGCCACGAAGGGCGCAAAGGTACGCAGCAGGGGCAGGAATCGGGCAATGATGATCGTCTTGCCACCGTGAGACTCGAAGTACGCGTGGGTCTTGTCGAAGGCTGCACGGTTGAACAGGCGGGAATTCTCCCAGCGGAACACCTTGGGACCGATGGAATGACCGATCCAGTAGTTGGTGTTGTCGCCCAGCACCGCCGCCGCGAGCAGCACGGCACAGAGGACATAGATGTCCATTCCACCAGTGGCCGCCAAGGCCCCCGCCACGAACAGCAGCGAGTCGCCAGGAAGGAAAGGAAACACCACCAGACCGGTCTCACAGAAGATGATCAGAAAGAGGATCACGTAGATCCAGGTGCCGTACTGGGCCGTCAGGGCAGCCAGATGCACGTCCAGATGCAGGATGATGTCGATGAATTGAGTGAGCAGTTCCATTGCCACGCCACAAGTTAACAAGACCGCCATGATACCGGAGCCGGGCAGGTGCGGCTTGGCACGGACAACCGTTCGGCCAGCCCACGGACGCCCATGCTCGACGGCGCTCGCCATCGGATTTTCGTTCACCGGCTCGGAGCCCATGAAGAGATCCTGGCAAACGCTTCGGGTTCGGGCGGGGAAGCCCAACCATACAAGGAGTACGGTGAGCAGCGCGGAAGTGAATGCGGGGTGGACCGCAAATTCATTCACAAGCGCTCAGCGCATGATCGGCACTTCCTATCCGCGCTCGGGCGCAACACGCACGCAAAAAACCCGCCAGTCACGGCGGGCCTTTTGTCTCCCCCGGTTTGTAGCGCGCGTCAGGCGCCAACAAACCGGCCACTACTGCGCGCCGCCTGGGCCAGTGCAGCCTTCACGGCCATCACCTTGTTGGCATAGGGCGTCGCAGGGTCACTGGAACCATTGTATTGCTGCAGGGCACGCTCAACCGACCCGGTGGTCTGGATGTACTCCTTGAGTACTTGAGCGCCGACACGGATATTGGTGTCGGGATCAAACAGGGCAGCCCGATCAGACTTGACGTCCACCTTGTCCGGGTGCCACTTGGGGATGATCTGCATCAGGCCCTGGGCGCCCATCGGGCTTTCGGCGAAGGGATTGAAGCGCGACTCGATGGCCATCACGGCCACCAGCAACAAGGGATCGACACCCACATTGCGCCCGGTCTGCTGGGCCGACGCCAGCAGGGGCTCAAGGGCCACGGCCGAGACCTGATAGCGTTTGGCGATATAGATCTTGACCCGTTGCAGGTCTGGGCTCAGCTTGGCGGAGGGGCTTTCGACGACTTGAACCAACTCCGGCTCAGCGTCTTCCACCATCGCGGTGATGGCAGGATCTTCGGTGAAACTACCCAGGGAAAGCCCCTGGATACCATGATTGGCGATACGGGACGCCACGAAAAGGGTAACGATCAGGCCAGCGACGAGAAGACCGCCGTGGGCGAAATGAAGCATGAATGAAGCCGCGTGACGTGCGTACTTCGCGATACGAGTTGCGAACATGGGCTCTCCTTTCTGTGGCCACGGCCCGTGAGTGCCCACGCAGACCCGTCCCTGAAAACAGGAGCACGGAGAATCCGCTTGTATCGCCCGACAGCCCTGAAAATGCAGCGTCGGGTTCAACTCATCAGCCTGAAATACGGCCGACGGCAATCAAAAGCCAGGTCGCCAGGGGTTGATCCAAACACGCTGACGCAACCAGACAGCGTGCCAAAAAATAGTATCGAAACCAGACCTTGGGACGGTCAGTAGCCGGAGGGAAGAGGCCCGGCCATGCGACGGCTTCGACACCGACGTGTAACAAAATTTATGTGTGCTGCACTGCACACAGATCGCATTCTATTGATTCGACTGGGTTTTGTCAAACCCAGGGATCCCAAAGCCCTTTCAGGCCAATTCCAATGGCATCATCCAAATGCCGCACGCCCTCACGACCTCCGAGCACCACGACGCGCGAACCCAGTCTCCGGGCGGCTTTCCAAGCAGCCCCGAAAGGCCTCACGCAGGCCGCGCTCCGACTGGAAAAGGCCAATGCATGAGGGCACCCTCATCGCCCCCCGCGCGCCCTTCGGGCTCCACCTGGCAAGCCACTTCACCGTGCCCGGCATCGGTCAGCAAACGCCGTAGACGCATCCACGAAAACCAGGGGCCAGGGTCCGTCTTGCGCCCCGGTGCGACGTCGGAATGCCCGGTGATGCCCGTGATCGGAAACCTTGCGCACAAATCGGCAAGCAGGCCGGCAAGCGCCACGTACTGCACGGCCTCGAAGGGCAGCGTATCGCAGCCCTCCAACTCGATGCCGATGGAGAAGTCGTTGCAGCGCGCGCGGCCCCGCCAGGACGACACCCCCGCATGCCAGGCCCGCTGCTCGGGCGGCACGAAGCACAGCGTCTCGCCGGTACGCCGCACGAAGTAGTGGGCCGACACCCGGAGCGTGTGGATCTGCGCGTAGTACGGGTGCCCGGCCGGATCGAGACGGTTGGTGAATAGCTGCTCGACGCCCGGCCCACCGAAACGATCAGGAGGCAGGCTGATGGCATGGATGACGATGAGCTCGGGCAAAACGCCATCGGGCCTGGCGTCAGCGTTAGGAGAGGGAATAAGACGTGGGTCGGGCATGTTCGGCATGAAAACACGGTCGTGAAGATAACCACAAAAGGCCAAAAGCCCTGCAGATCGCTCTGCAGGGCTTTTGGCCGAATCTGCAACCCGGGGAAATCAGGCCCAGGTCAGATCACAGTTGTCACTTGCCCGGGCAGCCAGGGCTGGTGTACTTCTTGTCGGCATCGGAAGCGCAGCTCCAGACACCTGCGGCGGTACGGGTCCAGGTAATTTTCTTACCATTGACAACGGACGGGCCGCTGTTGATGGTGCAGATGAAGGTCGCGTCACCGGCGGCATTCTTCGCAGCAAGGCCGCAATTACCGGTAGTGGCCTGCATACCCGAAGCGGTCATCGCTTCAGCATCGGTCAGGGCGGAGTTACGGGACAGTTCGGTTTCGATCAGCTTCTGACCGGAGGAAACCTCGGCCAGTGCAGCGCTCCACTTGGACTTGGCCACGTAGTCCTGATACTGGGGCACGGCGACAGCCGCCAGAATGCCGATGATCGCCACAACGATCATCAGTTCGATCAGGGTAAAACCGGCTTGAGCTTGCTTTTTCATGATGACATCTCCTATGAACGGCTGAATTTGGGTTTGGAGCATTTCGGATCTGCATGTCGGCATCCGATGCGAAACGTATTGCAACCCCCGTGCCAAGCTGACGAAAAAAGATGTAACTCCTTATTTATCAATTACCTGAAACAAAACATCGCCTCCATCGACACGGCACACAAGCCTCTCAAACTTTGGCAGGTGACGCATTGCGTCACCTGCCATGCCCAAATGCGGCAGGCATGCCCTTGCGGGGCGCTGAAGACACGATGCTCACCGATCCAAGATGACACCCTTGCTACGCACCACGTCGGTGCTTGCATTTGCGAAATGCACGATAACGGTGCGTAAATATCAGCCGTGCTTTATGCAATGTATTGTTTTTACAGAGAATTTTTCGACGCAGGATTGGCATGGCACCTGCTTGGTGCCTCGCTTCGTTTCCGGAGCCCAAAATGGAGCAAACAAATCACGCCAGCAATGTCCTCTTCGTACTGCTGGGCGCCATCATGGTGCTGGCCATGCACGCCGGCTTTGCCTTTCTCGAACTCGGCACCGTCCGCAAGAAGAACCAGGTCAATGCCCTGGTCAAGATCCTGACGGATTTCGGCGTCTCCGCCCTCGCCTATTTTTTCATCGGCTATACCGTGGCCTACGGCGCCCACTTCTTTGCCAGCGCCGAAGTGCTGTCCCAGAAGAGCGGCTACGAGATGGTCAAGTTCTTCTTCCTGCTCACCTTTGCGGCGGCCATCCCGGCCATCATCTCCGGTGGCATCGCCGAGCGCGCCCGCTTCCACCCCCAGAGCATCGCCACCTTCCTGCTGGTGGGCTTTGTCTATCCCTTCTTCGAAGGCATAGCCTGGAACGACAACCTGGGCCTCCAGCCCTGGCTGGAAGCAACCTTTGGTGCCAAGTTCCATGACTTCGCCGGCTCGGTGGTGGTGCACGCCGTCGGCGGCTGGATCGCCCTGCCCGCGGTGCTGCTGCTGGGCGCCCGACGCGGCCGCTACACCAAGGACGGCAACGTGGCGGCCCATCCGCCCTCCAACATCCCCTTCCTGGCCCTGGGCGCCTGGATCCTCACCGTGGGCTGGTTTGGCTTCAACGTGATGTCGGCCCAGACCCTGGACAAAGTCAGCGGTCTGGTCGCCCTCAACTCCCTGATGGCCATGGTCGGCGGCACCATGGCCGCCATGGTGCTGGGCAAGAATGACCCGGGCTTCATCCACAACGGCCCCCTCGCCGGTCTGGTGGCCGTGTGTGCCGGCTCCGACCTGATGCACCCCATTGGCGCCCTGATCACTGGCCTGGTGGCGGGCGGCCTCTTCGTCCAGCTATTCACCCTCACCCAGAACCGCTGGAAGATCGATGACGTGCTCGGTGTGTGGCCTTTGCACGGCCTGTGCGGCGCCTGGGGCGGCATTGCCGCAGGCATCTTCGGTGCAAAGGCACTGGGTGGCATGGGTGGCGTCAGCCTGGCTGCCCAGCTCATCGGCACCCTGGGCGGCATCGTCGTCGCCCTGGCTGGAGGCTATCTTGTCTATGGACTGCTGCGTGCCACCATCGGCATCCGCCTGGATCCGGAAGAAGAGTACGAAGGCGCCGATCTGACCATCCACAAGATCACCGCCACGCCCGATCGGGAAACCCACTGGTAAGCGGCTTAGCCTCGCTTGGGGGCACTCCTGTGCTCCCATGGATTTACCGATGCTCCTTGGCTGTATAAAATAACAGCAAAGGAGCATCCATGCACCCCTCGTCCTGCCCCCCGGCGGCCCCGACCGCCTGCCCCACCTACCTTGACACCCTCAACGATGCCCAGCGCGCCGCCGCGCTCCATGGCACCGGCACCGGGGCGGACGACGGCCCGCTGCTGGTCATCGCCGGCGCGGGCTCCGGCAAAACCAATACCCTCGCCCATCGGGTCGCCCACCTGCTGGCCCAGGGTGCCGACCCCGGGCGGATCCTGCTGCTCACCTTTTCCCGGCGCGCTGCCGACGAGATGACCCGGCGCGTGCAGCGCATCGCCGCCAAGGTCTCCCCCCGCCACGCTCGCCTGGCCAGCGGTGGCTTTCCGTGGGCCGGCACCTTTCACAGCGTGGGCGCCCGCCTGCTGCGTGAATTTGCCGGGCACATCAGCCTCGACCCGGCCTTCACCATCCACGACCGGGAAGACTCCGCCGATCTGATGAACCTGGTTCGTCACGAACTGGGGCTGTCGACAAAGGGCAAGCGTTTTCCCCTCAAGGGCACCTGCCTGGCCATCTACTCGGCTGCCGTGAATACCCGCGCGTCCCTGACGGAAGTGCTCCTCGGCAGCTTTCCCTGGTGTGCAGGCTGGGAAAGTGACCTGAAGGCCCTGTTCCGCGCCTACGTACAGGCCAAGCAGGCCCAGCAGGTGCTCGACTACGACGACCTTCTGCTCTACTGGGCGCAGATGGTGTCCGAACCCGCGCTGGCCCGGGAGGTGGGCGAGCGCTTCAGCCACGTGCTGGTGGATGAGTACCAGGACACCAACCGCCTGCAGGCCGCCATCCTGCTGGCCATGAAGCCCGACGGCCGCGGCCTCACCGTGGTGGGAGACGACGCCCAGAGCATCTACAGCTTCCGCGGCGCCGACATCCGCAACATCCTCGACTTTCCCGGGCACTTCGACCCGCCCGCCCGGCAGGTCACCCTCGACCGCAACTACCGCTCCACCCA
>ENA-UOWO01004964-UOWO01004964.1-activated-sludge-metagenome-genome-assembly--contig:-NODE-4964-length-14386-cov-5.837066_pt1 | contig 14386 bp, 13 predicted proteins | sample MGYA00238148_ERZ761564 | MGnify/ENA primary metagenome ERZ761564 (study PRJEB28885, sample SAMN05720194) | activated sludge metagenome | isolation source: Anaerobic digester | place: USA...
AGATTGTTAGGTAAGAAAGAAAGAGCTCTGAGCAATAGTGCTTCAATAAGAGAAGTCAATTCAGCTAGAAGGGATGATGCGTTGGATATGATGGATCAGAATTGGGTACTAGATTATGTTATGGAGGCAGGTATAACAGGGAATCAAGTAATACCTTTTACTAGACTGGCAGGAGCATTTATTGGCTTCCATTTGCCCCGTTTAAAACCTCAACAACCCCACCCCTGGTTATAATCTCTAGCAGTATCTGCTATTATCAATGCTATGAACACTAAATTAAAAGGTGCCTTAGCACTTCTTTTAGCAGCAATAATCTTCGGATCTTTTGGGATTTGGATCAGAATACTCAACAATGAGATTGGCACATATGAGCAGATCTTTCTCAGGAATACCTTTGCAGCTTTATTTGCCTTAATATTTCTTAAGTTCAGACCTAAAGTTGATTTGGGGGAAGTTAAGAAAAATAGATGGAATATACTTCTTTACGCAGTCTCGGTGCCTTTGGCAGTCATAGCCTATGTGATCTCAGTCTTAAACACTACCATAGCCATGACCATATTCTCTTTCTACATTGGGTCAATTACTGGAGCGATAATAATCAGCTCAATATTTTTTAAAGAGAAATGGGATAAAGGCAAAATTATTTCCTTATGCTTAGCTATTGCCGGGCTGCTAACAATAATCTATCCATTTGAATTTGACAAATTAGGCTCAGGTTTTTTATGGGGTATTGCAGGCGGATTATTAGACTCAATTAGTAATGCCTTTAGAAAAGATCTGGGAGGTAAGATCGAGAAATTCTTTTTAGTAGCTTTAACAGGCATCTCCGGTATTGTTATTGCTGGTTTAATGATCGTTTTTACACCTGGTCAATCAATATCATCCTTTATTGATCTGTCATTAGGTGGTTGGTTACTGGGAGCGTTATTTGGATTCCTTCTAGTATCTGTTAATTATCTGGTATTAATTGGCTTTAAGAATTTTGATCTAACCATAGGAACTGTAATAATAGCCACAGAGATCTTTTTTACTGTGCTTTTTGGAGTTGTATTCCTGGCAGAACAGCCCAAACTTAATGAGTTGATAGGAGGCTTGTTAATATTTTTAGCAGCCGTAATCCCCTCTCTAATGCTTAAATTAAAAGCTAAGAATTAACTACAGCTATACCCCTACTTAAATTTTGCTATACTGATAGCATGATTGAAAACGGGGCAGGATACAGTTCAAGACAATGGATGCTAATATCATTTCTAGCAGTAATAATATTAGTATCAATTGTACTGATAACACAATATTCTGGGCTGGGGTATAGCATTACATTGCTAGCTTCAGGTAAACAAGTTAAATATATTGATACAGTAGAGTTCCCGGACATTGAAGAATTAGACGGCCTTTTCCCCGATACAGATAATATTGAGATGCCATCTGAAGTTGAAGGAGTATTAAACGAAATTGAACTCAGCACGATAACTCCTACCCCGACAAATGTTACAGTGACTCCTACTCCGACCAATAGGGTAATTACGCAAACACCTAAACCAGCTCCTACCAGAATCCCAGTTACACCTACTAATACTAATACTCCAATCCCAACTACAAGTGGGGCTAGAGACTATTCTATTCCTTGGCCGGTGTCTCCGGGTTGCCCGGCATCAACTTTAAGATGTATCCCTTGTTTAGTGGGAACAGATTCACGATGCCGTGTTGAGACCGGAGAAACTCATGGTTTTATTGGATGGTCCTGTCAGAATAACAATCCGGGAAATATTAGACCGTCTTCATTTAGAGATAGCTTGATCATAGCAATGGGGGGGACTGCTTCCTGTGGATATAGAAGTGGAACAGGTGGTGAATACATGGTCTTTTCCGATTACAATACAGGCTTTAATTCTCTAAAAGCATATTTAAGAGCAATCAATGCTGGAATGCATTCCACTTATACTAATTGTGGAGATTGTACATTGCGTTTTTTTGCACAGACCTATTCAACAAACTATGATACTTATGCCAATAATCTTGGTAACTATCTAGGAGTTAACCCAGATACTACTACATTAAGAACCTTAGTTGAGACTCGTCTTGATGATCTAGCTAGGGGCATACAGCATGTAGAAGGCTTTTTTACTCAATAGTAATGTCTGAGGTCTCATTCCAACCAAAAAGCTACGAATATTTTTCAGGGTACAGGGCACATGAACTGCCCAATGGGCGGCTTCTGCATTTGGGAGCTAATGTCAGTGACCAATATATGCAGGAATTGTATAGAGCGGATCCAGTTATGTTTGAAAATTCTCGTGAAGGTTTTTGTACTATGACTCCTTTTGGCACAGCTGTGGCGCTGGCTCTTAACTTAGTTGCACCTCAATTTGCTGAGCAAGATGGTCTGGATACTCAAATAGTTACACCTGTAGGGATATTTAGAGCTAGAGAGATCACGACCCCTTTGGGAGTAGCAAAGGCAGATGTAGTATTGAAAAATATTCATTTAGATAGGCCAAATGCAGGCATAGCCATCGTCAAGGAAGGTGATCCGGCTTCATTTGTGGTTGAAGAAGTAGATGGTGTATTAAGGGCTCATAGAGTATTGAATTCTGCGCCCTTAAGAAATGATGAATCCGTTGCTGCCGATACTTTCTCCACTCTTAATATGAATCTGGCAACTCGAGTGACTGATCTTGAGTTAAGGAAAAAGCTCATAGCTGCAGTTGGTCCATCAATTTTAAAACCTGGGCAGCAAATCTACGAAGCCTTATTTGAACTTATGCTTAGAAACGGTTTAGAGATAAATCCTCAAAATATATCGTTCACAACCAGTAAAGAAAGATGGGGATATGAGCAGATCTAGCTGATTTACCAGAGTAATGCTAATGAAATGGTTACTAACACCATAATGAAGGTGATAGCGCTAAGAGAGAGTAAGTAAGTTCTATTAAATTTTTCCAGATTCAATATTTTATTCATCATGCATTAATAGTAGCTTTTAGTGTACATTTGCTGTCCCCATTTAATTCCCCTAATATATTTTTAGAAGGATTTTGAAATGGCCTTAGCATTAACTGTAGAAAATACTGAAGGTTCAAGAGAACAGAGATTGTTCTCCAGCCTGTTTATACCTATCCTCTTAGCCAGCCGTACTCCAGAATTACCTAATGTCATTTATACGGTTAAACCTGCAAAATTAAATCTGGAGTTAGCTAAACAAGTTGAAGAGCAATTTGGTAGTATTAATTTTTCTGAATTACCCTCGGTAATTTTTACTCCAGTCAAAGACGAAACAGATAATGGGATCAGATTCTTAGGTTCACAGGAACCTGTAGCTAGTGCTCCTGTTTCTTTAAATTCCTATCAACTATTAAAACAGGGTTATTGGATGAATGCTCGCAGAAGTGAGGCCGGGAAACCGTCTTCATTAAGAGATATTGTCGTGATGGATAAAGATCGAAATACCGGAGCCAGATCTTTTCAAATGTTCGATAGTAAATATGTGGAATTTGACATGAATGAGGATATGCTGGAGAAATGGGAACTATTTTCCTCTCGTCATAGTGAAAAAGATTATCAGGCTCTTAGTCAAAGGATATTTGAAGAGACTGGACTAAATCTATTTGAGATGGCTCAAGCTCTAACACATATTTATGCCGATCCTAGAATTATTGATCCGGCTGAAGTACGAGCAGGGTCTGTAGAAGAATACGTACAAGCAAAATTACATATCCAACCTGAAGTGCTGCAAACCTTGATACTATTAGCAAATCCTCAATGGAGAGCTAATTGGGAAAGAGTTAATAGTGAGCCTCAGCTATTGCCTGCACCTGTTATTAAAAAAGGGATGAGAATTGCTGATATTCCCGATTTTACCAGACAACAACTTTTCTTAGATGTTCAAGAGCAAATGACAGCTCATGAACAGGATCCGGATTACGTTCTAAGTGTTATTGATGAATTGGCTCTTAAATATGGACTTTCTAGAACAAATTTAACTGCATTAACTAAAGATTGGCCGGCTGAATTTAGAGATAGATGGGTCACTTCATTGAAGAGTCAGTCTGCATTGAGAAATCCTTTAAGAGTTCTTGATCAGGAAACTACTCAGAACATTATTGATCAAGTACAGCAGGAAATGACTGCCCTACTTCAAGGTCAAGAGGTTAGGGTCAGTTCAGATAAAGAGCTGGCACAACTCATTGGGATCAAAGGTAGTAATGCAATCAGCTCAATATTGAGAAAGGTGTTTAGTGCTGAAGAGCTTGAGATCAGGCATAAAAGGATAATGGAGCAAGCCTTAGAGGAAAAAGGCAGGAATTTCAGTGAGACATTAGAGTTAAGAAAGGGAAATTTGAGAGGTTTTCTGCAGCCTATGATGCAATATATTGAGCGTTTAGGAACAATTGAGGATTCCATAATGCGCCTACCCTCTAATGCTCAATTAGGTAAGATGTTCAACTTGGATTCAGCTCAGGTTGCTGAGATCATTGATAATGAATTCAGTGATGAACTGATCGTTAAAAGGCGACTATTGATACGATCCCAAGGTAATTTAGATAGAAAGATCGAGCCTTTGGTTAAAAGTGAGATCGGAACAATAGTAACTGAGCAATTAGACAGGATCCAATCCGGAGAAGAAGATCCCCTAAAGATCTTAACCTACTCAGAAATTGTTGATCGCATCAAAGCCAAGTATCCCGATAAGAGGATCTCAGTGCCAATGATGAGGAGTGTATTAAGCGAAGTCCTGACTCCCGAATCTTTAGAATTAAGAATGAGATTAGCAGGTGATAGACAGAGGACTCAGGCATCTAGAGAGGTCGTGGATCCTGAGATAAAGCAGGGTTTAGTTACTTTTGTTAGAGAACAGCTGAGAGCTTTAGAGGCCGGAGAGATCACAACTTCACAGCTATATTCAACTGCTCAATTACAAGAATTGTTCGGCATAAGTAGGGGATTATTAAGTAAGGTCCTTAGAGCCGGACTTACAGATTCAGAATTAGATAAAAGAAGTGAAGCAGTATTGAAACAGCAGGTAACAAGACGCGTTGAGTATGAAGGCCGAGCTTATAGCTCTGCTTCTGAAGCAGCAGTGTATTCATTTTTACGTGAATCAGGTGCAATTAGGTTCAATGCTGAGAGTATGCAAAGGATATTCACTAATGAGGACATGGAGAAGATCATTGTGGATTTTGTAGTAGAAACTGATAAAGGCCCAGTGGCTATTGATTATCATCCGGCATATATGGAGATGATAGACGATCTGGTTGAAGGACAAACTCCTTATGAAAGAGCTAAGATACTTTATCCAGAAGATGAGGAGAAAAGAAGAGAGTATTTAAGGCAAAGAGGTGAGGAATTGATCGAGAATTACAGAGAGAGAAGACGAGAATTTATACCTCAGGATCTAGAATATGTTGTATTAACCGGCCCCGAAGATCTCTATGACTTCCTGTTCACTAGGCAGGGAGGAGCTATTAACGTTGGTAAATATGAGTTTTTAAGAATGTTCACCAATAAGGCGGCCGAGATAAGAAAGAAGTCCTAGTCTATTTATCTTTGCTCCAGAGCATATTCAAAGCAGCAATAATTCCTATTTCTTTAATACTTTGATCATTAATATGTTCAAGTAATTTCTCTTTATCCATAAATGAAGAATTAGGTGTTTCCTGTGCATTTATTTCAGGATCAGATATTTTCTGTAAATCTTTAATATGGACAACATGTCCTTTAATAGCTGAAAATGAAGGTGCTAAATAGAACGATCCCAGATATGTTGCATGTCCTACCCAACCTGTTTCTTCTTTTAATTCTCTAAGAGCTGCTTGTTCTGGGGATTCCTTATTATCTATCCAGCCGGCAGGCAGTTCAATAACAAAATCATCCGGTCCTGGTCTATAGTTCTTTTCCACTAAAATCCTGCCCTTGGCATCTTCAGCTATTATGAGCACATAGTCAGGTCTGTCTATTAAGTAATAGTCATTGCATTCCGAGCCATCGGGAAGTTGATAACTATTTTCCTTCAAAACAATATATTTGGAATTAAATATTTGTTTAGTGTTCTTAAGAATCCATTTTTTCATTAGAAAGTATTAACAATATATTCCTAGTATATAGTATAATTCACGAACATTTAAGTATGCCAGGTGGGCGGAGAGATATTAACCACAAATGAATTGCGTACAAGGGTGAGTGATAGTCCCTGGTTAGATCTTGTGCATAAAAAATCGGCCTCATTATTACTAGCTGACATATCTGCTACCAGAAATCTATTTAATGAAACAGGTCAAGGAGTATTAAGTGATTTCAGCGATCTTTTACCTCAAGAAGGAGAGCATGGCGCAATAATAATAAACAACAGAGAAGTTCCCACATCAGTCCTAAGAGAGATCAGCGATAGACCTTACAGACGAGAGTTGGAGACAGATTGCTTTAGAGGTGTACCAGCTAGTGTAACTGCAGGGATATTAAGAAATTCAAACCTGGGAATTGACCTTATTAGGGAAGGAGATCCTAATATTGGATTCTCTTTCGCAACTGTTACATCTCTAATAGATCAATCAGCTAGAGCCAGAGTAGATAGCGAATTCCCCAGAGAAGAATTTAATGATAATTTTTCTCCTAGAACAGATCCGCTGCTTTATAGAGCAAAATTAAGTAATGGCTCGAAAACAGCAACCATAATTGATGTGTTAAGAAATTACACTGGTATTAACGCCAGATATTTTGGTAATCCTTCCCTTGCTAATTTAACAATAACCACTGGATTACCAATAGGGGAAGAGTTCTTAGCAATTGATCTGATGGTAGAGATGCTTGAAGCCAAAAATTCTGGATTACTACATCCTGAAGCCCAAATAATATTTCAAACCCAGTTCGATACTTCTGAGAGATTAGATAAAGTAATAAATATTTTTAATCTGTTAAGAAAGCGCTATCCAAGAGATATTTGGAAGAATCTATATAGAGTTATAGAAACCAGACCGGAGCTTCCAGTTAATTATCATGAGGGTAATGAGATCGTATTAACACCAAATGGTATTATTGGGCTTTCACTAAGAAATGGTAGATTTACTATGCCCTTTGAGAGAAGTGCCTTAAGATCGACTTATTACAATGTCCCAACAGCGCATGGCAATACTCTATTACAATATCAGGATGATATGCCTGATCCTGGAGTAATAGAGATTTCAAGAACATTTAGAGTCTAAGAAAAATTCCTGAAATGATGAATGATAGACAGTCATACAATATAGTTGATATTAGAGATGATCTTCAAATAGGCGATCCTTCTAGGCGCTACCTATTTCATGGGGATCATGTCGATCCGGCTAGTTTAGTTAAATTAAGGGAAAGCAATCAGGAGTTGTTTACAAATGGAAGTAATGTTTGCACCTCAACTCCATTTCTGTTGGCAGCTGCTTTAGTATTGCACAGGATGGAACCGGAAGTAGAGGAGTTATTTGGAGATTTTGGAATGAGACTGCCAAGATCTTTTGAGAATCCGGTGAGAATTGATGAAGGTTTAATGTTGCTGCCATCTGAATTTGAATCACGCCCAAGATTAAAAGCCAAAGTCACAGTAACTAAGCAATTAGCATTAGGCAAGGTTGGAACAGGGTTAGCTATAGTTGAAGAGGATTACCCTGGAACATATATTATTCGTAAAGATCCGGATTTACCCAAAGCAAATATCCATAGATTATTGAATTCAGCCCCATATAATCCGGATCAAACAGAAGATTATTGGGAAGATGGCAGGATGAGGGATGCTTTGGGTGCGGGTTTTGGATATCTGCAATTTCCCTTGATGGAATTACTGCGTAGACAGATCCCTAATCATGTATTCATTCATGAAATTTTAAGAGGTGAATTAGGTCAATTAGGTATTGAAATGCCCTGTCAGAATACCGCTTTTACAACGGGGAGCCTTTATGAGAGCAGTTTCCCTTATTAAATCATGCTAAGATTAGATATATTAAGATCTAATCATGGAAATAATATTAAATCCCACTTGGCAGGAGTATAAACAATTGAGGTTGAAAGCCTTAGAGACTGATCCAAAAGCATTCGGCAGTAGCTTAGAAGAGGAGAGATTGAGTCCTGATGAGAAGTGGCAGAAGTATTTGAATCTATCTATTCAAAAACAGGGGGAGGTAATGCTATTCGCTAGGGTCGATGGGGCCTTGGTAGGGATGGTAGGTGCTTATTGGGATGATAAAAAGAAGTCAAGGCATGTAGCTACAATGTTTGGAACATATGTAGAAAAGAGCTATAGAGGAAGGAAGATAGGATCTATGCTGATTGAAAATTTACTTAATGAATTAAAAAATCTTCCTCAATTAAAAAAGATCAAGCTTGCTGTAGTCTCCTCAGAGCCTGCCGCTATTAGGCTTTATGAAAAATTTGGGTTTGAAAGAGTGGGGATTGAAAAGAAAGAACTGTTCGATGATCCCGAATACTCGGACACGATCTTGATGGAAAAACTTCTTTAAAGCATATCCCCCCCGGGGGGATTGTGCTATACTTTTTTCATGACACATTCTAACACTCATAATTGTGAGGACACTCACGAACATAAAGCTAAAAAAGCAGCCACACATAGGGTTAAAATAATTGCAGGGCATATAGAATGCTTAAAAAAGATGGTTGAGAATGGAGATTATTGTCTTGATATTGTCCATCAATCCCGAGCAATACAAAGTGCCTTAAAGAAATTAGATGCTGCGTTGATTGAGGATCATCTTAAAACCTGTGTGGTGGATCAGATAAATAAAGGGGAGCTGGATAAAACCACTTCGGAACTTTTAAAACTTTATGAATATAAATAACTGCCATGAAAAAGAATAATAGTAAGCAAGTTGAACTTTTTGTTGAAGGGATGCATTGTGCCTCCTGTGAAATATTGATTGAGAAGAAATTATTGAAGAATAAAGGCATCAAAGCTGTAGATGCTTCACTTGGTAATGGAAAAGTAACCATGTTAATGGATAAGGATATTAATATTGAGATCGATGAAATTAATAGACAGTTTAAAACTGATGAATATACTTTCTCCAAAACGCCAAGATCTAAAAAAGAAGAGCCGTTTATTAAAGTTAGAAACGGCAGCCTTAAAGTTAATAAAAGAAAGGCTGCCTTCTACTCCAAAGCAATTCTAATAGCTTTAGTATTTCTAGCAGGATTTTTCTTTATTGAGCATTTTCAATTAGGGCAATATATTAGTGTAGATAATAACTCTACATTGGGAGCATTCTTTCTACTAGGAATAGTAGCTGCAGTATCAAGTTGTGCTGCTTTAGTAGGGGGACTGCTTCTATCTATGGCCAAATCCTGGCATGAACAATATATTACTGAGGAGAGTATTAGTATTAGAGCCAGGCCTCATATAATGTTTCATATCGGAAGATTGATCTCATTTACGATCTTAGGAGGAGTACTAGGAACTTTAGGTGGACTTATTACTCTTGATAATCCTGTAATTTATTCAGGTTTGGTATTTTTTGTCTCATTGATCATGGCCTTGCTAGGATTACAGATGCTGGGAGTGAGCTGGGCTAATAAGATAAAATTAAGCGCTCCAAAGAGCTTATTGGGATTTGCCACAGATGATAACAACTTTAAAGGGAAGTATATGCCGTTTTCAATTGGAGCTATGACCTTTTTCCTGCCTTGTGGGTTCACATTGATCGCACAGGCCATGGCTTTAGCATCAGGTGATTTTGTAAGGGGAAGTCTTATCATGACTGCCTTTGCTCTGGGGACGCTCCCTGCCTTGAGTGCCATTAGTTACAGCAGCTTAAAGTTCACAACTAAGCCTCATTTGACGGCCAAATTCAATGTCTTTGCAGGCTTGATCGTACTTTTCTTTGTTGCCTATAACATAAATGGACAATTGAATGTTTTAGGCCTGCCTAGTCTCAATGATATTAATTTAAATATAGAGTCTAGTCAGAACCAGGAAAGTATGGTTGTTCAAAATGGCGATGAGCAAACAATCTCATTCATTGCTCAGGGGTTTGAATATATCCCCACAAACGGCACAACTTTTAAAGCTGGAGTCCCTACTAAGTTTGTGGTGGAGAATAAGGGTATCGCTGGTTGCGGCGCTTACTTGGCCGCAACTGGATTAGTTAATGGCTATTTACAGCTTAAGCCAGGTCTTAATGAGGTAGAAATAGCAAATCCCAGAGCTGGAACATATAAGGTGACCTGTACCATGGGTATGGTTCCACCCGTAATAATTAAAATTATTTAACAATTAACTATGAACAAGGTAATTAAAATATCCGGTATGCATTGTCAAGGTTGTGTAGGCTTAATTCGCATGGAATTAGCAGATGGCGGTTTAGAAGAAAAGATAAAAGATGTAAGACTAGTAGGAGATATGCTGGGTGAAGTGGAACTACAAAATGCCAGTGCAGAGGAATTAGCTCAAGCAGAAAAGATAATTAATAAAATTGAGGGATATCATACAATTTAGTTATTAACAAAGTCCCATGGCTTTAGTAAAAAAAGTTTTCCCAATTGTGGGTATGCATTGTGCTTCCTGCAAACTTCTTATTGAAAAGACCATTAGCAAGCTGGATGGAGTAAAGAGGGTACAGGTTAATTATTCCAGTGAATTAATGAGCATTGAGTATGATGATACACTTGTTTCCATCTCAGATCTGAAGAGCGCAGTTAGTAGAGCCGGGAGCTATAAACTTGTGGCAGATAGTGAAGGTGAAATAGTGCTAGCAGATCCGGGGCAGAGTGAAGCTTTAGAACGTAAAGCTGCAAAATTAAAAGATCAGGAATTCCATAAGATTAAGAACAAATTGATCCTCAGTGGCTTATTAGCCCTTCCCTTTGTCTATGTAATGATCAGGATGATACTTGTAAATCTGGGCAGAATCCCTATGGATATGGCGCCTTTAGGCAATGTATTGGGTGGCCTGAATCTTTACTATCTTATTCAATTCGTGCTGGCAACGACTGTAGTTTTTTACGCAGGATCAGATTTCTTTAAAAGTGCCTGGGTTGCCTTGAAAGTTCGATCTGCAAACATGGATACTCTGATAGCGCTGGGAGCCTTTACAGGCTGGCTTTATTCCTCGCTTGTTACATTTATGCCTCAACTTTTTACTACAATTGATACTGATGTGTACTTCGAAGCTTCCGTTTTTATAATTTTCTTCATACTCTTGGGCCGATTACTGGAAATGAGAGCCAAAGGGCAAGCTTCGGATGCAGTTAGAAAACTATTTGAACTTCAGGTCAAAGATGCCTTTAAGATTGTAAAAGGGAAAGCAGTACTAACACCTATCAAAGATATCATGGTAGGAGATATCCTTTTAGTTAAGCCGGGCTCAAAGATACCCCTTGACGGAGTTATTACTAAAGGCCGATCGTCGATAGATGAATCCATGGTTACCGGGGAATCGTTACCGATCACAAAATCTGAAGGTGATAGTGTGATTGGATCTACTATTAATAGAACAGGCAGTTTCGAATTTAAAGTAAGTAAAGTTGGTAAAGATACACTTTTATCTCAAATAATTAAGTTAGTAAGTGAAGCTCAAGCAACTACACCACCAGTCCAGAAATTAGCAGATCAAATTTCAGCGGTTTTTGTCCCTGTAGTTATACTCATCTCCTTTAGCGCCTTCGTATTCTGGGCTTTTATGGCAGGTCCTCTGGGCCTATTAGGAGATGCACGTTCATCTTTAGAAATAGCAGTTGTTATAGCATCTTCAGTCTTGATCATAGCTTGTCCTTGCGCCTTAGGACTGGCTACACCTACAGCTGTTATGGTAGGAGTTGAAAAAGGGGCAAAAAAGGGAATCCTGTTTAAAAATTCACAAGCACTGGAGATGATGAACAAGGTTAAGGTTATGGTCTTTGACAAGACAGGCACTTTAACCAAAGGAGCACCTGAAGTAGTTTCGCATAAATTGGCTAAGGGAGCTTCACAAAAAGATGTATATATAAATATTAAAAGTATTGAAGATCTTTCTGAGCATCCTTTAGCATTAGCTATGTCTGATTTCGCTTTTAAAGCCTTAGGCGTGTTCTTTAAAAAGAATCTTGCTGTTAACAAGTTCATTAACAATGAAGGAGCTGGGGTTAGTGCAGTTATTGCTAAAAAAAACGTATTGATCGGGAATTTAAAGTTTCTTAAGGATAATGAAGTAGAATTAGATGAAGAATTGGTTAAACAAGCAGAAGAGTATGCCCATAATGGTTATTCTGTTGTCTATTATTCTAATAATGGAAAGCTGGAGGCGGTATTTTCCATAGCAGATACACTAAAAGATGATGCAAAAAGTGTTATCAAGAGGCTGGAACAAATCGGAATAAAAACAGTGATGCTGTCAGGGGATAATGCCATAACTGCTAAAAGGATCGCCAGTGAAGTAGGGATTAATGAGGTGATAGCTGAGGTATTGCCTCAAGACAAGCAAGAGAAGATCAAAGAGCTTCAAGAACTCCATCAAGGCGAATTAGTGGCCATGGTGGGAGATGGCATTAATGATGCTCCGGCATTAGCTCAGTCGGATGTAGGAATTTCTATGGGTACAGGTACTGATATCGCCATAGCTGCTGGTGATGTAATACTGATAAATGGGAATTTAAATAGAATAGTTGATAGTATTGAAACATCTAAATTAACTTTAAGCGTTATTAAGCAAAACCTTTTCTGGGCTTTTGGTTACAATGTTATTGCTATTCCAGTTGCTGCAGGGCTACTTTATCCCAGTCTACATCTTCTATTGTCCCCGGTTATCGCAAGCTCTGCTATGGCTTTAAGTTCAGTTTCCGTAGTAAGTAATTCCTTAAGATTGAAAAGGATGAGTTTAGGCAATAAGTTCAGATCAGATCTAATATTTTTGATAACAATATCTTCATTATTGGGGCTAGGATTATTACTTACTAGTCTGCTTGGTATTAAAGAGAATAACCAGTATGAAGAAACTCATTTACATGCCGGATTCCAAATATATATTGATGGACAGCTACAAGACTATTCAGATAGTAAATATATGCATTTAAGTCCGTGTTCAATTGATTATGTGAAGCCTGATTATTCACTAGTTGAAGATAGAATCCATTTGCACAATAACATCGGAGATGTTGCGCATGTTCATGTTAAAGGAGTTCGATATATGGATTTAATGGACAGTTTGGGAATTACAGACCTATTCAGTTCAGGTTATACTGCAATTCTGAATGGGAATGAAGTAGCAGATCTTCTAGATACTGAGATAGAAGCTTATGATTCAGCAATCTTTATACTAGGTGAAATGCCTAATGATCTTAGTGGGTTTATACTTAATCAGGTGACTCAGGAGGAGATAATTGAAAGTGAGAAATTAGTAGAGAATTGTGGACTATAGACACAAGAAATAATTTCAGGAGTTAGAAATATTGGCTATACAAAGGTTGGTACAGATGTATACTTTGGTGGCAGACAAAAGGTTGTTGCCGTACCTGGAGCAACTAACTTAAGTGTATTGATGCCTGCTCAGATCCCTGTATTTACTGACACTGTTGAAAGAATAAACTTAGAAGTAGATCCAATTAGGTCGAGAGAAACAGTTGCTATGCAAAGAGCTTTAATGTCACGTACAGCATTAACATTGGAGCAAATTAGAAGCCTCCCTAGGTAATTATTTAGGATCGACCCATTTCTTGAAAGTTAGTATGAAGGTGGTGCCTTTGCCTACTGTGCTTTTGATCTCATAATTACCATCCATTAATTTTATTAATGTAAAGGTAACGTAAAGTCCTAATCCTGTTCCTCCAGGTCTAACAATATTGAGATCTGCCTTTCTTCCAGTACGGATATAGTTGTTGACTCGATAGAATTTTTTACCTAAATGTTTAATCTCATCCTCAGGTATGCCTACTCCAGTATCTGTAATTAGCATTTTAATCTCATCATCACCTTTTTCTAGAGTGATGGTTACTGATCCTTTTTGAGTGTATTTAATTGCATTATCGATCAAGTTGTCAGAAACCTCCTGAATCTTAGCTCTGTCGGCTTTAATATATATTGACTTCGTTAATTTACTTATTAATTGTAAACCTTTCTCCTTAGCTTTATGCTCCAGACCAGCAAAACTATCATTTACTACATCCAAGAGATCCACCTTTTCAGGATTGATTTCCATCCTTTTGTTATCAATCTTCGTGACAGCTAATAGAGTTTCAAGAGTCATTATCTCCCTATCAATATTCTCACTTGCCACATCTGTGTATTGAACTATCTTGGCATGATTTTTTTGAGGATTCTCTAACAGAGTCTTATTTAATGAAATGGCATTTCTAGCTATTGTTAAGGGAGTTCTAAGCTCATGTCCTAAGATATCTAACATGTCTCTTTCTTTTTGTGCTTGTTTTTGGATTTGGTGCATCT
>ENA-UOWO01004967-UOWO01004967.1-activated-sludge-metagenome-genome-assembly--contig:-NODE-4967-length-14383-cov-4.933347_pt1 | contig 14383 bp, 13 predicted proteins | sample MGYA00238148_ERZ761564 | MGnify/ENA primary metagenome ERZ761564 (study PRJEB28885, sample SAMN05720194) | activated sludge metagenome | isolation source: Anaerobic digester | place: USA...
ATCGCGGTTTCGATCTCGGTCATTGTCGAAACCAGAGGCTTGATCTTGCATGCAGTCGTGTATTCGAGGTTGTCGAGAACGAAGCTGTCGAGAGGATCAAGCATCGCGACCGTAATGGCGCCTTTTACCCTGAGAATTGCAAAACAATGGTATTTGCGCGCGATGTTCTCAGGAATCGCTTTGACTACAGCAGGATCGATGACGTAATTGCGCAGATTGGCATAGCTGAAACCAAGTTTGGTCACCAGAAAATCCAGCAACTGCTGTTCGTTAAGGTATTTAAGACGAATCAGTGTGTAACCGAGTGTATCGCTGGTTTTTTTCTGTTCCTGCAGGGCATTGTTGAGCTGTTCTTCGGTAACCAGGCCCTCAGAAACAAGCGATTGACCGAGAAGCTTTTTTTCAATGCGTGCCATGTTTGATTATTCCAGAAGTCCAAGATTGATTTCGAACTGACGCTGGGCACTCATTACGAAATCAACGATAATCTTTTCATGCTCGGCTGAGACATTATTGAAGGAAACGATGCACTCTCTGACAACCTTCTTATCAGACAGGAAATCTTCTGAGCTCGAACCGATAGCGGCTTTTAGACGCACCAGACGACCCTGGATGCCCTGAATGAAATTGCTGCCGATCTGAAAGGCCAGAATGATGTATTTGCCCTGTTCGACATCTTCGTTGGTTTCGACGACGCAGCCACCGGCTGAGAGGTTAACGATGACCCCGCGCATTTCAAAATCACTGCCGCTGAGGGTCGAGTCGATAAGCTCGCCAGACAGCAATACTTTGAATTTGCAGGGAACTCTGGTCTCGGTGCGGATTGCCGAACGCTTGTTGGCGCCTTCGACCTGAAAGTCGAATGGCACGAGTGCGTTCTGAAAGACATCTGAAAGAGTGCGCAGTTCACGTGCAGAACTGCTGGTCTGATCGATGATTACCGTTTTGCTGAGAGCAGTTGTGGCAATGTTCTGAATCTGACGTGATATGTCGTCAGTAATCTGAGAAATGGTGTTGACCTTTTGATACATGATGTCAGATGTTTCGCTCTGGCGCTCAGCTGAGGTGCTGATATCCTTGATAATGTCGTTCAGCTGGTTGGTTGTCTGAACCATCGAACCAAGGCTTGTTTCAACAGTGTTAACGACCTGCATGCCCTGATTAACCTGAATGGTGTTGTTCTGCATCATTTCAGCAGCATTTTCAGTTTTCTGCAGAATGTCGTTGATCAGATTGTTGATTTTCTTTGAAGATTCTGCAGAACCGCGTGCCAGTTTGCGAACTTCTTCGGCAACTACGGCAAAACCGCGACCCTGCTCGCCGGCGCGTGCTGCTTCAATAGCAGCGTTTAGAGCAAGAAGGTTTGTTTTTTCGGCGATATTGGCAATTTCGGTAAGAATTGTACCAATCTGTTTACTGCGGTCGTTCAGGTCGTTAACCAGTGAGGCCGAACCGTCGGTGAGTTCTTTAATCTTAAGCATCTTCTGAACGGCTTCTTTTACTGAATTCTGTGTGCTGGCAGCGATTTCTGAGACGCTCTGACTGTCTTCTTTTGCGATTATCAGTTTTGAGCTGATGTCTTTAGAGAGGCTGAAACTGTTTTCAAGAGACGAGATGGTTTCGCGCAGATTGTTGGCGTTGTCGCCGGCTTTCTGGTTAATACTGCCGACACCTTCCACAATTTCTTTGATTACCTGAGAACTTGTCTGGGCAGTCTTGTCTAGATCTGAAGAGGCTACTTCAAGCTTGAAGGAAATCAGCAGCACACGTTTAAGAACCGAAAGCACCAGCCTGAACATCTGGTCAAACAGGTCCAGTTCACGACTGAGGCCGGTTCTTTTCGAAACAAAGGTGTCGGATTTCAGACCAACCTTGGTAGTCAGGTCATTGGAAATGAAAAGAACGATACCGCGCAGGATTTCGCGGCCAAACCAGCCGATAATTGCACCGGCAACAAGGCCTAACGCAATCGAGGCGGCGATATAAGTGATCTTAGCGGCCTGTGGTACCTTGATCATAAGCAGGCCGATACCAGCCGAAGCACAACCTATTGCCAGGCCGATCAGTATGGCAAAAATCCACAGATTGCGCTGTGAGCTGGCGTTCTTGTTAATGATCAGTGAGTGAAGAGCCATATTTTAAAAACCTGATCAGGAAACTTCAGATTCCTGGGTCACGATTTTTGCATTCTTTCTTGAGTTCTGGTCAGATGACCCGCCGCCAGTCTTATTTAATTTATTCTCTTTACATATTCTGTCAAGGATTCCGTTGACAAATTCATAACTGCGGTCGGCAGAATACTTTTTGGCCAGCTCGATAGCCTCATTGATAGTGGCATTTGCTGGTATTTCGGGAAAATGAAAAAGCTCGCAGGCCGCGATGCGCAAAATGCAGCGGTCAATATTGGCCATGCGGTCAAGAGACCAGTTTTCGGCGGTTTTTTCGAGAAGACGGTCGATGGTGCTCTTGTTTTCACTGGCACAGTCACTCAGTTGTCTGGCAAATTCTTCAATCTGAGCGAGTTTGGCAGTTTTATCGACAATTTTTTTACAAAAACTGCTGACTTCTTTTTCACTGTCAGCGTTATAGGTTACCCCGGGAAAATGTTTTTCAAGCAACGCCTTGATCTGCAACGGCAGATTCTCTGGCGTTTCGTGCGGGTAAGCAGAAAGGCTGTCAGAGAAGTCGGGGACAAAAGCCTCGACTTCTCCTGACAGTATTTCTTTGGCTTTGGTAGACTTGAGAAAGTCCCTGGCGACGGCTTCGATTACGGGGTAGAACACAGACTCACTGAGAACCTGATTCAGAGCCTCGTTATTATCAGATTTGACCATGTCAGCCTGATAAAGTGCCTTTAATGCTACTTCGCGCGCGCGTCGCCGGGGAGAATTCATCGTCTTGTTTCCTTATGCTTCAGATGCTTTGGCTTTTACGGGTTTGTGATTCTGACTTTTAAGGCTTTTGTCGCGGTCTTCAGCATATTTGAGTGCGCCGTGAGCGGCAGCCAGTCTGGCTATCGGCACGCGGAACGGTGAGCAGCTCACATAGTCGAAACCGAGTTTGTGGCAGAACATTACTGATTCAGGTTCGCCGCCGTGTTCGCCGCAAATGCCGATCTTGAGATCGGGTCTGGTGGTGCGGCCACGTTCAACACCCCATTTCATCAGTGAGCCAACGCCTTCCTGATCGATGCTCTGGAACGGATCGTGTTTCAGAATCTTCTTGTCGTAGTAGTCCTGCAGGAATTTGCCGGCGTCGTCGCGGCTGTAACCGAAGGTCATCTGGGTCAGGTCGTTGGTGCCAAAGCTGAAGAATTCGGCTTCGGTGGCGATCTGGTCAGCGACGATGGCAGCGCGCGGAATTTCGATCATGGTGCCAATGAGATATTTGAGTTTGCCAGCAACGCCATACTTTTTGGTAGTGGCTTCTGCAACCTGTTTAACGATTGCTTTCTGGTTTTTCAGTTCTTCAATGGTGCCGATGAGCGGAATCATGACTTCAGGATATACAGTTAGGCCTTCTTTGGTCAGCTTGCATGCTGCTTCAAAGATTGCTTCTGCCTGCATTTCTGTGATTTCCGGGTAGGTGATGCCGAGGCGGCAGCCGCGATGGCCAAGCATCGGGTTGAATTCATGCAGAGAATCAACTTTGTTTTTAACCTGCTCAGCAGAAATACCAAGCTTCTTGGCCATTTCCTTCTGGGCTTTTTCTTCGTGCGGTACGAATTCGTGAAGCGGCGGATCGAGAGTTCTGATGGTGACCGGATAACCTTCCATGGCTTTGAGAATGCCGTAGAAATCTTCGGTCTGGAACTTCAGAAGCTTCTTTAGCGCTTTGCGGCGACCAGCTTCGTCGTCGGCGAGAATCATTTCGCGCATATAGTCGATGCGGTCGCCTTCGAAGAACATATGTTCAGTGCGGCACAGACCAATACCCTGAGCACCGAACTTGCGGGCTACGGTTGAATCCTTGGGTGTGTCGGCGTTGGTGCGTACATCGATCTGGCGAACTTTGTCAGCCCATTTCATGATGGTACCGAAGTCACCTGAGAGGCTGGGCTCAATGGTTTTAACTTCGCCGAGCATTACTTCGCCGGTAGAACCGTCGAGGCTGACCCATTCATGTTCTTTTACGACAGTGCCTTTGATGGTCATCTGGCGTTTTTTGTAGTCGATCTGAACTTCGCCGGCGCCGGCGACGCAGCATTTGCCCCAACCGCGGGCAACTACGGCGGCGTGAGAAGTCATACCACCGCGAGCGGTGAGAATGCCTGCGGCAGCGTCCATACCGCCGATGTCTTCGGGGCTGGTTTCGATGCGCACGAGAATTACTCTTTCGCCTTTGGCTTTCATGTGTTCGGCATCTTCAGCGTTGAAAACAACGCGGCCTGAGCTGGCGCCCGGAGAAGCCGGCAGACCTTTGGTGAGAACCTTTTTGGTTGCCTTGGGGTCGAAAACCGGGTGAAGAAGCTGATCGAGATCGCTGGGTTTAACGCGCAGCAGAGCCTGTGTTTCAGTGATCAGCTTTTCTTTTACCATGTCAACGGCGATCTTGACGGCAGCAGCGGCAGTTCTCTTGCCGTTTCTGGTCTGCAGCATCCAGAGCTTGCCCTTCTGAATGGTGAATTCGATGTCCTGCATGTCTTTGTAGTGGTTTTCGAGTTTGTGATAAACGTCGACCAGCTGCTTGTAGACTTCGGGCATGGCTTCTTCAAGAGAAGGATGTTCGCCTTTGCGTTCTTTTTCGCTGATGTTGTTGTCTTTGGCCCATTCTTTTGAGCCTTTTACGGTTACCTGCTGCGGAGTTCTGATGCCGGCAACGACGTCTTCGCCCTGAGCGTTGATCAGGTATTCGCCGTAGAAAGCATTTTCACCGGTGGCGGGGTTGCGGGTAAAGGCAACGCCGGTAGCGCAGTCATCGCCCATGTTGCCATAAACCATGGCCTGAACGTTTACTGCAGTGCCCCAATCTTCAGGAACGCCTTCTTTTTTGCGGTAAATAATGGCACGTTCGCCCATCCATGAACCGAAAACGGCATTGATAGCGCCCCAGAGCTGTTCCATCGGATCAGTCGGGAATTCTTTTTTGGTTCTTTCTTTGATCAGCTTTTTATAGCGCTGAGTCAGTTCTTTAAGAATTTCAGCAGTCATTTCGGTGTCTTTGCTGATTTTCTTTTCTTTTTTCAGCTTTTCCATTACGGTTTCAAATGGATCTTCTTCGTCTTTTGATTCAGGCTTCATGCCCATGACGACGTCGCCGTACATGTGTACGAAGCGGCGGTATGAATCCCAGCCGAAGCGTTCATTGCCAGTCTGTTTGATGATGCCCTGTACGGTTTCATCGTTGAGGCCGAGATTGAGAACGGTGTCCATCATGCCGGGCATGGAAACGCGGGCGCCTGAGCGGACAGAAACGAGAAGAGGGTTCTTCTTGTCGCCAAATTTTGCGCCCATAACGGTTTCAATGTGTTTCAGACCGTCAGCAACCTGTTTTTCAAGTTCTTTCGGGTATTTGCGATTGTTTTCATAATAAACAGTGCACATTTCAGTGGTAATGGTGAAGCCTGCCGGAACGGGCAGACCTATGCTGTTCATTTCAGCCAGGTTTGCGCCTTTACCGCCGAGCAGGTTCTTCATGTCGGCGCGGCCATCGGCCTTGCCAGCCCCGAAAGTATAAACGTATTTGGTCATCGGTGCCTCCAGTGAATTGAAGATAAGTGGCATAGCCACACTTTTCCGGGTAAGAATAGCACAGGGGAAGAAGAGATGCAATACTTGCGGGCTGCAAAAAAGAATATTTTCAGGGCAGCAGTCTTTCGATTTCGTTTATTACGACCATCGGGTCGAACGGTTTGAAAATAAAACCGTCAGCTCCGCATTCAAAGCCTTTTTTCTTGTCCTGGATCAGGGCAAGCGCTGTTACCATGATGATGGGAATGTGCCGGGTGGCAGTGTTGCTTTTCAGATTAACGCAAACCTCGTAGCCGTCAACTTCCGGCATCGCAATATCGAGAATTATCAGGTCTGGGTTGATGTTCCCGGCCATGGACATGGCTTCTTTTGGTGACGAACACGAAATGCACCGATAACCGTAAATGCTGAGTATGGTTTCGAGAAGCAATACGATTGCTTCTTCGTCATCAATGACCAGAATGGTTTTTGCTGCACTATTGTCCATAGGTCTTGAATTGTAGCTGAAGATTGTGATAATTTCAAGTTAAACCGTATTTGACGGCAGAAGAAGATAAATGGTATACCATGGTTGGTTTCTATGAAATCTGCAAAACACCTGTTGACTTATTTCGCTTTTTTTCTCATTGCTCTGGCGGGTTTTACACTCGGCAGAGCTGTTGTTGCTCCGCAGGAACGGGTTGTTGAAACCGCCAGAATGGAAAAATGTCTTCAGATTTATCGTGAATACCGTAAAAATGAAGACCAGAAGCTTCTGGCTGCTGAACTTGCCGAAATTTCCCTTACTCCTAAAGATTTTCAGGAGATCATCGATCGCTTTATCTACTACAGATCTAGAAAATCTGGCATGAACCAGGCCATGGAGTTGCTTAAAGCCTTTCGTGCCGGCTATGATATCAAGGCGGCTGAGGTTGTCTCGATTTCTGGTCTTGGATCTGAGCCATTCCGTCTCGACGCAGAAATTCTGGCTGTTTTTGAAGTTCAGCCGGATCTCATAAAACAGGCTTTTGAAGGTTAATAATGCATCAGGAAAATCAGTTGGAACGACCAGGCTTTTTTCGCTCATTTTTATCATCGATATGGCAGACTGTTGTCGATCGGCAGATTTTTTACAAGCTCTTTTCACTTATTTTTGCTTTACTGGTTTTTGGCTATGTCTATCTGTACATGGAACACCACCGCGATCTGATGACCTACATGGGTCTGATGCTTCTGATGGTTGTTGTTTATATTGAAATACTGGTTATCCGTGATCATCTCTGGGTTATTGAAGGGTCGATGCGGGAATCACGAAAATGGCGGGATGTTTTCTTCAACCGGACTACTCTCCGTCGTCAGAGAATCAGGAAGATAATCAGCGTTCTCTTTGCTCTCGGTATTTTTTCATATGTTTACATGAAGGTTCCCCGTGCCAACAGTCCGGTGCTTTCTTTCATGGGTATTATTCTGATGATAACCATGCTTTATTTTGAAGTGTTGACCATTCGTGACGAAGTTCTCATTATGCGTGAAGCGGTAAGCCTTTTCAAAGAAAAGGAAGAAGCCAGCACCGGAAAAACTGATTACGACGTTTTTATTTCCGAAAAAGATCAGTCTGAAACCCAGTCTGAAACTACTCAGAAGAAAGACTGAGCATGCGGCAGAGGAATATTGCGCGTAGAATCCTGCCTTTGGCTCTTTTAATGATCGTTTGTAGCGGACTGGCTTCGACGCCATTCCCTCCAAAAATTGAACTTACGCCTGGTTTCTATTATCGCTCGCCCGGTTCAGTCGGGTTCAAATTGTGTGATGACAACCAGGTGCTTGAGTCAGGTTCAATTCTTACGGTTAAATCGTCTTTCAGTTCGCCCCTGGCAACAGAAACAAAAATTCTTTGTGGCAGTCATACAATCAGCTTTTTTCCGGGAGCAACCGCCAAGATACTCGCAGATGGTCTGCAGCCTCTCTCTGGACGCATTGAAATAGTTTCTGAAAAAGCGCTTGAGCCTCTTGTGATTCATACTGCCAGATTTTCTGGTGAAATTAATGATGGGCACCTCCTTCTGGAGGTCACGCCAGACAGCGGAACTTTCATAGCAATGCGCAACCGTGGTCAGGCATGGTTTAAAGACCGGTCGAGAAAAATTTTTGAACTCGAAAGTGGTCACGAGCTGCATTTTCCTCTTTTTGGACCGACCGTTGAAATGCCGATTCTTTCTGGTTTCTGGGCAGATCAGCCCAGCAGTTTTTCCGCAGCCCGGAAAAAAATAGCTGGCAGATCTTTCACTGACGGTCTGCATGCCGACGAAACATCAGAAATTGCCTCTGATACAGAAGACGCTGTTGCCGTTAATAATACAGAAGATACTGCGTCAGGCTCAAGCAGCCTTGACACCTCGAACGTCGCCGAAAAAGCCATTTTACCGGCATCGGGTAATGCTTCTGCCACGACTGATGATGCAGGTTCAGCATTAGAAGCAGACTGACAACCTTTCTCAAACGCCTGCCGCATAGAAAAGTTGCATCGACAGAGAAATGACGGTCAGCCTAAATTCATCGCCTCAAAAAGCCGATAGGTTAGCAGGTCTGCACGTCATTTTTTTTCTGAGGTTTCAGATGCTGCTTTTCTGGTTTCTGACCGCAATGATTCTTGTTGTTCTCATCAAGGAGGCTGTGCGTGGTTAAAAGAATTTTTCTGTATGCAATGGTTGCCATGTTCTGGGCATTCAGCCTGACCGGCTGCGTGTCATAAAATAAGCCGGAAACAAACGAACCGGGAACCCGCAGGCTCCCGGTTCGTTTGTTTTAGTTTTATCAATAACCTTTGCCGGCTGGTTTTTCGCCCTTGACGATTCCGACCGAGGCGCTGGCACCAACACGGGTAGCACCAATCTGAATCATGCGCACGGCAGTTTCGGTATCGCGAATACCGCCGCTTGCCTTGACCCCCATAGTCGGACCAACGACTTTACGCATCAGGCAGATGTCCTCAAGCGTTGCGCCGCCGGTGCTGAAACCGGTTGAGGTTTTAACGAAGTCGGCGCCGGCAAGTTTCGAGAGCTCGCAGGCCTTGACCTTTTCTTCATCGTTGAGAAGTGAAGTCTCGAGAATAACCTTGACGCAGTTGCCGCCGGCAGCTTCAACAACTCTGGCTATATCGTTTTTAACCAGCTCGTAGTCTTTTGACTTGAGGGCCCCAACATTGATGACCATGTCGATCTCTGTAGCACCGTTTGCAACGGCATCACGGGTTTCCGTTGCTTTGACGAAAGATGAGGTCGCGCCAAGGGGGAAGCCGATGACTGTGCAGACTTTTACCGGGCTGCCTTCGAGCAGTTTGGCAGAGAGGCCAACATAGGCCGGGTTGACGCAGACCGAAGCAAACTTGTATTCTCTGGCTTCTTCGCAGAGTTTGACAATTTCTTCGCGGGTGGCATTAGGCTTGAGAAGGGTATGGTCGATGTAGCGGGCCAGTTCGCTGCCGGGAATCGGCGCGCCCAGACCCTTTTCGATGCGCTCGGCACCGGCTTTTATTACTTCTTTTACCTTTTCGGCACATTCGGAAACACAGCTGCCATAGCTTTTGCTGCAACTTTCAGCTGTGCAGGCACTGGTTTTGCCGGGTTTGTCAGAAATTGTCGCAATCGGCGGCGGGTCAGAGAGTTTTTTGCCCTGACTGGCCGATGGAGCACAGCTGGTGCAGTCAGCGCATTTGCCGGCAGCACAATCTGTGCACTTATGGTTCGGAGTTACCTTGATACTGCCGCGCTGGAAAGTTACGCCCATGCCTTCAAGTTCACGGCGCAGCTGGTCGATTTTTCTGGCCACACCGGCCGGGAAATAACGCGTCGCATCAAGTATTGATTCGTCAGTAACCGTAATTTTAATACCATCACCAAGGGCGTGGCAGAGAACTCTTGTAGCAAAAGTGTCGGCAATCAGATTGGCGGCCTTTGACAGGCTGTTGATAGACAGCGATGGAACGAGGAGATGACTGATTCCGTCGAGAACCTTGTGACTGGCAACATTGCCTGAGTGAATCAGCTGAAAACCGCGGCCAAGGTTGTCTTTGCCGAAATTTTCATAAAGATACGAAGAGACAATCAGCTTGCCGCCTTCAGGCGCAAGAGCTTTCAGCTGGCCAAGAACCTGATCGACAACCTTGAAGTTGGCAGTCAGAAGTATTGCTGACTGGCCTGCTTCACGGGTTACCGGGCGTTCGTTGTCTTCCAGGCGGCGCGGTGGCGGCGTGTATGAAGACCCGCGGTTGGCTGAGTCTGATTTCAGCTTCAACATAACTTCTTTTGCAATCTGTTCAACAATCGATTCCATCAATAAGCCTCCTGCTAAGCTGCTTCGGCACGAGATTTTTCAAATATTTTGCGGTCATCGAGAACGATGTGATCGACAATTCCGATGATTGCTGCGTCGGCAGGAGCTTCTGCCAGACCCATCATATCGTTTACTGAACTGCCTTCCTTCATTATCATTACGACTTCGCCAAGGTCTGCGCCGATAAAATCGATACAAAGCACCTCAGACCCCTTGTTCTCGAATTTCATGGACAATGGCTGAACCAGAAGAAGCGGATACCCTTCAAAGGCCGCGTTCTTAACCGTCGCAACAACTTTTTTTACAACTTTTGCGATTTCCATAATCAGCTTTCAATCTGGTCAATAATTCCAAGAATACTGGCGTCAGACGGCGGTCGCTTTTTTACAAACGGAAAAGCCGCTTCACCACCACCGCAGAGAAAAACGGTTTCGCCATTGCCGGCACCGGTCGAATCACAGGCAATGAACGGTCGGCCCTTGGCATTGCCATTCCCATCGATTTTGGTGACGATGATCAGCTTCAGCCCTTCGAGCTGCGGGTCTTTAGCTGTGCATACCGCCCGGCCAAGCACGCGACCTAAATACATTTTTCACCTGCTGCATGAATTTTACCTGAAAAATCTACCAGATTCCCCGCTAACGTGCAACAAAATAGCTGGGCGAGATAAAAATACCCGGCTGCCCTGAGGCAACCGGGTATTGGCTGGAGATCTTACAAAAAATCAGGCGTAAACGTCTACGTTTCTGCCAAGAGTTCTTTCGGGTTGACGCTGGCGGTTCGAAGCCTGCTCGGCCCTTCGCTGTTCAGCAGCCTGGCGGGCCTGTTCGGCGCGATCACGTTCAGCTCTGTCAGCTCTTTCGTTGCGCTCTGCCCGTCTTTCGTCAGCAACCTGACGGTTTTGATCTGGCTGCCGGCGTTCAACTTCTCTTGGTTCCTGTTCGCGGGCCAGTTCTGCCTGTCTGGGCTGATAACCATTTACTCTTGCTGAAATCATAGATCTGCCACCTTTCATTTAAAACTATCTACTTATAAGATAACCAATTTTAAATGTTTCTGCAACTGCCCGCTCACTGGCTGTGCTTCACGAAATGCTGCAATAGCCCGGCTGTAGATGCGTCGTGGTGCTTGAGATCGACCTGCTTGCCATGAAGAAGTTCTTCTTCTTCCTTGAGAATAGTTTTCGCAAGAACTTTGCCGAGCTCAACACCCCACTGATCAAAGCTGTTGATACGCCAGATAATCCCCTGTACGAAAATCTTCATTTCATAAAGCGCAACCAGCATTCCAAGATTGTATGGCGTGAGTTCTTTGATCAGAATCGAGGTTGTCGGACGGTTGCCGGCAAATACCTTGTGGGGAAGAAGCATCGCAGCTTTCTCAGACGCTGTTTTTTCGCGGGCCAGATCTTCTCTGACCTCAGCTTCGGTCTTGCCCTTCATCAGAGCCTCTGTCTGCGCAAAAAAGTTGGCCATCAGCTTGACGTGATGGTCGCCGACCGGATTATGCGAGCGTATACAACCAATGAAATCTGCCGGGATCAGCTTGGTACCCTGATGAATCAACTGATAAAAGGCATGCTGCCCATTGGTGCCAGGTTCGCCCCAGATAATCGGGCCAGTCTGGTAATTGACGCTGCGACCCTCTCGGTCGACATATTTGCCGTTGCTTTCCATGTCGCCCTGCTGAAAGTAAGCGGCAAATCTGTGCAGATATTGGTCATACGGCAGAATTGCCATGCTTTCGGCGCCAAAAAAGTTGTTGTACCAGACTCCGAGAAGCGCCAGAATCACCGGCACATTTTTTTCGAGAGGCGCTTCAGCAAAATGCTTGTCTAGCGCATGGGCACCAGCCAGAAGTTCTTCAAATCTTGCGAATCCAACCGAGAGAGCTATCGAAAGGCCGATTGCTGACCACGAAGAGTAGCGGCCGCCAACCCAGTCCCAGAATTCAAACATATTTGCCGAATCGATACCAAAAGCTTCAACCGCGTCTTTATTCGTTGAAAGTGCAACGAAATGGCTGGCAACCGCCTTCTTGTCGCCAAGCGTTTTCAACAGCCAGTCGCGTGCGGTAACGGCATTGGTCATTGTTTCCTGGGTCGTGAAAGTTTTCGAGGCAACTATGAAAAGAGTTTCTTCAGGGTTCAGGCCCTTTGTCTTTTCAACAAAATCTGTGCCGTCGACATTCGAGACAAAACGCACTACCGGGCCGTCTGCATAATGTTTGAGCGCTTCACAGATCATGACCGGGCCAAGATCTGACCCGCCGATGCCGATGTTAACCACGTAACGAATTTTTTTGCCGGTAAAGCCGCACCATTCACCACTGCGAACTCTCTGGCAGAACGACTTCATTTTTTCCAGCACCGCGTTGACTTCTGGCATGACATCAGCCCCGTCAACAATTACCGGCGTATTTGAACGATTACGCAAGGCACTGTGTAATACCGCTCGACCCTCGGTCCAGTTGATCGTTTTGCCTGAAAACATCGCAGTTGCAGCTTCTTTAACACCGGAAGCGCCGGCAAGGTTGAACAGAAGGTGCATGGTTTCATCATCGATGCGGTGCTTCGAATAGTCGATCAGCATGTCGCCAAGCTCGATGCTGAATTTTTTGAAACGATCCGGGTCAGACGCGAACATGTCGCGCATGTGCCTGTCTTTTATTTTTTCGTAGTGTGAACCAAGGGCTTTCCACTCAGAACTTGCCGTCAGGCTGCCGCCGTTTTTTATTTCCTGATCCATTTTTGAAGAAAAATTCATTTGAACCTCCAGCAGGTCGGTATGTCTTACAGAAACCTTATACTCCAAACGGCAGCCCTAATTCAACCACTAAACCGCCCATGGAAAATAACTGCAGTTTGTGCTAAAATAATAAACCAAGTTTTAACGCATGGTTCAAAGGAGTATATGAAGTATGCAAAAAATCGTTGCCGCTGCCGTACAGTTTTCTGTCGAGCCAATGGCCGTAGAACGCAACATGGGAAGAGCCTACGAACTGATAGCTGAATGCTCGCGCGCCTCGAAAGCGAATCTCATCGTTCTGCCAGAAAGCTTTACCACCGGTTTCACACCGCGCGGCAAGGCAGAAGACCTCTGGGATGCCGTCGACACAATTCCGGGACGCCTCACCGAACAGGCAATCGCCTGGGCAAAAGAGTTCAACTGCTATATCTGTTTTCCCACCTATGAAAGAGGCCCCGAAAAGCATATCGTTTACAACAGCGCCGCCCTGATCGGCCCTGATGGCGTGCTTGGTGTTTATCGCAAAACCCATCCGTTCCCGACTGAAAGACTCGAAGGCGGCGGCTGGACAACTCCCGGCACCGATTCATGCTGCATTAACACCCCGATCGGAAAAATCGGCATCGTTATCTGCTACGATGGTGATTTCCCCGAACTTGCCCGTGTAACGGCTCTCAAAGGTGCCGAGGTTATTTGCCGTCCTTCGGCTTTTATGCGCACTTTCGACCACTGGGAACTCACCAACCGCGCCCGAGCCTATGACAACCATGTGTATTGGATTGCCGCCAACAGCGTCGGGCCTGATGCCAGCGGTGCCTATTTCTTTGGCTCATCGATGATCGTGCACCCTAACGGTGTTAAGCTTTCTCAGGCTCGTGCCTGTGACGAATTTGTCTGGGCCGACCTTGATCCAGACCCGATTCGCACTGTCGTTCCAAATTCTTCCACTCCGCAGATCTTTGATCATCTCGAAGACCGCAATATCACATCATACGTCGGGATTCTTACCGAAGGCCGTTCTTCATTCGAACCGGCCCGCAGAATTCCCTACAACACCCGTTGGAGATAAAAAATGCCCGGACCGCTGCACGGAATTAAAGTTATCGACCTGACCAGAGTTTTGGCCGGGCCATTCTGTACCATGACCCTTGCTGACCTCGGAGCCGAAATCATCAAGATCGAAAAGCCAGGTACCGGCGATGATTCAAGAGCCTTTGGCCCGCACCTGCATGGTGAGAGTGCCTACTTCATGAGTATCAACCGGGGCAAAAAAAGCCTTACCCTTGATCTGAAAGCCGAAAAAGGGCGTGAAATATTTCTGAAGCTCGTGAAAGACGCGGATGTCGTTGTCGAAAACTTTAAACCCGGTGTCATGAAAAAACTCGGCCTCGACTACGCCGCCCTGAAAAAGATCAACCCGAAGCTGATTTATTGCGCCTCCTCAGGCTTTGGTCAGACCGGCCCCTACAGCAGCCGCCCCGCCTATGACCTGATCATTCAGGGAATGGGCGGCCTGATGAGCATCACCGGGCCCGATGCTTCGCAGCCGACCAAAGTTGGCAGCTCGATCGCTGACATCTTCGCAGGAGTCTTCTCTGCCATCGGTATTCTGAGTGCTCTCTATAATAGAACCCA
>ENA-UOWO01004968-UOWO01004968.1-activated-sludge-metagenome-genome-assembly--contig:-NODE-4968-length-14380-cov-9.975288_pt1 | contig 14380 bp, 14 predicted proteins | sample MGYA00238148_ERZ761564 | MGnify/ENA primary metagenome ERZ761564 (study PRJEB28885, sample SAMN05720194) | activated sludge metagenome | isolation source: Anaerobic digester | place: USA...
CGCCCGTCGAGGCTCAGGACGAGCGGATTGTCGTTCCCGCCGGAGGTCGGCCCGAGGGCGGCCGCAGCGAGGGCCCGCCCCGCGCTCGGCCAGGGCAGGAGGGGGGCGCGCATCGGCAGGCGCCCGAGGCCCTGCGTCTCCGGGGATTCCCAGGGCCGCGTCGAGAAGAATTGGTGCCGGTTCATGCGAGCCTCCGCGTTACTTGACCGATCCGAGCAGCCCGGCGACGAACTGACGCTGCAGGGCCAGGAAGATGACGAGCACCGGCAGGACCGAGATGCAGACGATGACCATCAGGGCTCCGTACTCTATCGTATAGGCGCTCATCATCGAGCTGATCGCGATGGGCATCGTCTTCTTGGCGTCGCTCAGTATGGTGATGAGCGGCCAGAGGTACGAGTTCCACTGGTTGATGAAGATGTAGATGGCCGACGATACGTAGGTCGCCTGCATCGACGGCGTGACGATGCGGACGAAGATGGTCAGCTCGCTCGCCCCGTCGGCCCGCGCCGCCTCGATGATCTCGGACGGGAACATCTTGAAGTTCTGGCGCATGAAGAAGATGATGAACACCGACATGATGGCCGGCAGGATGATGGCGGCGTGCGAGTCGAGCAGCCGGAGGAAGGCGAACATCCTGAACATCGGGATGACGAGGGCTATCTGCGGGATGATGAGCGTCAGGAGCAGCACGTTGAAGACCCGGTCGCGCGCCTTGGACGGGTATTTCTCGAAGCCGTAGGCCGCGAAGCCGTTGACGAGCAGGCCGAGTAGCACGGTGACGACGGCTATCTTGAGCGAGTTCCAGAAGAACAGCGGCAGGTTGTACATGCGCGTGGCCTTGACCCAGTTCGAGACGAACTCCGCGCCCGGCCGGAGCGCGCCGCGCAGCACCTCGTTCGGGTTGAGCGTGGCCCCGACGAGCATCCATACGAAGGGGAAGACGCTGAAGACGGTGGCGATGAGCAGCACGACGAGGCTGATGACCCGTCCGAGCGTCCAGGAGCGTACCATGCTCATGAGTTCCCCCTGTCGCCGAGCAGGCGCATCTGCGCGAAGGCGAATATGCCCGAGATGAGCACGACGACGTACGACATCGCGGTGGCGTAGCCGAAATCCGCGTTGATGAAGAAGGCCTGCCGGTAGATGTACAGGGCCGTGGTCATCGTCGCGTTGGCCGGCCCTCCCTGCCAGGTCAGGATATTCGGCTCGTCGAAGAGCTGCATCGTGCCGCTCGTCGAGGTGACGACGGAGAACAGGATCACCGGTATGAGGAGCGGTATCGTTATCGTGAAGAACTGCCTCGTCTTCGACGCTCCGTCGACCTCTGCGGCCTCGTAGATCTGCGGGTCGATGCTCTGGAGCCCGACGAGGAAGAAGACCATGTTGTAGCCGGTCCAGCGCCAGGTCATCGCGAGGATGATGGTGACCTTGGCCCAGGCCGCGTCGTTGAGCCAGCCTATCGGCTGGGTTATCAGGTGCGCCTTGAGAAGCACGTTGTTGAGCATGCCGTTCTCCTGGAGGAGCACCCTGAACAGCACCGACACGACGACCAGCGAGGTGACGGCCGGCAGGAAGATGGCCAGCCTGAAGGCTCCCTTCCAGCGCCGGATGCCCTGGTTGAGTATCACGGCCAGTACGAGCGCCAGGAACACCATCAGCGGTATCTGTACGACCATGAACAGGAAGTTGTTGCCGAGGGCGGACAGGAAGACCTTGTCCTGGGCCATGCGGATAAAGTTGCCGAGCCCGATGAAGGTGTTGCTCATGCCCTTCCAGCGGCGCGTCACGTAGTACAGCGACGACAGGATGGGGTAGAGCATGAAGACGCCGAAGAGTATGACCGACGGCAGGACGCAGAACCAGCCGAAGCGGTTCAGGTAACGTTGAAAGCTGGCCTTCTGTTTCATGGGGGCTCCTGGTTGCCTGGACTGGGGGAACGCGGGGGAACCCCGCCGGCGGAAGGCCCGTCGGCGCGGCTCCTTATCGGGCGTCCGTTATTTGCCGGTCACCTGCTTGTACTCGGTCTCGGCCGCCGCTATGGCCTCGTCGATCGTCGCTAGCTTGCCCTGGAAGTAGTTGAGCGTGGCGTGGGCCACGGCGTCGCGCATCGGCACGTAGTTCGGCGTGTACTTGAGAACCGGCACGTTCGCCATCCACGAGGCGAAGTCCTTGGAGAGCGCCTGGCCTTTATAGAAGAAATCGTCGCCGGCCTTGTAGTTGGAGCTGGACTGGCTCGGCAGGAAGGTGCCCATGGCGCCGGCGTCCTTGAGTATCTTATTGTAGAACTCGAGGTTGTCCGGGGTGGCGGTCGCCCAGACGGACTTGAGCAGGTCGACCGCGCGGGCCTTGTTCTTGCTGGACGAGAAGACGTACCAGCTCGAGCCGCCGTTATTCGAAGCGTTGGCCGCTCCGGGCACGCCCTCGATGAGCGGCGTCGGGAGGACCATGTACTTGCCCGCGTTCTCGGGGCGCGACTTGACGCTACCGACCATCCAGATGGCGTTCAGGAAACCGGCGCTCGTGTCGCTGTTGATGGCGTTGATCCAGTCGGACCAGCCGACCACCTGATAGAGCAGGCCCTTGTCGTTCAGTTCCTTGAACAGGGCGAGCGACTTCTTGAAGGCCTCGCTGCGGAGGTTCAGGCTGCCGTCGTCCTTGAAGAACTGGCCGCCGGTCGACTGGACGACGATACGCAGCATGTCGAAGTTGTCGCTCTGGTAGGCGAGCAGGGGCTTGCCGGTCTTGGCCTTGATCTTCTCGCCGAGGGCTATCACCTCGGACCAGGTGAGGTTCTTGCCGAGGTAGGCGTCGGGATCGATGCCGGCCTCCTTCATGTAGTCGGTGCGCAGCCAGAGGCCGGTCGAGCCGGTGTCGAAGGGGATGCCGTAGACCTTGCCGCCCACGGTCATCGGGCCGACCTTATACGGGGCGAACTGGCTATAGTCGACGCCCTCGGCCTTGAGATCGACGAAGGCGTCCGGGTAGTCTGACAGGAACTGCTCGATGCGGAAGTCCTGGAACAGCGCGATGTCCGGGAGGCCGGCGCCGCCGGCCTGGAGGCCGGAGATGATCTTGGCCTCGATGTCCTGGGCCATGTCGACGATCTCGACCTTGACGCCCGGGTTGGCCTTCTGGTAGACGGCGACCGCTTCCTTCATGGCGTACAGGTTGAAGTTAGGGTCCCAGCACCAGACGGTAACGGTGTCGGTCATCTTCGGCTGCCCGCCGCAGGACGAGAGGGCGCCGAGGGTCAGGGCCATGATGGCGATCATGGCGATCGCCGCGAATCGGGTTCGTTTCACGTGTAGCCTCCTATGGGAATCCGGCGCCGTGCGCCGCTTGCGTCCATAATGAGGCCGGAACCGGAATCCGCAAGAGACAGTTGTCACGATTTTGGAGACCGCGGGCGGTACAATTGTCCCGAGTCTATCTGTCGGAACGGGCCGCCTTGGCCATCTGGATGATCTGGAAGCGGTCCTGGACCTCGAGCTTGGCGTAGATGGCGCTCACGTGGTTGCGCACCGTATGCTCGGCGAGGCACAGCTCGGAGGCGATATGGGTGTTGTCGAAGCCGTCGGCTATCAGCGCGAGCACCTCTCGCTCGCGCGAGGTCAGGGCGTCGAGCCCGGTAAGACTGTCGGCTAGGCGACTGGCGGCGCTACGGCCGCCCTGGGCTCTCCGATCAGGCACGTCGCCCTCTGCGAGCGCCCCCTGCATGAGCCTGGCGACGATCTGCGGCGAGATCTGCATGACGCCGCTCGACAGGGCCCGGATACTCGCTATGAGCTCTACCGGCGTGATGTCCTTGAGGAGGTACCCGGCGGCCCCGAGCGACAGGGCTTCCTTGACTTTCGTATCCTCGTCGTAGGTGGATAGCATCAGGATGCGGACGGCCGGCCAGCGCGCCATGATGCTTCTCGTCGCCTCGACCCCGTCGAGCCTGGGCATGAAGACGTCCATCAACACGATGTCCGGCGATAGGCGCCCGACCAGCTCGATCGCCTCGGCCCCGTCGGAGGCTAGCCCCACCACGTCGATGTCCTTGGCGTAGTTCCTGAGCGTCGTCGACAGGCTCTCCCCGAACAGGCGCTGGTCGTCAGCGATGAGTACCCGTATCACGCGGTCGCCTCCGCCTTTCTGGCCGGCGTCGAGGCGGGCCCGGTCCCGAGCGGTACGTCGACGGAGAGCAGGAAGCCTCCCTCCGGCGACCGCCCCGTGCGTACCGAGCCGCCGAGCGAGCCGACCCGCTCCTCCATGCCCGATAGGCCTATGCCCTTGGTAAGCTCATCGGCCCCGCGGCCATTATCGGCTATCGAGAGGCGGACGAGGTCGTCGTCGACCCAGAAGCGTATGCGTACCGCCGTGGCCTTGCCGTGGCGTACCGCGTTGGTCAGCCCCTCCTGGATGGCGCGATACAGCGTCAGGTTGAGTTCGGTCGGGAGCAGCCTCGGCAGGTTGCCGAGCTCGAGGTCGACGTCGATGCCCGCCACCGTCCTGAAGATCGAGACGATCTTGTGCATCGCCCGGGCGTTGTCGGCCATGCGCGGCTTCTCGTCGCGTAGCTTGCGCAGGGCGGCCCTCGTCTCCTGGAGCCCCTCCTGCGCCTGTTTCCTGGCCGTACCGACGAGGTCGAGCAGGGTTTCCCGGTCGTCCGGCGGCAGGCTCCCCGCCGCGTCCATCAGGGCGATGAGGTTCGTGAATATATATCCAGAGATATCGTGGATCTCGCGGCTGATGCGGGCGCGCTCTCGCTCGGCCGAATCCTCGTCCGCCGTGCGGGCGTAGCCCTGCAGGTTCTTGTTGAGTTCGGCCAGGGTGTCGACCGAGCGTTCCTGCATGCGCAAGGCTCGCCCGAGCGAGTCATTGACGGAGACGAGACGGCCGATCAGGGCAGCCGCCCCGGCGGCCATGGCCAGGAGCGCAGCGAGAGCCAGGACCTCGTCCGGGCGGGCCCTGGCCGTGGCCTCGACCAGCTGGCTCGCGCCCATGAAGCCCGGGAAGACTTGCGCCAGTACGATGGCCGAGCCGAGCGCCGCGCAGAGGGCCAGGTTGGCCGGGTAGGGCACGAGAGCGCAGACCTCGACCATCAGCCCGGCTCCGAGCGTCAGCTTGACCGACAGGTAGGCCGAGACGCCGTAGCCGAGCACGATGATCAGGTAGCAGCGCAGGCAGGCTATGAAGCCCGAGACCCAGGCCTGCCCGAGGGCGACGGACAGGACGCTGAGCGCCGCTGATGCCGCGACGCAGCCGTAGTAGGTGCCGGCGAACCACGGATGATTCGAGCTGGCTCCGACCGCGAGGGAAAAGAACAGCAGGGCCAGGACGTAACTACCGGCGATGACGGCGGAGGTCGGGACGATGAGCGGAACGGGCCGGCGGCGCATAGACGAGCCTATCCCGCCATCCGCTCGTGGCGTTCGGCGGGGGAACCTGGTAGTCGCATAGCGCGAGCATCGGTCGACGACGACGACGTGTCCATGCTACTGAGGCCGTTTCTGCATGATGGCCGGAAGGTTTTCCCGGATAGCTTTAAATAGAAGCTTGAGCGCGTCGAACATGACCTTCCTGGTCGCCTCGTCGAGGCCGCGAAGGGACTTCGCCACGGCTATGGAACTTTTGAGCCAATCGCCGCCCAGCTCGGAGAAGGTCTTGGCGTCCGTCGCCGACAGGACGTCGAAGACGGCGTCGATGAACAGCTCGCGTTGGGCCGGGGCCATGGCGCCGACCCATTCCTTGAGGGCTCGGTCGACGAACAGGCTCTCGTCCGTGACCTGCTTGACGGTGATGAAATCGGTGCCGAGTACGCTCCAGGAGTACGGATCGTGCTGCATGAGGCCGCTCTCGGTGCTCTGGACGACCGTGTAGCGCTCGTGGTGCTCGAGCAGCATGCCGATGATCGACGACTGCGGGACGAAGGAGCGAATGCGCTCCTGTACGTTCCGGTAGCCTTCCCGGGCGATCACCGTGGCGTCGAAGCCGGGGCCGTCGTTGTTATAGACGGCCCGGACGCGACGCTGGGTCCGGGCGCGGCAGAACGACGCGGCGTAGACAGCTAGGTTGCCGCCCTTCGAGTGGCCGCCGAGCCTCAGCCTGGGCCCGAGTCCGAGCCCGGAGGCGACGTGCTCCAGGTACGCGACGGCCGCCTCTTGAGCCGGTACCGGGCTCATGAAGCTCATGTTGAAGTCCTCTTTCCAGCCGACGAGGGTGTGGTCGGTCCCGCGGTAGGCGACGAAGGCGTGGCCGTCCCCGGTCATCGCCGTGACCGCGGCGAACTGCTTCTCGCGCTCGGGGTCGAGGACGCTCTCGTAAGCGCATAGGCGCATGTTCCCGAAGCGTACCGAGGCGGCCAGGGCGGACAGCAGCAGGAGGTCGTTCTCGTCCCTGAAGGCCGGGCCCGCGGCGCCCGTCTCGAGGAGCGTCGTCGCCGCCTCGGCTATCGTCGGCCCCTTCTTGGTGACGGACGATGGCACGACGCCGTCGAAGGGTACGTAGGCGAGGACGCTGAGTATCAGGTTGTCGACCGGGTTGAAGGGGCTGGCCCGAAGCGGGAGGTCGCCGCGCCAGCGCAGGTAGTCGAGCAGGTTCGCCATGGTCGTCCTAGCCCTTCGAGCGCTTGGCGAAGTCAGCCCACGCGGGAGGATCGTCGCCTACCGCGGCGAGCCTGCCGTCACGCACTATCGGCGTCTTGAGCAGGGCGGGGTTCCCCAAGATCTCCTCGCGGGGATCGTAGTCCATGTACGCCAGTCCCCTATCCTTGAAGCGTTTCGAGCCCTCGTCTATGAGCGAAGCGAGGCCGATCGCCCCGGCGACGGCGTCGAGCTCGCCCGCGCTGAGGCCTTTCTCCGCCAGATCGACGAAATGGTACGGTACGTCGCGCTCCTTGAAGAAGCGCTCAGCCTTGCGCGTTATAGCGCACTTGCGGGTTCCGAAAACTTGCAGAGCCATGCTCAACCTCCAGCGGAGCCGTCGTCGAATCGGGTCACGAAGCCGTTCATTGCCAAGTATACCATTTTTCTGTATTCTAGCGGCATGGCATTGCATGGTAGCGGGCGGATCATTTCGACGATCAAGGATCAGGTGTACTCCGTCATCAAGGAGAATATCCTCAACGAGAACCTGAAGCCCGGGCAGCGCATCCAGGAACTCCAGATAGCCAAGGAACTGAACGTCAGCCGCTCTCCCGTGCGCAGCGCCATCAACGAGCTCATCGGCGAAGGCCTGCTCGAGTCCATTCCCAATAAGAGCGTAACGGTGCGCAGGATGTCGGAGAAGGATATCCTCGACGCGTACGAGTTCAGGCTCGTCGTCGAGGGCTTCGCCGTACAGCGGGTGATCGAGCTCATGGACGACGATATAGCGGCCACTCTGGCCCGTTTCAGGGAGCAGTTTACGGCGACCGTCGACTATGGCCAGATCCAGGAATACGTCCGGATCGATACGGCCTTCCACGAGTACCTCGTCAATACGGCGGGTAACACGATCTTCAAGGAAGCCCTCGGTCGCGTCGCGATGATGATCACTCCTTTCAGGATATTCTCGTTGTCGAGCCAACAGCGCTTCCTCGACTCGATACGGGAGCACACCGGCCTCATCGACGCCATACTCGGACGCGACGCCGATAGGGCTTCGGATATCTGCAACGCCCACCTGCGCCTGGCTAAGGAAGAGATCATCAAGCACCTGCGTTCATCGATCATCGCGTAGCCAGCCTCCGTATAGTTCGAGACGCTCGTCATCCTCCCGTAGCGTCGCCGCGCCAGGGCGACGGCCCTGGGCGAGGCGCGCCCACCTCATGCCAATCCATCCCAACGGCTACCCCTCACTCGGTTAACGGTTGACAAGATATAAAGACAGTGTATTATGTATACATAATACATTTCATGCAGTTATCCCATACGAACGAACTGTCGCGAAGGAGTCGCTATGCATATAGCCTTGCCCTATGACAAGGGCCGTATCGAACTGGAGGTCGCCGACGATAGGGTCGCCGGCGTGCTGACCGTGCCGCGGCATGCGGCCGGCGGGCGGAGCGAGGCGGAGATCGTTCGGGCCGCGCATCGCGCTCCCCTGGGCTCGAAGCCGCTGTCCGAGCTGGCCGTCGGGAAAAAGCGCGTCGTCGTCATCACGAGCGACCATACGCGCGCTGTGCCGAGCGCCCTGACCCTGCCCATCCTGCTCGAGGAGATACGCAAGGGTAGCCCGGACGCGGAGATCACCGTGCTCGTCGCCACCGGCCTCCACCGAGGCATGACGCCCGAGGAGATGGAATCCAAGTTCGGCAAGGACGTCTGCGCCCGGGAGCGTATCGTCAACCACGACGCGTACGACAAGGGCCGGTTCGTCGACCTCGGCGTGCTGCCGTCAGGAAGCAAGTGCGAGATTAACCGGATGGCCGTCGAGGCCGACCTGCTCGTCGCCGAGGGCTTCATCGAGCCGCACTTCTTCGCCGGCTTCTCAGGCGGACGCAAGAGCGTGCTGCCTGGGATAGCGTCGCAGGACTGCGTCAACATCAACCATAGCGCGTACGCCATCCAGCATCCGCGCGCGGCCACCGGCGTGCTCGACGGCAACCCCATCCACGAGGACATGATAGAGGCGGCCAGGCTGGCAAAGCTCGCCTTCGTATTCAACGTGCTGCTCGACGAGGAGAAGCGCGTGATCGCCGCCTTCTGCGGCGAGGCCGACGCGGCGCATCGGGCCGGCTGCGAGTTCCTGCTCGCCCGGAGCGGCGTCGACCCGGTCAAAGCCGATATCGTCGTCACGACGAACGGCGGCTACCCGCTCGACCAGAACCTGTACCAGTGCCCCAAGGGCCTGGACGCGGCGCTGGCCTGCGTCAACGACGGCGGCGTGATCATCCTGGCGGCCGCCTGCCGGGACGGCCTCGGCGGCGATAATTTCGGGCGCATGATGCTCGAGGGCACGCCCGAGGAACTGCTCGAGCGCATCCTCGCGACGGCGCCCGATAAGACGATATCGGAACAGTGGTGCGTGCAGCGCTTCGCGGACGCGCTCATCAAGTACAGGATCATACTCGTCACGACCGGCCTAGGGCGCGAAGTCGTCGAGGGTATGCATTTCATATTCGCGGGATCGGTCGACGAGGCGCTTACCAAGGCGTACGAGCTGACCGGGTCCGGGGCTAAGGTCGCGATCATACCGGACGGCGTTTCGGTGATCGTCAGGAGGTAAGGCAATGGCGGATATGGCTAAGGCCATCAAGAACCACGAGACGGATAACGTGGCCACGGTCTTCGACGTGGTCAAGGCGGGGGCGGACGTCAAGGTGTTCGACAAGAAGGGAAACACCTTCGTGATGAAGGTGTCGAACGACATCCCGTACGGGCACAAGGTCGCCCTCGTGGCGATCGCGGTCGGCGAGCAGGTCACGAAGTACGGCGAGGAGATTGGCGTGGCGACCAAAGCCATCCAGCCAGGCGATCACGTCCACGTCCACAACATCGACAGTATCCGCGGCCGCGGGGACTGGTCCGCGAAGGGAGCGCAGTGATGCCCGGCTTCCAGGGCTACGTCCGCAAGGACGGCAAGGTCGGTGCCAGGAACTACGTCGCCGTCATCCCGTCGGTCGTCTGCTCGGTGGAGGTCGTCGAGGCCATCGTCGCGAACACCGTGATGACCCAGGGGATCATTCACCACCAGGGCTGCTGCCAGACGCCGCCCGACCTCGAGCGCGTCACCGATTGCCTCATCAAGATCTGCGAGAACCCGAACGTCGGCGCGGCGCTGATCGTCAGCCTCGGCTGCGAGGGCGTCGACACGAACCGCCTCGAGGCCGCCGCGCGCGCCACCGGCAAGCCGATCGAGCGCGTCAACATCCAGGAGCTCGGCGGCACGAGCGCCGCCATAGCCGCCGGCATCAACGCGGCCCAGCGCCTGGTCATGGCCATCTCCGGCCAGCAGCGCGAGAGCGTCGACATGTCAAGCTTCGTGATGGGCATCAAGTGCGGCGCTTCCGACACGACCTCGGGCGTGGCCTCCAACCCGGTGATCGGCTATGTAGCCGACAAGGTCGTCGACCTCGGCGGCACCGTGATCTTCGGCGAGACGACCGAGTTCATAGGCGCGGAGCACATCCTACAGCGCCGCGCCAAGAACCCGCACGTGGCCTCCGAGATTGCGCGCATCGTCACCGAGATGGAGGACCGCGCCAAGGCTATCGGCGTCGACATGCGCAAGGGCCAGCCGACCCCCGGCAACATCGAGGGCGGTCTATCTACGATAGAGGAGAAGTCGCTCGGCGCCATCGTCAAGTCAGGCACGAGGACCATCGAGGGAGTGATCGGCTATACCGAGGTCCCGAAGGGCAAGGGCCTCTGGATCAAGGACTCCCCGGGCCGTGAGATCGAGCTCCTGTCGGGCATGGCCGTCGGCGGCGCCCAGGTCATCCTGTTCTCGACCGGCCGCGGCGCTCCCCAGGGCTTCCCGGTGGTACCGGTCATCAAGATCTGCGGCAACCCGGTGACCTTCGCTCATATGCAGCAGGACATGGACGTCAACGCCGGCCTCATCGTCGACGGCACGAGCTCGATCGAGGACGTGGGCGAGGAGGTCTTCCAGCAGCTCGTCCGGGTCGCCTCCGGCGAGACGACGAAGGGCGAGTCGATCAAGTATACGAAATCGATGGACTTTTACTGCTTGGGTCCGGTACTCTGACAGACATTTCGCCGGGGCCGTCGGCCCCGGCTGTATAGCACCATCATAAGGAGCGAATGAGGATGACTGACGTAAACGTCGCTAGAGTAGTCATCGGTCTCGTCGTCGCCATGGCGATCATCATCGTCACGGTGACCAAGACCAAGATCCACGTATTCCCCGCCATGCTGATCGGCGCGGTCGCGGCCGGCCTGGTGGCCGGCATGCCGTCCGCCGACGTGATGAGCAACATCATCAGCGGCTTCGGCGGGACCATCGGCAGCATCGGCATCATCATCGGCTTCGGCGTGATGATGGGCGCGATCTTCGAGGCTTCAGGCGCCGCCAAGCGCATGGCCCTAACCTTCATCAAGCTACTGGGCAAGGGCAAGGAAGACATAGCGATGGGCATCACCGGCTTCATCGTGTCCATCCCGGTCTTCTGCGACTCCGCCTTCGTGGTGCTCTCGCCCCTGGCCAAGTCCCTGGCCAGGAATACCGGCAAGAGCCTGATTACCATCAGCTGCGCGCTCGGCACCGCCCTCCTCATCACGCACTCGCTCGTGCCGCCGACCCCTGGTCCGCTGGCCGTGGTCAACTACTTCAAGCTCGACCTCGGCATGTTCATGATCTACAGCCTGATCGCGTCAGCGCTGATCGTGCCGTTCGGCCTGATCTATGCCCGCTGGGTAGGCAAGAAGATCTTCCGCCTGCCCGACCCGGCCAACCCCGGCGAGCTGATCGATAGGCCGTACACCGCCTCCGAGCTCGAGAGCCCCGAGCAGCTCAGCCACGAGAAGCTCCCGGGCACCTTCATCTCGTTCGCCCCGATCGTCATTCCGATCGCGCTGATCCTCTTCAATACGGTCTCCAGCGTCCTCGGGGCCTCCGGCCTGCTCAAGTCCGTCGCCACGCTGATCGGCCACCCGGTCGTAGCCGTCGGCATCGGCCTCCTGATAGCCATCTATGGCCTGGCCGGCAAGACCGACCGCAAGGAAGTCGTGGCCCTGCTCGACAAGGCCATGCAGGACGCGGGCATCATCGTGTTCGTGACCGGCGCCGGCGGATCGCTCGGCCAGGTGCTCAAGGCCACCGGAGCGGGCGGCTCGATCGCCGAGCTGCTCGTCGCGGCCCACATCCCCGGCATCCTCCTGCCGTACATCATGGCCTTCATCCTGCGCATCGTCTCCGGTTCGGCCACGGTCGGCATGCTGACCGCCGGCTCGATCACCGCCCCGATCCTCCTGTCGATGGCCGGCGTCAACCCGTACATGGGCGCGCTCGCCTGCTGTATCGGCTCGATCGGTATCACCGGTCTCCATGACAGCTACTTCTGGGTCGTCAACCGCACGACCGGCCTCAAGGACATGAAGGACATGCTCTGGCATTGGTTCGGCGCGGTCCTCGCGCTGTCCGTCGGCGGAGCCATCGTCCTGTTCGTGATGAACTTCGTCGTGGGCAAGATCGCCTAACGGTACGATCCAGGCCTACGGATCGATCGACCATGGGACCCGCCGGGCTAAGCTCGGCGGGTCCTTTCCGTGTTCGACGACAGCTCCTGGCCGACGCACGAGGGGCGTACCGCCCGGTCCCGGATAGCCGCCACCTGGCGTGTGGGACGGACGATGCTGGCGGTGGAGCGAGGCTCGCTCGTCGGGTCGCTTACCGCGCCTTAAGCCCGTCGAGCAGGATGCGTAGGTCGCGCAGCGTCGTATCGAGCGATATGTTGTCGTACAACGCGCTATGCACGGTAGCCGCCTCGACGAACGAGAAGAGCGTGAAGGCCATGGACTTGGCGTCCATGGGGCGGAGCTCGCCGGAATCGACGCCGGCCTGGAGCACCCTCTCGAGCCCGACGCGCAGGGCCCGGACGTGCTCCTGCACGTCGAACTTGACGCCTGGTACCTCCCGCTTGGGGTGGAGCAGGAAGTCGAGCACGAGGACCATGCGCTCCTTGTCGAGGATGGCGACCCGCTCGAGGAATTCCATGACGCGGAGCAACTTACCCGACGGCGCGAGCGAGTCGTCCGCCGCGGCGGCGGCGATCTCCGCGTCGAGCCGCTTGAAGACGTCGGCGAGCGCGTAGTCGATGATCTGGCCTACGTTCCTAAAATATTGGTAGATGGTCGTCCGGCCGATGCCGCACAGCGCGGCGACCTTGCCGAGCTTGAGTTCCCTGAAGCCGTCGCGCACCAGCACGGAGACGGTCTTATCTGCAATATCCTTGCGGCGCGCGTCGTAATCGACGATTTTAGGCATCGTTTCTCCTCATGGCGACGCCATTATAGGGTCCATACGATGCGCCGATCAACCGCCGTCGCTTCGAACCCGAGGCCGCGGACCAGCCTTACGAGCGGGCAGCGGCCAGGAGCGCCCAGAGCCGCCAGGCGGCCTTGGCTTTCTGGTTGGCGTTGAGCGGTTCCGAGTGGGCCGAGGAACATTCCCACCACTGGCCCGGATGCGCGTCCTGCCAGGCTCGCGCCCAGTTGCCGCCGTCGTACCCGCAGGCGTCGTCCACGTTCCGGTCGCCGTAGTAGGTTCCGTCCGGGTCGTAGCATTCGATGTCGTAGAAGTCGTAGAGCCAGCTACCGTTGGCCACGCAATGCTCTCGAACCTGCTGGTTGCGGATATGCAGGTTGCCCGAGAGGCCGGAGCCGTCGGCGTGGCCGGTCATGTAGACGAAGTCGACCGAGCCGAACTCGGCCTCGAGCGCCTCCATGATCTCCAGGTAGCGGTCTATCATCGCCTCGCTGGCGCCCGAGACCTGACCGCACCAGGAGGCCATCACGACGTCGGTGTCGGCGTGGTCGGCCAGGTAGGCCCGGACCGACGCGTCGAAATCCTCGAGCCCCGGGTTGCCTATGTCGGTACCCTGCTCGTCGAGCGCCAGGCCGTCCTGGCCGCCGAGGACGAAGCGGCCCCGGCCGCCGTAGAACGCGTCCATGCCGTCGTTCCCGGTGACGAGTTGACTGCCGTGCGAGGTGTGCCAGTACGCCACGCGCAGGGCCCTGGCGGCCGCGAGCTCGGCGTCCGATAGGCCGTCGATCGTCGCGGAGCGGTGGTCGATGAGGGTCGTGCGCCGACCCGTGGCGCCGCCTGGGGTAACGGTATTCGGTAGGTCGGTGCCTATTTCCCAATCGCAGGCGACTGATATGAGCGCCGTCGCGATCATGATGGCCCGGGCGATGGTTGTTCGGCGTATTGACATGGTCCCTCCCCGCTCAGAGATAGAACAAGAGGCCGAGCTGGGCGGAGCCGGCGCCGCCGAGCGATAGGGTGAAGCCGCCCGAGTCGAGGGCTGCGAGGAGTCGGTACTCCGCGTACAGGGCGACCGGGCCGAACAGCCTCAGCTCCGCCCCGGCGAGGCCGCCCAGGTAGAGGTCGACGCGGTTCTCGCCGTCCATCGTCGCGCGTAGGCCGGCCAGCCCGCCGGCGTACGGGGAGACGGTCGGCCGCCGCGACGGATGCCACTCGGCGGCTCCTGAAACGCCGAGCTCCGTCGTCGTTTGCCCGTCCTGGGCGTTCAGCTCGAGGCCGACGAGGGCCCTGACGGCCAGCGAGTCCTTGGGCCACCACTTGCACCCGACGCCGCTCTGGTAGCCGTCGTCGTAGGGCGACGCCACCGATACGAGGCTCTGGAGGTCGAAGACGATCGCGAGCGTCTCGGCGGGCGGGTCGTTCGGGGCGGCCGCGGCGATGCCGGGGAACAAGATCGGAAGAGCAC
>ENA-UOWO01004969-UOWO01004969.1-activated-sludge-metagenome-genome-assembly--contig:-NODE-4969-length-14376-cov-13.842539_pt1 | contig 14376 bp, 9 predicted proteins | sample MGYA00238148_ERZ761564 | MGnify/ENA primary metagenome ERZ761564 (study PRJEB28885, sample SAMN05720194) | activated sludge metagenome | isolation source: Anaerobic digester | place: USA...
GCAAAATTACCCCAGAAATTGAAAAAAGACTTGAATATGAAATTGGTATTATTAACGGCAAAGGTTATCCAGCTTACTTTTTAATTACTCAAGATTTTGTAAACTGGGCTAAAGATCAAGGCATTGCTGTTGGCCCAGGTAGAGGAAGTGCTGCTGGTTCAGTTGTTTCTTATGCTCTTAACATCACCACTCTTAATCCATTAGAGCATGGTCTGCCATTCGAACGTTTTCTTAACCCAGAACGACCCACACCACCCGATATTGATATGGATTTTGCAGATATTAAACGTGATGAGGTAATTAATTATGTAGCAAAAAAGTATGGCGAAGATCATGTGGCTGCAGTGATCACTTTTGGAAGAATGGAAGCAAGAGTAGCAGTCCGCGACATCGGTCGTGTTTTAGGTTTACCTTATGAGGATCCCGATCGTATTGCTAAATTAATTCCTAATGAACCAGGTAAAAAAGTCTCCATTAAATCCGCCATTGAAAATATTCCTGAACTAGCCAGTTTATATAAACAAGACAAATTCAAAAGATTGCTGGATCTCGCTTCTAAAGTTGAGGGTACTGTTAGGCATTCAAGTATGCATGCCTGTGCCATGATTATTGCTGACAAGCCACTAGATAACTACACTCCAATTCAAAAAGATTCTCGTTCTGGCAAAACTCTTACCCAATTGGACATGTATTCTCTCGACTGTAATATCGACGATAACGCAGTTGGTTTACTAAAGTTTGATTTCTTGGGTCTTAGAAACTTATCTATCATCCAGGAGGCACTTAAGTTAATTAAAAAATATAAAAACGAAGATATTGCCATTGATCGTTTACCACTTGATGATAAAAAAACTTTTGATCTTTTGGCTTCTGGTGATACCACTGGTGTTTTTCAGCTTGAGTCGGCAGGCATGAGACGCGTAGCAAAATCACTTAAACCAAGTGCCTTCTCAGATATTACCGCTATGGTAGCACTTTACCGTCCAGGTCCAATGGATCTTATTCCGCGCTTTATTGAAGGCAAACACAATCCTGCTTCCATAGAATATCCTCATGAATCTCTTGAGCCATTTTTAAAAGAAACTTATGGCATTATGGTTTACCAAGAGCAAATTTTAGAAATTGTGCACTTTATGGCAGGCTATAGCTTGGGCGAAGCTGATATGTTGCGTCGTGCCATTGGTAAAAAGAAAAAGAAAATTCTTGATAAAAATAAAAATCGTTTTATTGAAGAATCGGTTAAAAATGGTTATAAAAAAGAAACTGCAGAAAGAATTTGGGGATTTATTGAAGCTTTTGCTAATTATGGTTTTAATAAAGCCCATGCAGCCTCTTATGCCATGATTGCTTATGAAACTGCCTGGCTTAAAGCCAACTATCCTGTTGAATATATGACTGCTTTAATGAGTGTTGAATCAAATTCACATTCAATGAATAGAGATGAAAAAATTGCAGTAGCAATTGAAGATTGTCGTAAGCTTGGTATTAAAATTTTAGCACCAGATATTAATTTATCAGGTCAGGATTTCACCATTGAAACAAATAAAGATTCCAAAGAAAACATGGCTATTCGTTTTGGCCTGACTGCTATCAAGCACGTAGGTAAAGCTGCTATTGAAAATATTATTGAAGTTAGAAAAGCAGAAAAAACTTTTTCTTCTTTTACTCATTTTATTCAAGCTACCGATAGTCGCAAAGTCAATAAAAAAACTCTCGAATGCTTAATTAAAGTTGGCGCTATGGATCGTTTTGCCACAAGAGCTTCAATGTTGGAAAATCTTGATCAAATTCGCCAAAACGCTGGTCAATTTCAATCAGAAATCGATGGGCAAGATCATCTTTTTGCTTCTGTGAGTGAAAAAAGTACTGAAATTAAAGACAATTTCCCTAAGCTTAAAGAATATCCGGAAGCAGAACTTTTATCTTTCGAAAAAGAGCTTCTGGGTCTTTATCTCACTGATCACCCTTTAGCCGATACACTCAATTTAGTCAACAAAAGATCTAATATGAAAATTGCTGAATTAGATCCAGAATTCAGTCAAGATCAAGTTTTTCTTTTTGGAGGGTTATTAAGTCGTTTCAAAGAAATCACTACCAAAAAAGGCCAAAAAATGGCTTTTGCTACCCTTGAAGATCAAACTGGCAAAGCAGAATTAATTATTTTTCCTCGCACTTATAATGAACTGGGTTTTCAACTTGAACAAGATCAAGTGGTTTTAGTGAGAGGTAAAGTACAACACGAAGAAGAAGAATTTAAAATTATTGCCGAAAAAATTATTATTCCTAAAGACGAAGAGGTTGAGTTTGCTAAAGATCAAGATTACAAGGAAATTTTTGTTCCTCGCAAAACCTCGCCGGAAACTTTGAAAAAATTAGGAACCTTACTTAAAGCTAATCTGGGTCAAGAAAAAGTAGTGATTATTATTCCCAATGGGGCTAAAGCGGAAAGAATTATCTTGCCATATAAAGTAAATTATAACGAAGAATTAATTAAAGAAATCGAAAAAATCTTAGCTTAAAAAACTATGCCTGCCAATTATCAATCAATTAATAAAATAGCCTGGCAAATTCGTCGCGAATCATTACAAATGATTTATGAGGCACAAAGTGGCCATCCTGCTGGTTCACTGGGAATGGCAGATGTTTTTACTGCACTTTTCTTTGGTAAAATTTTGCGTCATGATAGCAAACGACCAAATTGGGATAAACGCGATTATTTTTTTCTAAGTAACGGACATATTTCACCAGTTTTTTACGCTACTTTAGCAAAAGATGGTTATTTTCCAATCGAAGAATTAAAAACTTTTCGTCAAATTAATTCTAGATTACAAGGACACCCCCATTTTACTTTTGACTCAAAACTTACTTTACCAGGAATAGAAAATAGCTCTGGACCTCTTGGTCAGGGTTTGTCTCAGGCTGTAGGAATGGCTTTAGCTTTAAAAATGGATCAAAAGAAAAACAAGGTATTCTGCATGATGAGCGATGGAGAACAACAAGAAGGACAAATATGGGAAGCCTACCAATTTATCATCCATCATCGTTTAAACAATCTCATTAATATGATTGACTACAATCAAATTCAAATTTCTGGCACCACCAAGCAGGTTCTTTCTCTTGGCAATCTAAAACTTAAATTAATAAGTTTTGGCTTCAAAGTTTTAGAAATGAATGCTCATGACTTTGCAGATATTTTTGAAAAATTTGATCTAGCTAAAAAAGAAACCAAACAACCAGTCATAATTATTGCTAATAGCATTCCTGGCAAGGGGGTGTCGTTTATGGAAAATAATCATGAATGGCATGGTAAAGCACCTACGGCAAGTGAATACAATCAAGCTATGAAAGAGCTTGCTATTAAGGAAAAATCATTGTGAATTCAAAAACATTGAAAGCTACTAGAGACGGATTTGGAGAGGCAATCTTAAAACTTGGTCAAGAAAATGAACAATTGGTTGTTCTTTGTGCTGATCTACGCGAATCTTTACGCTTAGATAAATTTGCCAAAAATTTTCCAGATCGTTACATAGAGTGTGGAGTAGCAGAGCAAAACATGATGGGAATTGGTGCCGGCTTGGCTTTAGCAGGCAAAACACCTTTTATTGCTAGTTTTGCTGTTTTTAATCCCGGACACAATTTAGATCAATTAAGATTAGCCATTTATAGTGGTTTAAATATTAAAGTTATTGGTGGACACGCTGGAATAAGTACTGGTGAAGATGGAGCTACTCATCAAGCTTTAGAAGATTTAGCTATCACTTGTGCTTTGCCCAAAATGACAGTCGTTGTTCCCGCCGACAGTGAACAAAGTCGAATTTTGACAGAGCAAATTGCTACTCATAATGGGCCATGTTATTTGCGACTTGGTAGAAAAAAAATAGAAGCGATCAGCGATTTGGTTAAAACACCCGAAGTCAAACTTGGTAAAGCTCAAATTCTCACTGAGGGTACTGACTTAAGTATTTTTGCTTGTGGCTTAATGGTGCAAGAAAGTCTCAAAGCTAGTTTTGAAGTTCAAAAACTGGGTATTAGAGTAGAGGTAATTAATCTGCACACTCTTAAACCTTTGGATGAAATCAGTATTATAAAAAGTGCTGATAAAACTGGTGCGGTAATTGTCGCTTGCGAACATGAAATAAACTCAGGATTTAATAGCTTGGTTATTCAAACTATTGCTAAAGCTACTGGTAAAGAAATACAAAAACCTATTGCCATCGAAAGCATTGGGACTGAAGATTTTGGAGAATCAGGAAAAGATAGTGAATTACTAAGAAAATATGGTTTAGATTATTTGGGGATTATTAAAAAAATAAAATTAGTTTTAGAAAAAAAGAAAAAACTCAGCAAATGAAAAAAATTGTTTTAGCCGTCCTTTTTGCCTTAATCACAATGCAAGCATTCACTATAAAAATTAATGCTCAAACTCAAGGCGAACAAAAAAATTATAAAGCTACTGTTGCACAAATTTTAGAAAAAAAGACTTCTGGAGATTTAAAAGCTGGCGAAATGTTTCAAAAATTAGAATTAATTATTAATAGCAAAGGTGATTTATATCAACATAAAATTACTACTGAAAACATTGATCCACGCATTGAATACAAAGTCGGTGATCAACTAATGATCTATCAAGCCGATACTGAAACTTTTCTTATTGCTGATCAGGTCAGAACCAATGCTTTATTAATTTTATTTATTATTTTTATTATTTTGGTTGTAGTTGTTTCTAAATGGCAAGGACTTGGCTCCCTCTTAGGAATGGCTGTTTCTTTTTTAGTCATTGTTTATTTTATTTTGCCAAAAATTGCTAATGGAGCAAACCCCATTTTAATTGCTGTTCTTGGGTCATTAATGATTATTCCTGCTACATTTTATCCTTCACATGGTTTAAATCATAAAACCACCATCGCAGTTTTCAGTACCTTAATCGCTCTGGTTGTAACAGGTTTTTTAGCTAGCTTTTTTATTAGTTTTGCCAAATTAACTGGCTTATCTTCTGAAGAAGCGGGATTTTTGCAAGTCATGAATCCAGAACTTTTTAACATGAAAGGATTGCTTTTAGCTGGAGTAATTGTTGGTGTTTTAGGAGTTTTGGATGATGTTACAGTTTCCCAAGTTTCAATCGTGCAACAATTAAAATTAGCCAATCCCAATCTCAAAATTGGAGAATTATATAAAAAAGCGATGGAAGTGGGGCATGACCACATTGCTTCAATGGTAAACACTTTAATTTTGGTTTATGCAGGAGCTTCATTACCTCTATTGTTACTTTTTAATGATGCTGCTAAACCATTTTCTGAAATCGTTAATTATGAGATCATTGCTGATGAAGTAGTAAGAACTTTGGTAGGAAGTATCGGTCTTATTTTGGCAGTACCAATTAGTACTTTTTTAGCAATTATTTTTGTTGACAAACTGGGCAATAAAATGTCCCACGACCAGCTTGTTTAATTTTTTTGATTTTCGCTCCGCAATTTAAACAAGTCTCACCAGCTCTACCATAAACTTTGAGTTCATTTTGAAAACCACCTGCAAAACCATCAACTCCTACATATTTACCATCAAAAGTCGTGCCACCTAATTTCGTAGAACGTCTAATGATTTTTTGCATAGCTTGAAATAATTTAGTCATTTCTTTTTTGTTCACTTCTTTAGCTGGTTTAGTCGGATTAATGCCAACAGCAAAAAGAGATTCACTAGCATAAATATTACCCACACCGCAGATAACTTTATTATCCATGATAAATTGTTTGATCGAAATTTGACGCCTTTTAGCAGTATCTAATAAATAATTCACAGTTAAATTTGGATCATCAATATCTGGACCATAATTAATAAATTCTTTATTAACGTCAATTTTAAGAGGAGAACGAATCCAACCAAAAACACGCATATCGTTAAAAAACAGTTTTGAGTTATCAGTAAATTCAAAAATTACTCTCGTATGTTTAGCCGGTAAATCATTAACCCAATCAGCATTTGGATGACCACCGCCAGCTCTTTGACCATCAACATCAACAAAAATTAATTGGCCAGTCATTTTCAAATGAATTAAAAGATCGTGCTCACCATTTAAAACTATTTGTAGAATTTTAGCTCGACGTTTAACTCCTAAAATAGTTTTGTCTAAAATTTTTGAACTCAAAGCAGGAAAATTCAAAAAGCTTTTCTCACGCAAAACTTCAATTCGTTGAATCTGACGATTGACTAATACTGTGTTTAATTTACGACGAATTGATTCTACTTCTGGAAGTTCTGGCATATGTCTAACCCAGATGTTCTTTTGCTCCGATCAAACCACATTTTTTGTATTTTAGACCAGAACCACAGGGGCAAAGATCATTACGACCAACTTTGGCGTATTTATCAGCTGACTGATTTGTGTTATTGCCACTACTAGCACCACCATTAGAACTACCGCCCATTTTACCTAGAGCAGTAGCTAAATCACTGGCATTACCTGTTCGACCAGTATTTCCAGTAGCACTAGCTCTTGCTTGTCTTTGTTCAACTTGGACTGCTTGTCCCAAGCTAGGAGTTGCTTCTGAAGGAGCTTGAAGATTGATTTTCTCTGGCATGGTAGAACGATTCATTAAGGGCTGAACACGAAAAATACGGGCAGCGATAGTACTTTCGACATTGGCAATTAGACCTTCGAACATCATAAAAGCTTCTTTTTTGTATTCTGCTAAAACAGTGTTTTTGTCACCACGCAACCAAATACCTTCGCGTAAATCTTCCACACCATCCAAATGATCCATCCATTTTTCATCAATAGTAGATAGCACTACATATTTTTCCAATTCTCGCATGATGGCTTCTCCAAGAGTTTTTTCTCTGGATTCATAAGTTTTCGTAACAATTTTTAACAATTCGCTGGCAATTTCGTCGGTGTTAGTTAATTTACTAATTTTTTTAGTTAAATGATTTTGGGAAAGCTCATCAAAAGGAATTAAACGCACAAATTCTTTAGTAATCGCTTCAAATTCATCTTCAGTAAAATTCTCTGGTGCGCGCAAGGAAACTAAACCAGTAATTTCATTACTTAAATAATCCATGATTTGGTTTTTAAGCAGATCTTCTTTACCTTCTTCAAAAACGCTAGCTTCTAATAAACGACGACGACGTTTATAAATAATTTCACGATGTTTATTCATGACATCATCAAATTCCACTAAGCGTTTACGTTGATCAAAAAAGAAAGTTTCGACTTTGACTTGGGCGGATTCGATGGCTTTACTAACCATTGGATTTTCAATGGCTTGATCTTCATCTATCTTGAGGAAATCCATCACTTTAACAATTTGTTCACCACCAAAAATACGCATGATTTCATCATCTAAACCCACAAAAAACTGTGAAGTGCCTGGATCACCTTGGCGACCAGAGCGACCACGCAATTGATTATCAATACGACGAGATTCATGACGCTCCGTGGCCACAATTGCCAAACCACCTACAGAGACAACATCATCGTGATCTGTTTGCCATTTTTCTAAAGCAGTGGCATAAGCATCTAAATCATAATTAGCTGGATTGATAGAAGTTGGTAAACCAAGTTTCTCATATTTTTTGGCTAAAGCTACTTTTTTCTTGGAACGTTCTTTTTTCAGAAAATCTTTCAACTCTGGTTTAGCACCACCAAGTACAATATCCACACCACGACCAGCAATATTAGTGGCTACCGTAATCGCTCCACGACGGCCGGCGTCAGCAATAATGAAAGCTTCTTTTTCGTGGTTTTTAGCATTTAAAACTTGGTGAGGAATATTTTTTCTCTTCAAGAAATTAGCCACGATTTGATTATGTTCGATCGAACGCGTACCAATCAAAATAGGTCTGCCAGATTGATGAATCTCTTCCACGGCTTTGACAATTGCTGAATATTTAGCCGCAGTATTTTTATAGACTTGGTCTGGCAAATCTTGACGCACCACTGGTTGATTGGTGGGAATCGCTAAAACATCGACGTGATAAATTTGATTAAATTCTTCGGCTTCAGTTAAAGCCGTACCGGTCATGCCAGAAAGTTTCTCGTACATGCGGAAATAGTTTTGCAGTGAAACAGTTGCTAGGGTACGTGATTCTTGTTGAATTGGCACACCCTCTTTGGCTTCAATTGCCTGATGCAAACCATCGCTATAACGACGACCAAACATTAAACGACCGGTGTGTTCATCAACAATCACCACCTGATTGTCTTTAACGATATATTCTTTGTCGCGCAAATAAAGGGTGCTAGCTTTGAGAGCAGATTCTACATGATGGATAGTATCAAAACTTTCTTCGTAAAGATTTTTGACGCCCAATTTGGCTTCGATGCGCTTTACACCGAGATCAGTCAAGGTAGCAGTTTTAGATTTTTCATCTAATTTAAAATCTTGGTCAATTACTAAAGAACGCACCATTTTGGCGTATTCAAAATATTTATCAGTTGGCTCACTATCAGGAGCAGAAATGATTAGAGGTGTACGTGCCTCGTCAATCAAAATAGAATCAGCTTCATCGACAATCGCAAAATAATGTGGTGTATCTTGGCGTTGTACCATTTGATCCAAATTCTGGACCATATTATCGCGTAAATAATCAAAACCAAACTCATTGTTGGTACCATAAGTAATATCAGCTAAATAGGCATCCTGGCGTTCAATTTCTTCGAAATGCTCTAAACGCTCGTCGCCCCGCTCCTCGCTATCAACTTCAGGATTGTATAAACGAGCATGATCATGAACGATTACAGCGGCTTTAAGACCTAGAAAATGATATAGAGGGCCCATCCAACCTAAACCAATTTCGCTTAGATAATCATTAACGGTAATCAGTTGTACACCTTTACCAAGTAAGGCATTAAGATAGAGTGGGCAAGTCACCGTTAAAGTTTTACCTTCACCTGTTTTTTGTTCAGTAATATTACTGTAATGGAGCGCTACACCAGCTAAAAGCTGAACATCGAAATGACGCATCCCTAAAATACGCTGAGAAGCTTCCCGCACGGTGGCATAAGCTTCAGGTAAAATTTCATTTAAAATTTCTTGCTCTTTGACTCTTAAATCAGCCTGATTAACTCCTTCAAGCGCAGTGCTGATTTGTGCTTTAAACTTTTCGGTTTGTGCAGCTAACTCACCGTCACTTAGAGCCTGCATTTGTGGCTCAAAGGCGTTAATTTGATCAACCACCAGTTGATATTTTTTGATTTTTTTGGCTTCTTCGTCAAAAAGATTTTTAAAAAATTTGAACATAAGATCCTACTTATACCATTTATTGACTAGATCATAAATGGGCGCAAAACTTCTGGAATTGCCACACTACCATCAGCTTGCTGATAATTTTCAATCACTGCGGCCAATAAACGTGGAGAAGCGGCCACTGTATTGTTTAAAGTGTAAACAAATTTAGTACTGCCATCTTTAGCTTGATAGCGAATGTTTAAACGGCGAGCTTGAAAATCATTAAAGTAACTAGCAGAGTGAGTTTCACGATATTTATTTTGACCAGGAAACCAAGTTTCAAGATCATATTTTTTACGCTGTCCTGCACCCATATCGCCAGTACACATTAATAAAACTTGATAAGGCAAATTTAAACCTTTTAATAATTCCTCTGAAAAACCAACCATTTGTTCATGCCATTTTCTAGTTTCTTCTTCATCAGCTATGGTTAAAACCACTTGTTCAACTTTATTAAATTGATGTACCCGAATAATTCCCTTGGTATCTTTGCCATAAGAACCAACTTCGCGACGAAAACATGGTGAAATGCCACAAATCTTGATAGGTAAATCTTTTTCACGCAATAGCTCGCCACCATAATATGAAGTTAAAGCCACTTCAGCGGTACCAGCCAAAATTTGACCATCCTGAGTGTAGTAATGATCTTCTGCACCCCAAGGAAAATAACCTGTGCCGAACATTGCTTCTTTATTAACCAAAACTGGGGCCGACATGGCCGTAAAACCATGTTTTCTCATCAGAGAAAGAGCGTAAAGCATTAGGGCTTGTTCTAAAAATAAGGCTTCATTTTTCAAAAAATAACCCCTAAAACCAGCAATTTTAGTAGCACGTTCAGTATCCAACCAATCTAAATTTTTCATGATTTCTTCATGAGTTTTTGGTTGAAAATCAAATTCACGTTTTTGACCCTCTTGTCTAATGACTTGGTTAGAAGTTTCATCCTTGCCAACTGGGACATCGGTGGCAGGAACGTTGGGAATGCTACTGAGCAATTCCAAAAAATTTTCATTAATTTCTTTTTCTTGAGGTTCTAAATCTTTAAGTTTGGTTTTAATTGCTTTACCATTTTCAATTGACCCTGCATCTGGATGATTACCTTCTGCCACCATCTTTTTGATAGTCTCAGCAACGGTGTTAGCTTGCGAGCGTAATTCGTCCATTTTTTGTTGTAAACTGCGACGTTCTTCATCCACTTTTAACAATTTTTCAACAATAGAGGAGTTTAAGTTTTTGTTAACACAGGCTTCTTTAACCTGATCTTGATTTTGACGAATGAAATTGATATCTAGCATAATTAACTCCTTATTCTACACTTTCGCAAATACATTAATTAAAAATTGAATATGTTCATCTGGATTTTTTTCTATTAGTTCAAAGCCCAAAGCAATATCTTCACGACTTACATTGGCTGCAAAAGACTTATCTTTGATTTTTTTCTTAACTGACTTAACTTGCATATCAGCGAAACCATTAGGGCGCATCAAAGAAACCGCATGCATTAAACCGCTTAACTCATCGCAAGCGAAAAGATATTTATCTAATAAACTTTCAGCTTTAACATTTGTACGACCTGGGGCATGAGCCAAAATAGCCTGTTTCATTTCCTCTGGGTAATCTGTAAAAAATTCTGTGACAGCTTTCATCGGATGCTCATCGGGGAATTGCTCCCAATCAAGATCGTGAAGTAAGCCAGTGGCATACCACAATTCAACATCTTGATTCAAAACTTCAGCATAAGCTTCCATCGCTTGGGCTACCATAAAACAGTGATGGAGTAGAGCTTCATTTTTAATATATTTTTTTAGTAAAGTTTCGCTAATTTTTCTGTCTGGGAAACTCATAAATTTGCTATTTCCTTAAATCTTCTATCAAGTAATTCGCCCTCTACAGATTTTAATAACCAACCAGCTCTGGGACCAGCTTTTTTACCAAGCAACATTAGATAAATACTTTCAAAAGCTTTTCTTGGACCAATACTATTTTTAGACAAATCAAAGATAGCTTGTTGTAAATCTGCTGGAGTCAAAGCTTTTTTCTCTATCAACATAAGTTGTAACTCTTTCAGGAAAGTTTTTTGTTCATCGTTCAAAGTCTTGGCTTCTTCTGGCATTTCTGCTTTGGGCTCAAGTTGATATTCGCTGGGGGCGTAATTTTTAACCCAAATTTTGGCGTAATGTACTCGTTCTTCAAGTAAATTTTTTTCTAGAACATTCAGGCCTTCACCTTTAATTTTGGCAAATTCTTCTTCCAAATTTAATTCTGGATGTTGCATCCACATCGCCACATCTCTAAAACGAGGTAAAAAAGAAATTGATTGTGCTTGAGCACTCTGAGCCAAAGTAAAAGCTCGCGCTAATCTTTGGTCGCCTTCTTCTAAACCCCAAGCTATGCGAGCGCCTTGGTCATACTCATCAAACAAATCTGGAATTGCCATAGTACTAGGATCAAAATCAATTACCTGTGCATAATTACGACTGGCAAATAAGAAACGTCCCACGGCTGGAGGGAAAAGTTTGGTAAATTCGCGAGCAGAAGTGCCCACACCCTTGCTGGAACTCATTTTAGCTCCGCGAATCAAAATCCATTCATAAGGAATATTAAAAGGTACAGGAATATTAAAAACTTGCTCACACTGAGCGTTGGCCATATCTCGAGAACCACCAGCACTAGAGTGATCTTTACCAGCACCTTCTACATTGACACCCATGGCAGTCCAATGAGCTGGCCAGTCAACCTTCCATAATAATTTACCATTGCCACCAAAAGGACTAATTTTACCTTTATGTCCACAGCCTTTGGCCCAGGTAACTTTATTTTCTTGACATTCAAAAGTCACTTCCTGACCATCCCAACCAGTAACTAAAGTCGTGCCTACTTTGCCACAAACTGGACAAATAACCTGGAAAGGATACCAAAGTTCTGGCAATTCATATTTAGCAACATCTTGATAAATTTTTCGAAGTGGTGTGACGCTATCTAAAGCTAAACGAATTAAATCATCCATTTTTCCAGACTCATAAAGCTCATGACTCCAGACAATTTCTTGAGTACATCCTAAGGAACGGAAGGCATGCATAAAATCTACCGCATAAAGCTGTGCAAAATTTTTGGAATTCTTTAAATCTTCTAATTCTGATTCTGAAGTTTGAGACAAATCAATGCCACATTTCTCTAAGGCTGGTTTAGGAATTCTATAAAGAGGTTTACCCATGTGTTGTCCAAACTCAATTTCGTCTAAATAAGCAGGTAAACCATCCATGGGATCCATATCATTAAAAACATAAGTATTTTCTGGTTCAATGCCTCTTTCACGCAAAACTTGAGCCACTAGATCATGAAGTAAAACACCACGTAAAGCTCCTGTGTGCACACGGCCGGATGGAGTTTTCATATCATCCACATGTAGTTGTTTAATACCAGTTTTTGCTTGCCATTTCAAAATCCCATCAACCACTTTATCTAACCAGTGTTTGCTTTGAATCATTTGTTTTTGTGCCATAGTTTCATTCTAAATTGTATTTTTATTATACTCGATAAGTATAACCTAAAAACCCCGCTTTTGGCGGGGCTTTTTCTGATTTTTAATTTGTTTTACTTAATTTCTAAAATTTTATAAGTAATTTTGCCCGCCGGGGTTTCTACTTCAACTTTATCTCCCTTGCTCTTAGAGAATAAAGCCTTGCCAACTGGAGATTCAACAGAAATCTTACCTTCAGAAGGATTAGATTCATATTCACCACTCATTTGATAAGTAATCTTTTTCTTTTTTCCAATCACTTCTACAGTTACTGTAGAACCTAAAGAAACAGAGCCAGTACTTTTTACTGCTGTTACTTCTGCTTTGGCCAGAATTTCTTCAATTTCATTAACACGAGCTTGTAAAATATCTCTCTCATCTCTTGCACTGTGATAATCAGCGTTTTCTGAAAGATCGCCTTGTTCTCTAGCATTGGCGATACGTTCAATAACCTTAGGCATGGCCACTGACTTCAGTTCTAACAACTCTTGTTGTAGTTCCTCGTAGCCGGTCTGAGTAATAGTAATTGTATCTGACATAGTTGCTTAGTATAAATAATTTTTCGTCTTTGGCAATAGCTTGAATTTACTGACCAAGTACTAGGACAGCATTATAAATACCAGCGCTGTCTTCATCCTCAATGTCAGTCTTCAAAACAAGAGTGAGGGATGTAGCTGTTTCTAATTCTTTAAGCAAAGCTCCGTTAGTGGCATTGTCTTCTTTGACTAGCAAATAATCTCCTGTTTCATAAATGCCTTTGGCATTTTTAGCGCTAACGTCTTCAAATTTTGCTTCTTTAATTTTATTAGCAATAGTAGATGCGTAACCAGCTTTAGTAGTAGCATTGACAACAAGAATCTTATAATCAGCTTTGTTAATTGCAATCGATGGAGTAGGAGAAGGGGTTGATTCTGGAGTAACACTTGGCTCAACTTCTACCACGGGCTTACTATCAGTTTTATGATTAGTCCATTGTAAATAAGCCAAACCAATCCCCACACCCAAGGCAATAGTTATCACAAAACTGAGAAAGCCAATAAAAATCATTTTGGTAATAGAAGAGCCATCATTTTGATTTTTGATGATTTTCTTTTCTGGAAGCTTGGTAGTTTTGTTTTCTTCTTTTTTATCCACCGAAGCTATTTGTTCATTATCAGAAGGTAATTTATTTTTATCAAAAACTGATGGATCAAGAGCTAAATTAGCAAATTGACTAAAATCAACTTCTTTTTCTTCGACTGAATTTGGTTTTTCTGACATAGTAACCTTTTCGTTTATTACTTCTTCTATTTTAACTGGTTTGTCAGCAATTTCCACTTTTTTAGGTTCAGGCATGACGTCTTCATCCAAACTCTCAACTGCTACTTCTACTTTAGATGTCGAAGAAATAGTTGCTGGTGCTGGCAAAACAGCTTCACCAACCACAACTGGTTTAACCATGTTATCAAAATCGTCTGCATCATCATCTTTTAGATGATTTTTTTCACTTACTGGGGCATCTTTAGTCTGATAATTTTTATCTAAAGAAAATTGTGGTAATAGAAACTCAGGAATCGAAAAAGTTTTAGCTGAAGCTTCAATAATTTGTCTCACGTAAGAAGGCATACTTTCATTCTCACTCGCCAAATCTGC
>ENA-UOWO01004972-UOWO01004972.1-activated-sludge-metagenome-genome-assembly--contig:-NODE-4972-length-14364-cov-6.136348_pt1 | contig 14364 bp, 27 predicted proteins | sample MGYA00238148_ERZ761564 | MGnify/ENA primary metagenome ERZ761564 (study PRJEB28885, sample SAMN05720194) | activated sludge metagenome | isolation source: Anaerobic digester | place: USA...
GACTAACCAAGTTATTCGTTAGATTATACGCGTTTCTCTTTTTCGAAAATATCTTGTTCTATTCTTACCGCATCAAAAAAATCCTTTAATTGATCCTGATTTCTCGTAACTTTGTTTTCCCCAATTCGCCGTCTTGTTTCGAAATACGGACCAAAATTAATTTTTTTAGATTTAATAACGGGTCTTTTAATTAATTCTTGAAAAAATTTAAAAGCTTTTTCCATTTTTTAATTCTTTTAAGGTTATACCGAATCTCTGGTATCGATGGTCTGTTCCGACTATAATATTCAAATTTAGACTATTAGTTTTAACTGCATCGTTCATTTTCCATTCCATTTCTTCAGTAACCCACCCTTTGTATTCAATGTATTTGTTTCCATTTACTACAAAATCAGGATAATATTTTCTTTGTTTTCCATTTCGCGTTAAATAAGGAAAGCCTTTTCTGTTTCTATCCCAATTTAATTTTTTCTCATCAAGTATTTTTGCTACTTCTATTTCTTCTGTGTTAAGAAACATTTTAAAACCTAGCCAATTTGTGTATGGAATTTGTTTTGATTTACCTCCACCAGGTCTTAATCCCCCCGATCCTTGTTTTCTTTCTATTCCTTTTTTCTTATTTTTTCCTAACTGAGAATAATGACTTCCACAAGAAGAAGAACAATATGTTTTTTTATTTGAAGTTTCAAACGTTTTTCCACATGGGCAAGTTTTTATTTCCAGAAAATTCTTCTTTAGTTTTTTACTTACCTTTTGGTTAATTTCCTTTCTTTTTGTTTTTGTACTAAAACCTCTAGCACATTTAGATGAACAAAATCTTCCAGAACCATAAGTTCCATCATGTTTATTTCCGCAATTTTCGCAATTCATAGAGGATATTTTTATATTATATATCCATTTGAACTAAAGTTTTGGATTTGATTAGCAGGGGTACCAGGACTCGAACCCAGATCATTTCTTTTGGAGAGAAACATGCTAACCGTTACACCATACCCCTGTTTAACCGAGAAAACCAGAAAGAGCCTTTTTAGTAAAAAGCTGGAGTCGAACCAGCGACCTTATTGTTAGAAGCAATACACTCTATCCATTGAGTTATTTTCACGATGAAACTCTGTCTATCACTACGGTTAGCGGTCCCAAAGGGGTTCGAACCCTCCTGTCGATTATTAGTCGTTCCGGCGTGACAGGCCGGCAGCCACACCTAGCAGCTCCTGAGACCATTAATTACTGAGAAAATTCGGAGGGTAACAGGCGGATTTGAACCGCAACCATTGTTTAAGAGACAATTGCTAAACCATTTAGCACGAAGTAACCCATTCCAGTCACTACAGTAATTTAGAGCAGGTGATCAGAATCGAACTGACGTCAGAAGCTTGGAAGGCTCCTGCACTACCACTGTGCTACACCTGCGAAGAAAGCAATATGTCAAAGAACTTAAAATAAAAACGGGAACCTTTTTGGAGTTCCCGTTGATTTATTCTTAATTGTTGTTGTTTTTCACCAATCAATTATATCCTCAACGGGACGCATAACTCCTCTACGACCTTTGTTATCATCATTGGCCACCCAATTCGCTACGACTATATTTAAGCCTTGTTTCTGCATCTGTTGATTTTTTCTATATATTATGAACTCGTTTGAAAAAGTTTTAATTTAGTGCAAATATAACGCATTTTTTTCAAATAAAAAAATTTTTGAGCACTTTTTTTCAAAAAATTATTCTTCTTTTATCCATGCTGCTTCAATATTCATTTCCTTTTTTAATCTAGCAATATATTTCCAAGGATCCGTAATGTCATGATGTTCAATTACTTTGCCTCCTTTTTCTCTTACACAAACAGTATATTTTTCTGTTAAAAAAGTTTTGGATGAAAATCCGCCACGAATATTAAAATCTTTAAAGAAATCTTTGTTACCCATTGATTTTTATTTATTATAAAAAATAAAGGGGCAAAGTTTTGCCCCTTTTAAATTTTCCGAGAATTGATAGTAGGTGCGTTTGAATGGTTGTCTCCATTGATCTCCATACTTTTCGAAACATCTTAGTACGCAAATAGGCGCCTAAAAACCGAGAACTTTCGTTCGTCGAACCATGCAGGAATTTCTAAAGTATTTTAGGAAATCTTCGTTTACATAGAATTGATTTGATTTTTGTGGCACGAGGCCACGGCTTTCTTATTTACGAAGTATCACCTAACTTTACTACGGTATAAAAATCTTTTTTCTGAGAAAAATTGTATTTGCGTGTTTTTCGGAGTTCCTATCTCCCGAAATTTTAAGTTTTTCAAAACTCCTTAGGTACAGAATTTATGTGTTCGTTCTGCCAGCCATCCTAAGTTCCTGCCTTATTGAGTATTTGCCGAAAACAAGCCCTAATAAAATTCTGACTTAACTTAGCACAAATACTCTCATGCCCTTAGCGGGGTTTTCAGATAGAATTGATCATAAGTAATTGTTTAATTTATTACGAAGTACCGCAATTACTAACTACAGAAAAATCAAAGAACCTTTACATATTATATATGAAGATTTTGAAAAGTTTTAAAATATAGTTATTGCAGAAAAAATTATCTTGCATCTATTACTTGGCGAACTAAATCGACTAAATAATCTTCTATTTCTGAATCTGAAAACTTTTCATCTGATAATTCCATATGAATCATTCTTGCAAAAGATTTAAACTGTTTCTTTAAATATGGAGGGCAAGAATCGTCTGTATTAATGAAACTTAAATCAGGATTATAAATTTCATTCAAAACAGGATAAAATTTTTCGTTTTTTTCTTCCATAATTATTTGATCCAATGGAACAAAGTTAGTATTTTCTCGAGCCATCCACCAAGAACCATCTTGCCATATGTAATTATATTCCTGAAAATATTGGCGCATATCTAGATTGGCCAATGCATGAAAAATTTGAAGATCCTCTCCTCTCCAAATATGATATGATTGTCGTCTTGTTTCTTCAACTGTTTCAGCTAAAGAGGAAATTCCTCCGAGAGATATTAATTCTCGAACTATCTCTTCATCATTATAATTATGCATTAAAATTGTCCCAACATAGTCGGGATAACCATCGTGATGGCAGTAAATTCCGTCACGAGAGTCGTCTTGATTTTTGATCCAGATAGTACTGCGAGTTGCCATTGAACTTTTTTATTATATATTCTTTTCTTATAACGATGTTTGCGTTCTTGTTTTAATAATAAACATTTTAAGTTTCTTACAGTATCTACGCCAACAGCCATAGGAATTAACCCTCCAATAAAAATGGCTCCAGTAGCAGCCACAGTTATTCCCAATGGTATAGTTATAGGTTTTAAATATATTTTATTAGTATTAAAGGCAGATAAATCGACAATCTCGCCATTAATCAGATAATTCGTATATTTCATTTGAAACAAACAACAGTAACATCAAGGTCTTTTAATTCTCTCTCAATGATTTTGGCAATCACATTCCAATCACCACCGGCTAATCCTGCCCCAATTTTTGGAAGTCCTATTTTCTTTCCTTTATAATTATGATTTATTTTTCTCATACACAAAGTTAATGCTTCATAATCAATAGGTTTTTCACTACCATCAATATGATTTTTTCCATAATGATATTGCGTGTAGCAATTAATCACTTTTAATTTTCCCCACGTATTGTGATTACTAACAAATGATTCTGAGTAGTTGCCAAGTTTGTTTATATCTCCACTTATTGTTCTTTTATCAGCATTATACGCATCTTCAAATTCCTCTTTTATTCTTTTGGCAATGCCAGCGCCCATTGTGTTAAAACAATTACATCCATGAGCAATTAAATCAAATTTATCTTGCTTTGCTAATTCTATTAAATCTCCATCAACATATTTCATGATTACATATTTTCGTGATTGTATAAATCGATAGACAAATACACATCTTCGCAATTTTCTTTTGTACAGCCTTCAGAACTTCCATACAAAATTTCAAAGTCACAAGGATGACTATCAACAACTATTTGAACATTTGCATCCAAATTATACCGCTGTAATAATTCAATAAGATTTTTTAATTTCATATACAATATTTTTCAGCACCCATTTTTAGAATTTCAATAGCATGCAAATGCAGGCTTAATTTTAGCATGTTATCCAAACTATTGACAATATAAACATTGGGATAATCCAATTTTTTTAGATGAGCCATTACAAGAGCTCTTGTTCGAATACTATCTTTTCTTGATAATTCGTTGTCCCTAGTCCATACTTCAACTTGAGGAACAGGAACATCTGGGTCAATCATTACTATAACATTACGTCTCTGATTTAGTTTAATGGCCTGAAGAATAGAAAATCCTGTTTCGGCTAAACTTCCAAATCCAAAAGTTTCGTTAGTAACAGGGAAGAGTATGATATCGTCATTAACTAAATGTTCTGCTTCAATAGCTGCATCCTCTGGTTTCCAATCATCTTTTTGAGGATTAAAATATCGTATTTTCTGTTTATCATATTCTTCCATGAACTTATTTCTCCATGTAGAATTTCCACATGTTCCAAATAAACCAATCGTTAATGTTCTCATTTATTTAGTTTGTTAAATACTTCTATTGCATCAAAAAAACAATCTCCGTTTAATAGAAATATATTCTTTGGCTTTGTTGCTTTCGCCGTGCCTTGAACAATTCCATTTACTACATAGTTAACAAAAACCCAATTATTGTTTGCAGATTTAATTATTCCATATTCACAGTCAGGATGTTTAAAATTAGGTTTGTCATTTACAAATGCATGATCAGGAACGTAAATTACACTGTCTCCAGGTCCTGCTGATTCGCCCCATTCACTCATTACATGTTGTCATTTAGCCATTTAACTACTGGAACGACAAACCCTGTGACAATTAAAAGGGCCCCAATGATTATCATAAATGTTCCAGTTATCTTAAAAGTAATATGCTGAAGGGCATCTCCAAGAAAAATAACTATAAGACCCATAACACAAAAGGTAATTATGAATCTTATAATATCTCCCATTTTGGCAAAATCATAATCAAATGACAGCCAACTTGGCTTTTCATTTAAAATGTCACTTACCGATTTTTCTTCTCCTGGGGTAGAAACGTTTTTTTCAAAGGGCTTCTTATCCCAAAAACTCTGTTTTTTGTTTGTCTGTTCCATGTTATTTGTTTTAAATTACTGATCTACCTTTTTGATTTTCCCATTCTCGATTTTTTCTTATTTTGTTATTCTTTTTAAGAACAGCATCGAGTAGAGTTGTATCAACATCATTTTGATTGGCTAAATATTTTATTGCATTAGTATCTTTTGGAAAACAATGACCACCAAACCCAAAATCTCCATCCGGGCCAGGAACTTTCCAATGTGATTCACCTAATCTAGTATCAAGCTTAGCTGCTTTATAAACTCTTTCATAATCAATACCAAGCCCTTCACAAATTTGATACATCTCATTAGCAAAAATAACCTTTGTTGATAAAAATGTGTTTGTGACATATTTAACCATTTCTGCTTCCTGTGATGTCATTTTTACAATAGGAATAAAAGGAAATGATTTTTTATAAATATCAGAAACTACATTTAGTGCATCATCGCTATCTCCACCTAAAACAATGCGATTCTGATTTTTAAAATCATTAACGGCATTTGCTTCTGTTAGGAACTCTGGATTAAATACAAAGAAGAATGATGGATATTTATCCTGCAACATTTTAGTGGTTCCAGGAGGAATGGTTGTTTTTAAAATAAGGATTTTATCCTTAAAATAATCATCATCAGAAACTAATTGTGATATATCTTCTACAACTTCTTCTAACAAACCAGTATAGCACTTTCCATCTTTTTGCATAGGTGTTGGAATGCAAATAAAAATTACATTTGTTTGCTTAACCAATTCTTCAAGTGATTTACACATTGATAATCTCGGTTGAATGTCAAATGTTAACAAATTGGGATAATCTTTAATCATTCCTTCTTTTATTGAATTGCCAACAAATCCTTGTCCAACAATTCCTATTCTTTTTTCGCTTAGCATAATTGATTGTATTTTTTCATATTATATGCTAAACATTGTCAAGCGTTTTACAAAAGTACAAAATTTCCTGTAATTTTGTCAATTTTTTCTGGTGAATCAGGTCCTATTGCTGCAGCAGTAATTGTAACTTGCCCGCCGAATTCAGTTAATCCTGCATCTTCGATTAATGAACATGGAATTCCTTGCTTTTTAGCTTCGTTATAGGCCGTAATCATGTCATTTAAATTTTCGGCACCCACAACTATTTTTTTAAATATTCCATTTAACCACTTATCGAGAGGAGAATCGACAACAATTGTTAATTTGTTTTCTTTTATAAAATCCTTATGATCTCCTGAAAACCAAACTCCCGATTGTTGCATCATATCAGCTATGACTTTCATCGAAGCGTGCGCTCCCTGTGCAATCATTTTTCCTTTTCTCATATTCAGGTCTTTACGAATTATAATGACCTGTTTTGGTGAATCTTGCTTATACATGATTTTTTAAATATCCTTCTACAATAAAATATTCGTTGCTACAAGTTCCATCTGTAAAATAATTCAATGAATTACAAGAAGTTTCAACTGTTCTCCAAAAATTAATTTCTTTGCCATTTAAAAAATATTTTTGGGCTAAATAATAATTTCCAGCCTGCTGATGTGTTTGGGCAAATTTTTGATAAAATTCTTCAAACATATCGATATCCTTTTGCAGCAAATCCAATCTTGTATCTGTGGAAATTCTTCGAACTTGAATATATTTTACGTTTGGAAATGAAGACGCAAAGTTTATTAGATCATCAAACTCATCAATATTGTAGCGATTTAAAACAATTGATATTCGTACATTTTCACCGCTAGCGGGAATTATCTTATCCCAGTGTGGGAGATAATTTTTTCCCATGATTATTTTATTCTTTTCACGATTTAATGTATGAATAGAATATTCAATTTCTCCATCCATTTTATGGATGCAATCCATTTTAGTTTCGGCTAAATATCCATTAGTTCTAACGCCAACAATAAAGCCTTTATCTTGCAAATAGTCAATTATTTCACTGAGATAATGATATTGTAATCCGTCAGCTGTTTGACCAGTTAAATAAAGTTTTGTTACAGATTCTTTTTTGCATTGCTGCAAAAAATATTCAAAATTTTTCCATTTAGAAAAATGAATATTTAATTGATTTTTCCCTGCTAATTCCTGGAGTATATCTTTTCCTAAACAGAAATAGCAATCTGCATTACAATTACCAAGTAAATTAATATTGGCAAATGTATATTTTTCTCTTTTTCGATTTTTAACGATCTCAATCATCCGAATACTATTTCGTTAAATAATGCATATTGAATTATGCAATCAGCATCAGTGGCGTCATGTCCTTCTACCATGTCCTCTGGATTTGCACCTCGTTCCTCACAATGTTTTTTAAATCCTTTGACAAATTTTTTCTTATCCAAAACCCATTGTTCTGATGGGTCTTCTACATCAGTTAATAGAAGTTGACCTCCGATACTGATAACATCCGATGCGTATTTAACTTCATCTATGTACTTTTTGGGAACAGATAAAATATGAGCTGCTCCACACCAGTAGTTGATGGCCCCTTCCAATGCAGTGACCATGATATCGTCAATGTCCTGATTGGTTAATTCGTAAGAGTGATTAATTGTCACTTTCATGTTCTTTTATTTTTTCTATTATTGTTAAGCCTGCAGGAAAAGTACATTGCAAAACACCATTTTGCCAAAAATAATAAACACCATCTATAACTTCAAAAGATGATGCTAAAACGTCATATTGTCTGCTATACATTCCTGGGTAAATTACTAAAACTTCGTATTTTTTCATGGTATTCTTAATATATGTTTACAAACTTCAATTTCTTTTTCATTTCCTGTATGTTTTCCAGGTGCATCAGACAATTTAATTGTATGAATCCATTCATCATTAAATGGTTTAGCAGCAGTCATTTTAATGACCATATTTAGGGGTTTAACCCCTACATCATTGGTAAAATTAGTTCCAATACCAAAAGAACATTTAATGATTCCTCTACAGAAATCTTTTATTTTAACTGCTGCTTCAGTATTTAAACTATCTGAAAATATGATGGTTTTGGATTTAGGGTCTATTCCCTGACTTTCATAATGTGCTATTACTTTCTTTGCAAATTCGATTGGATCGCCCGAATCATGACGAACTCCATCATATAATTTTGAAAACTTTTTCTCGAATTGTCTGAAGAAAACATCAGAGGTAAAAGTATCAGGAAGTGCTATCCCCAGGTCTCCTCTGAATACATTAGACCAAGCTTCCATCGCCATTGTATTGGCCATTTTATAACCATACTTGGCTGCATGAAAACTAAACCATTCATGTGCATGTGTGCCCATTGGAGTAATGTTATATTTATGGGCAAAATGAACATTAGAAGTTCCTACAAAATTTTCTCGATTTCCGAAACAATTCATGAAGTCTTCAATAAGTTCGTCTTGAACATCATATGAAAATCTTCTTCTGGTTCCAAAATCAGCGAAATGCATTCCTTTCATTTGAAAGGTATTAGCTTTCTTTTTATTGTTTTGTTCTCTATCCACTCGACCCCATGGTTTCTGTCCTGTCATTTTAAAATATAGTTCAGAAATAATAGCCATCAGTGGAACTTCCCAAAGAATTGTACGATACCAATATCCTTCGATACTTATTTCAAGATTTCCTCCAGTTTGAATGATTCCAATTTCTGAAGAATCAAATCTGTAACCCTGAAGAAAATCCAAATATACTGGGTCCAAAAAATAACACTTCTTGGATAAAAATTCTTTTTCGTCGTTTGAAAGAAAAAGACTTTCCATTTCTTTGATTTCCCTTCTTATAGCTCCAGCAAATCCTAATGGAAATTCTGTTTTTCCCCTATTTATAAAGGAATATTGAACCTTCGCTCTAGGATATAATTTTACAACAGCTTGCTGCATTGTAAGCTTGTAAAGGTCTGTGTCGAGAATACTTTTTATAATCATTTGAATTCAATATAAAAACGTGTATATAATAAAAATCCTTCTTGTACTTTTAAATCAAATTTTATTTCGTAGCTAATGGGTTTATTATGTTCACTGAGATAGTCCCATAACATTTTGTGAAGCCGTTGAAGTTCATAATCTGCACCAGGTAAATCTCCTTCGATATACATTTCATGACCACAAGAACAAGTAGTATTAAAACCATTATTTCGTAATAGCTTTACTATCTCTCGTACAGGCTCTTCTATTTGATCATACCATTCCATTATCAACTGTCATTTTTTAGCTTTTTTAGCTTTTTTGACACGTTTAGGAAGAACTTCTTTGTACCCTCTTGTTACAGGCTCAATAATTCCGGCAAGGAGGTCAAATAATTCTTTGTCTGAATGTTTTTTTGGTGTTTCCATGTTTAGAATATTAAGCTTCCTTCATCATCCCACCGCGCATAAAGTTTTCCATTTTCACGAAGGATGACATATTTTAATGCTTCGTCATTTTGTTTGGACATACAATCAGCATCGATAACCGTACTCATTCCGTTTATTGAATATACCGATGCGCCAAATGGTAATTTATAAAGTAATGTTCCGTTGGCTGGTCTTCCGGGTTTGGGCAATTTAAATCCGCCAACGTTAGTAATTTCCATTGGAATTCCTTGAATGTAATATTTTATCTCATCCAATAATTTTTCACAGGAATTTTGTTTAACCCATTGTGTTTGTTCAGAATTGTCATCAGCAAAATACAATTTTCGGAATGTTACTTGGTCAGCGCCAAGATGTTTGCATCTGTTTATCAAATCTTTGGGAGTGCAATCATCATAATATTTAGTCATATTTAATGACAAGCGAAGATTAAATCCTTCGTATTTTATTCGCTGACATAGTTCCTTAAGATCAAATCGTAAGGATGGGGGCATACCAATTATTTCTGTATTGAAATTATCATAAACATCAGATACAGATAATGAAATAGTATTTACACCCAAATCTCTAAGATGTTGAATATTATCTGCTGCAGTCAATAAAACACCTGATGTTTGAAATTCGACATTCGGAAACGGATGATCAAGTTCCTTAAAAATATCCGTCAGCGCATATAAAAAAGGTTTATTTTGCAAGGCTTCTCCTGTCCCAGTAATGATACAGGTATTTATCCCATTCATTACGGCCCATTTGATTCTTTTTTGGATTTGAAATTTATTGAAATTACTTTCGTAATCGTTGGTGTGCATTCTGGATACGCAAAATTTACATTGATTAACGCATCCTTTTGTCGGAACGACAATTGAAATTGATTGAATATTCATAGCAAATAAGTTTAATTACTTTTACCTTGCTAATATAATAAATAAAATTGAGATAAAAAATTATTTTTCAAATTTTTTAAGGAAGTCTTCCATTTCTTTCAAATATGCTACACTAGACCAATCATAAGAAACTTCTGCGGACGGATCATCTAAATCCCCCCATCCTCTCGTATCAGTTATTTTATCTCTATACTCGTAAATTTGACTTTTTAATGACTCAATTGATCGATGACGACGAAGTTCTTCATCTAATTGTTTTTCATATTCTGCTTCTAGTTCTTTTTCAATTTCATCAGCACTTATTTCCTCATCTTCTTCCTCGTCTTCACCCTCATCATCATTTGGGTCCTCATCTTGTCTGACAATCTGTATTTTAGGAACTTCAATTTTCTTTGTACGATTAATCAGTTCTTTCAGAAAATCCTTTTCTTCTTGTGTTCTTTCAGAATTTTTCTTTTTAAGGATTTCTCTAACTCTTTTTCTTTTATTTTTTGGAACTTTAAATGCTTCTAAAAAACTTTCTATATGGCCTTTTATTTCATCATCTTCTTCGTTTTCTTCATCTTCCATACATCGTTCATCTCGAACTTCATACCAGGGGTTTTCTACATTATTGTATTCACGAAGCATTTCTTCTAGAGTTTTTTGCTTGTGTTCTTCTTCCTCTTCTTCCTCGTACTCTTCTTCCTCGCAATCTTCACAACACTCTTCTTCTTCATATGGATCAGGCTCCATTTTGGCTACTTTTTCAACCCACCAATCTGGAGAATTACCAATTAAACCGCCTTCATAATCCCATTTAATAAGAGCCATTATTTTCTTCTTTTGTCTATTAACTTTTGTAAGCGTTCAGCTTCTTGATAATCTTCATTTTCGATAGCATCTTTTTTCTGTTTTTCTAATTCTTTTACAGAATATTCTTCTCCTTCGTCATCAAGCCCTAAAGTTGTTGGGTCGACATAATAATCCCATCCTTCTTCGAAAATTTCCAATTCAAGATGCATTAATGCAGATTCGCCAGAACCTCCACTCAACATACTAAAAAACGACATCATTTCTTTTGCTTGTTCAGATATAATACGTTTTAAGTAGATACATCCATTTGCTATTCCAACATATATAAAAGGAGTTCCAATGAAATTACGATCAACAAATTCTTCTTCACCCATTTTTACAATAGGTTTAGAAGGTTTTATTCTCGTAATTTTATCTCCTTTTTTGAATTCGTAAATGCTTTTAGGTGTCTGTTTCATACCCTTATTATTATTTTAAACACTTTTGTTTCTTTTTCACTTGATACAAACCACATAGTCTCAGGAGCTTTTTTCTGAACATATATCATTAAATCAATAGTTCCTCTTTCTAATATGTGTTTTTCTACTTTAACATTTACTTCACACTTATCTGCAACCTCATTGATTTTATATTCAATTTTTTTAATGACTACATCGATAAACTCAAATGAACTATCATTAATTATATCAGATATCTCATGAAGAACTAAAACTCCAAATTTCTTAGTTGATGATAATTTATTTAAATCTTCGTCGATTTCTTTTTTACTCTTTGGTACTAATATGGAATTACATGAGTTCATACATATCCATTTCCCAACTTTCAATAAATTTTACTCCGGCTTCCTGAAATTTTTTCAAAGTATCATTTATGTCACTGTTTATTGGTCGAGTTCCATCTTCAATAACTACTGTGTCAAACCCCTCCATCGCTGCGTCAATAGCTGTATCAGCAACACAAAAATCCAATGCAAGACCAACAACATAAACTCTTTCAATATTTCGTTCATTCAAGAATTCTGCTAACTCAGTTCCTCCAAATCCGCTATAAGGATGGAAATCTTTTTCGGTTCCCTTTTTAAAGAAATAAAAATCCTTTTTGCATTTACTAATGTCAATATCCTTGTGTAATTCAGCTCCTGGGGTTTCTGCCACACAATGATCAGGCCACAAAATATCTTCGTTACCATCTGGATTTGTATACTTATCAAATGGACTTAATCCTTCATGTTGAGAAGCGAATGCTTTCATTTCTGGATTATGCCAATCCATAGTAAATATAACCAAATCAAATTCTGGCAAAAGTTTATTAATTAGAGGAATTATTTCATCACCTTCTGGAACTGCTAACGAACCTCCTGGACAGAAGTCGTTTTGAACGTCAACGACTATAAGTGCTTTTTTCATAATATTTTTTAGTATTATACAAATTAAGACTGAGGAAGTTTTTTAAATAGATCAAATCGCGAGATATTATGCGGATTATCTCGTTTAAATCGTGTTTTTAAATGACGAATTATAACAGGACTATTAAAATCTACATATTCCATAATGTCATCTCCATGAGTGGCATATTCCATTTCATAGTTCTGTAATATTTCATCAACTTTTTTATATCCTTCTCTTGACGATCCTGTCCAACCCGGCATCAGCTGATCCAAATCTGTATTTGTAATTCCAAGACCATCGGTAGCATTACAATCAATACAACTTTGAATAGCTTCTTTTTGCTCTTCATTCCAGTTTTCGTTGTTGACCATCCACTCGGCCAAATCATAAACTTCTGATTTCCACAGTCTCTGTATCATACCATAGTCCCCGACATCTCCATGAAGAGTCCAGAACCCTAGGAGATACTCCGTTAGATTGTCTGTAGACAACACCATTCCATGATGAAGTTGCGCTAAATCATACAGATAAATCATTCTGAGACGGGCCTTTATATTTCCTTGCCTGAATTTCCTGGTGGTTTCTTCATCTGCTATATCCCAACCCTCTGGATCTAAATGAGACCAAATACTTTGAAAATCATCATCCATCAAATAATTTTCGTCAAAATCATGACAAAAATTAGTTCCAATTTCAAATGCCCTGTTTTTTTCGTCTTCCTTGTTTCCGGATATTGGTATACTTCTTCCAATTAATTTAATGCCTGCCGCATCACAAACCGGTTTTGCTAATGCTGCACAAAGCGCACTATCCATTCCACCAGAAACTCCCAGAATAAGAGCTCCAATTCTATTGTCAATAATGTATTTCGCTAATTCTAAGCGGATGTTTTTAAGCACTATTTGAGGATCATTCATATTATTGTTTTTTATATTGTTTCGGTACTAATCCATGTTTTTCAACCCATTTCTTTAAATGTTCGGCATTAGGAACTTCTTGAACATTTATTTTTTGAAGCAGTGTTGGATTTAAAGTAACCTTATCATATAGATAAAGATAGTAAATATTTTTTATTCCTGTTGGAATTAAATTTTTCAAACAGTCATTACAAGGAGAAATTGTGACATACATGTCGCATCCTTCAATGCCTATATCATATTTGGCTGCAAAAGCAACGGCATTCATTTCGGCATGTATCTCATTATCCTTAGACCATTTGTGATGTTCTTCACGATCAAAGTTATTTTTATCAAAGATTTCACAACAGTTTGGTAATCCAGGAGGAGTACCGTTTATTCCTGTTGAAATTATACGCCCTTCTTTTACTACTAAGGCAGCAACTTGGTGAGAAACACACTTGCTTTCTTCTGCAAGTATGAATACCATTTTTATGAATAAATCATGATTCTGTTTCATTTGTCATCAGGTGTTATGCCATTAATAATCGGAAAAATGATACAAATTATTGCACCTAAGTACAATATAAGAGTATACATTATATTAATAAAAGCTTTAATAAAAGTTGTTACTTCTGCTTTTGGAAATACATGAGGTGAAAATCCTTTAACAGCAGAATATATTAATGTCACTAGCAATGTTAATCCAAATATTATCATTGGAGTTCGCCATAGCCAATCTCTCATGGCTTCTTCTTTATCTGCTTTTTTCATTTGTTTTTGGACTTCGTGCCATGTATCTATTGGAATGTCATGTCTATTTAAAAATGACAGTAAAATTTCCTCTCCTGTTTTTCCTTTTAACCAGTTCATGCTAATTTTTTTCCTTTTAAAAGTTGTCTTAAAAATACGTTTTGATTTCCTCCCAAGGATTCTACCCAATGATCATAATA
>ENA-UOWO01004974-UOWO01004974.1-activated-sludge-metagenome-genome-assembly--contig:-NODE-4974-length-14360-cov-8.701293_pt1 | contig 14360 bp, 16 predicted proteins | sample MGYA00238148_ERZ761564 | MGnify/ENA primary metagenome ERZ761564 (study PRJEB28885, sample SAMN05720194) | activated sludge metagenome | isolation source: Anaerobic digester | place: USA...
CGCTCAAGAAGCAGCTTGCCCGGATCGCCCGGTACGTCTCCGCAAAAGTCGTCTCGGGGCCAATCGACCTGCCGGTCGTCGTGACGGCGAATATGCTCCCCGAAATTCTCGGCCGGGAGACCGTCCGGCCGGACGTGGCGCGGAAGGAGAACCCGCCCGGCGTCGTCACGGGGCTTGCCTGGACACCGGTCGGCGGGGACATCCTCTTCATCGAGGGGACGTTCATGCCCGGCAAGGGGAAACTCACGCTGACCGGCCAGCTCGGCGACGTGATGAAGGAGTCGGCCCAGATATCCCTCAGCCTGATCCGCTCGCGGCTTGCGGCCACGCCGACCCGGTTCGACTTCTTCGCAAGCGACATCCACATCCACGTGCCGGCGGGGGCGACCCCGAAGGACGGGCCGTCTGCGGGCGTGACCCTCTTTACGGCTCTTGCCTCCCTCGTTACCGGAAAAGCGGTCGACCCGACGGTCGCGATGACCGGGGAGGTGACGCTCTCCGGCGCCGTGCTCCCCGTCGGCGGGATCAAGGAGAAGGTTCTTGCAGCGCACCGGGCCGGCATAAAGACGGTCATCCTCCCGCGAGAGAACGAGCGGGACCTTATCGATGTGCCCGAGGATGCCCGGGATGAACTTACGTTCGTGCCCGTGGATACCATCGAGGATCTCCTCCGGGAGGCGCTCGGGATAGAACTCCACGGGCCGGTTCTCCCGTATGTGGGGAACCGGTGCGTGCCCGCGCACAACCTCTAAAAAACCTCTGAATCCGGGCACACCCCTCTTTTGCCCCGCCCGGCGCCCTTTTTTCTCGCCATGCCCCGCCCCGGGAACCGATTGTCCCAAAGCGTCCCGACGTGTAGACGATCGTGACAGAAATCGTTTATAGAGGAACGTCGACCTCTCCCGCATGGGCGCCGCGATCTGCCCCGGAGATCGCCCATCACCCTGAGGAAACACCATGAAGCAATCCCACATCGCGAGTATCGCCCTCACGTTCTGCATCGCGTTCTTTGCCGGCGCTCTCTTCACGAATGTGCTTGCCTATAACCCCGAACCCCCTGCTCCCTCCCTCCGGCAGAATGTCTACGGCCTCCCGCTCTCGGAGATGTGGGCGATCGTCCGGGATCAGACGGGTATCGAGAACTCGACGGCGGTCCTCGGGGATTTCTGGCTCGTGATCGACGGGGACGGGGCGGTCGAACAGTTAAATTTCGAGTTCTATGGAGACGATGCAGGTCTCCTCCGCTGGTATCGGGTTGCGGCGAGTTCGACGGGAAAAGTGACCTGGGACTCCCGGAAGGTCGAGAAAGCCCCTCCCGGAGAGCATCCGCTCATCCTTTTCACGGAGATTGAGCGGATTCCCTACCGGGAGCTGGCCGATGAGAACGGGATCCTGATCGTCAGCGTCGGTTCGCAGTCGGGAGGCCTGGGGTATGACGCCGGATATCGACCCCTCTTTGCCCTGCGCCAGGGGGAGATCATCCCCTTAAAGAGCGTAGCGTTCAACACGACGGAGCCCTGGTACAGCATCGACGTCTCGCATGGAACAAAGGACGGTTCAGGACTGGTGGGTACCCACTACTGCACGATCTTTACGCTCCGCGACCTTACCAGGGCCGAGAGGGTGTACTGCCCGGACGGGGAACTTTTCTGGCCGCCGCCCGGTTCGTCCCCGGCAGGTGTCGATAGGTTATCCGAATTGGGGGTCGTCTCTTGATGCCGGACGGCCGGTTCACTCCGGAGACAGGGTGGCCGCATGGAGTCTGACAATAAGCGCCTGATCGCCGTAGGACTTCTCGCCTTCATCGGCGTCGTCGTCCTCGTCGCAGCGGTCGTGTTCGGATTTACGACCCTTATTACCCTGGTCACGGGAGTCGACGGGCCTCCTCAGATGTTGGTTGTGGAGGTGATCGGGGAAGAGGCCCTGCAGAACGCATCTGTTGTCCACCTGACCGACCGGGATCTGCAGCAGCACCCGGTGCTTGCCACCGCGATCCGGGAGGCCGGCAGCGATTCGGGCGTATCCGCGTCGGCCCCGATGACGGGGGTCGAGTGCCTCGCCCTCACCGAGTCCTTCGGCGTATACACAAGGGATGCGCCGATCCTCGAATACGACGGAGTATACTACTCCACCCGCGTTCTGCTCCATTAGAACGCTTGAAGAGGTGCAGAATGGAAGAAGGTAAGAAATCCGGCAACCGGCTCGGAACGGCGGGATTCGTCATCGCCTGCGCCCTTGCCGGGATCGTCGCGGTCGCGCTCGGCCTCGTGCTCGCCGACGCTCTCCTCATCTATGCGATGGAGGGCTCGGGCGGTCAGCCGATGCTCTACGTCATGGAGAGCGCGGAGCCGGGAGAAAACGTGGTTATCCCCCTGACCGAGAAGGACTTTGCCGACCACCCGGCGCTCGATGCGGTCATCCGCGGCGATGAGCGAAACCCGTCGGCGTGGGAGTGGGGTAGGAGCGACCGGCGCTTCATCGGGGGAATTAACGTCTCCTACGTGGAGAGCAGGGTGCTCCAGGACACCTATGGCCCCGACCGGGAGACGTGGGTCTACCCGCACCTGGAGTACGAAGGGGCATACTACCTGGTGGTGACGACATGGCCGTGAGAGAACCGGGGGAGGAAGAATGAACAGAGCGATCGGAACATGGGCACTCCTCCTCGCGCTGCTGCTCGCGATCGCCCCGGCGGCGGCCGCGGATCTCGGTCCGAACCAGCACCTGATCCCGGAACTGAGGGTGAACGAGTCGATCGAGGCGATCGTCATCTCCGCGGAGTTGAGCCTTCAGCCGGAATGGGACGGGAGCGTGACCACCGGGATACCGTTCGGCGCGGTCATGGTCCATACGGCCAATGCGACGACGCTGATCTTCGATCGCGACGGAAACCACCTCTTCTCCATCGATGACGAACTCTCTGCAAAAATCCCCACCCCGGCAGGCGTCGAGAAGCCCTGCACCCGGGTGCACCCGCTCCCGAACGACTCCCGGGTCTATCATCACGGCGGCGTGATGTTTGTCTTCGGCACGGCCGGGGAACCCCCCATCCTCACCATCATCGACGAGAGCCCGAAGCCCGACGAGGAGCCGATCACCATCGAGATCACCTCCCTGCATGAGGGCGGCGTGGCCTGGATCGACGTCGCCCCGGCCCATGTCGCCGTCGCCGGGGAGGTGCATGCCCCTGCGGGAGTGCACAGCGTGGTTGTCCGGAGCGGCTCGGTGGAGGTCTCGTGCGGGAACGCAGCGGAGTTCGCCTGCTCGGTGCCGGTCTCTTTCGGGAAGAACACGATCACCGTCGTGGCGACGGATAACCGCAGGCACCGGGCCGAGAAGACCGTGAACCTGACCGTCCGTAGCGGCATCCCGCCGCCATTGATCGCCGTCTCGGGCAGGGTGACGGACGCCGGCGGCAGTCCGGTTCCCGGCGCACTGGTGCGGTTCGAGTCGGTCTTTGATCTGGGCGGCGAACCCATCGCAGCAATGGCCGTGACGGGGGAGGACGGCCGCTACCTGGTAGAAGATACCCTCGGTTACCGGCAGACGGTCACGGTCGAGAAGGAGGGCTATTCCACCCTCCGGGAAGAGTTCACTTTTGAGAACCTGACGAACACCCTCGACCTGGAACTGAAGCCGTCGAGCCGGACGGTCCCGGGGTTCGGTTCCGCGGTAGGTGTACTTGGTCTCCTTGGAGCACGATGGATCCTCCGGAACACGAAGAAACAGTGAAATGATCCGGCAGCATGCCGGTGTGTCTGGGGAATAAACCGTGTTCACCTGGGAATTTGGGCTTGGCGTCGGGCTAAATTCATGTATGCAGGGGCCAAATGGTAGAGACCGCATTGTTTGTGATCTCCCTTTTGCTTTTCCGGGAGAAGGAGGGGCCATGAGTTATTCTGAACCATCCACAGACACCATCCTGGGGATAAGGATGTATGAGACAGAGCGGTTACTGTTGAAGGTTGCAACGCCCGACGATGTCGCTGCGATTGTCTCGTACCTTATCCGGAACCGTGACTTTCTCATGGAGACGGAACCGCCCCGGGACGACCGATACTATTCGTTCGAGTATCAGGCAGGTGAGATCCTGCACGAGCGAAAGATGATGGAGAATGGGCAGTTACTCAAGCTCTGGATTGTGAAGAAGGAGAACCCGACCCAGATGATCGGCACCGTCAGCTTCAACACCATCATCAGAGGTCCGTTCCAGTCCTGCTTCCTTGGGTATCGTCTGGACTATGCCGAGGTACGCCGGGGATACATGACCGAGGCGTTGAGGGAGGCGATACGGGTCTTGTTCGGGGAGTGCCGCCTGCATAGGGTTGAAGCAAATATCCTCCCCGGCAACGGCCCTTCTCTGCGAGTTGTAGAGAAACTCGGATTTCATTATGAGGGCCTCGCACTCCGGTACCTTTTGGTGAACGGAAAGTGGGAGGACCATATCCGGATGGTGCTGGTGAACGATAGGTGGGCTGGAGATAGATGAGGTTCCGTTTGCCCGCTTCCAGCGGCATGGCTCACCCTGTCGCTCCCTAAACCCTCTTCGCTATCGTCTCTATCGCCTCGATGATCGTCCGTTGCTGCGGCTTCATGATCGCGACCGGACAATCGACGATCTTCTCTACGATCGGCGCGAGGATCGGCGCGCAGATGATACCGAGCGCTCCCTCTTTGTCCGCCCGGACGGCGGCGACGATGCACTCGTCGAGAGAGTCCGCCGAGTAGCCCCGTATCCGGTATTTTCGGTCGCCGGCCTCGATATCGCGGTTGTCGAGGTCGTCAAGCAGGAACCGCGCCGCGATCACCGCGATGAAGCTCTTCTCCCGGGGCTCGAGGACGCCGACGATCCGCCGGACGGTGGAGAGGCGCGGATCGGCCTTCCCCGACGTGAGCTTGTAGAGGGTTGCGGGCGGGATCTCCGCCCGTTCCGCGAGTTCCCGGATACTCATGTTCTGTCGGGCGAGCTCGTCCTGGAGTGCCCGGGCAAAGTCGGTCTCAAAGATCCTTCTCGATAGCATTGCTCTACTATAGTATGATATTAAAGATAAAATTTCCCTTTTAGGGTAATATTTCTCTCTTCGCAGGAAAACCCTTATCAAGATCCGGGGCAACTGTTTCTCCATGAACCCCACACCCATCCGGGAGATCACGATCCTCCCCGGCCGGAGCCGGAGCGGCGAGCCGGAACGGTTCAGGGCGATCACCATCCGCCCGGGCGACACAATCTCGATCGTCGGCCCCACCGGCTCGGGGAAGAGCGCCTTCATCAACGACATCGAGGTTTTTGCCCAGAACGACACCGCGACGGGACGCACGGTCCTCGTCGACGGCGCCCGCCCGCCCGAGGAGTTCGTCCGCGACCCGGCGCACAAACCCGTCGCCCTGATCACCCAGAACACCCGATGCCTCGCCGATCTCGCGGTCGCGGAGTTCCTTGCGATGCACGTCCGGTCCCGAAAGATCGAGGACGAGGATATCGTCGGCAAGACGATCGATCTTGCAAACGAGTTTACGGGCGAGGCGATCCGGCCCGATGCCCGGATGACCGCTCTCTCCGGCGGGCAGACCCGGTCGCTCCTCGTGGCCGATGCGGTCATGATCGCGGCGGCGCCGGTCCTCCTCCTCGACGAGGTGGAGAACGCCGGAATATTCAAGGAGCGGGTGATCGACCTCCTCCGGGCCGGGGGGAAGGCGGTCATATTCGTCACCCACGATCCCCTGGTCTCCCTCCTCTCGGCCCGGCGGATCGTCATGCGGGACGGGGCGGTCGAACGGGTCATCGAGCCGGGCGATCAGGAGAACGCCGCCCTCCGGGAGGCCATCCGCCTCGACGGCATCCTCTGCCGGATGCGCGACGAGATCCGGGCCGGCAACCTGATCACGGAACCGGTCGGGGCATGAAGCTCGCCGTCGTCGCCGGGCCGCCGTCGGCCGGGAAGACCGCCGTCGTCCGGCAGATCATCCGCTCCCTCTCCGGGGAGAACCGGATCGCCTACATCAAGATCGACGTCGTCCGGGCGTTCGAGGATGAAGAACTCGCGGCCGAGTTCGGCATCCCGGCGCGGAAGGTCTACTCCGGCGATCTCTGCCCGGACCACGCCGGGGTGATGGTGATGCGCGACGCCATCGCCTGGGCCGGGGGAGAGGGCGCCGACCTCCTCCTGGTCGAGAGCGCCGGGCTCTGCCTCCGCTGCTCCCCCTACACGACGCAGGCGCTCGGGATCGTCGTCCTCTCCGCGATATCGGGGACGAACACCCCCCTGAAGATGGCCGCGATGCTCGCCCTCGCCGATACCGCGGTCGTGACCCGGATCGACCTCGTCTCCCAGGCCGAGAAGGAGGTCTTCCGGGAACGTATCCGGGAGGTGAACCCTTACCTCGATATCGTGGAGACGAACGCCCTCCAGGGGACCGGTATGCGCTACCTCCTCCGGGCAATCGAGGAGTGCCCGGCGATAACCGACCCGGATACGATCGTCCTCCGGGGTGCGCCGCCGCTCGGGGTCTGCACCCTCTGCATCGGAAAGACCGAGATCGGGTGGCAGAACCACTTCGGGGTCATCCGGAAGCTCGAGGGCGCCGATTACCTCTACCGGGGGGACTAGACCGTGGCATGGCAGCCGCCCGGGAAGGACTGCGGTGCCTGCGGCGCCCCGACCTGCGAGGCGTTCATTGCCCTGGTCCGGGAGGGGGAGAAGGATCTTTTGGACTGCATCTTCTATTCTACGGATCTTGCCCCCTCCCGGCTCGATGCTCGCCACACCGGCCGGGACATCCTCGGTACGGAGTACGACTTCATCCTCGAACCCCTCCCGGGCGAGGTCTCGGCCCGGAAGATCATACTTCCCTTCCGCCCGGACCTCGTGGAGAAGTGGGAGATCGTGCCCGGGGATATCGTCGTCGGGCGACCGGCCGGTGCGGGCTGCCCGGTCCAGCACGTCCTCTCGGTCATCCGTGCGAATCCCGTGACCGGCCTTCTCACCTGCCTGGTCGTCGGCCCGCGTGCCTCGCGGGGCGGAGGGTTTAAGGAGATCGAGGCATACCACATCGTCGGTTTCGAGGGGATTAGCCGGACGGTGCGGCGGGAGCCCACCTTCGGGATGCGGCAGCGGTTCCTGCCCGGCTCCTGCATGATGAACCTCGCCCATACAGGTGTCGTGAACATGGTCCTCGCACAGTCCTCTGGTCTTCATGTGCGGGTGGAGAATATCCGGCTATGAAGACAATAAATGAGATCGAAGAGAAGATCCGGAACGGTTCTGCGGTCGTCTACACCGCCGCGGAGTTCAAGCGCCTCATCCGGGAGGGTGCGGAGGTCACGGCCGCCGATGTGGATGTGGTCACCACGGGAACCTGTGGGGTGATGTCGGGGACCGCGGCGGTCCTCTCGGTCCCGGTCGCAAAGCCCGGGACGTTTGAACGGGCGGAACGGATCTGGGCGAACGGTGTCCCCTGCATGCCCGGCCCCTGCCCGAACGAGCGCCTCGGTATCGTCGATATGATCGTCTCCGGGACCGCCCATGCCGGCGCCGGCTACGGGGGCGGCCATCTCTTCCGCGATATCGTCGAGGGGCGCGGTATCGAGGTGGTGGTGGAGGCCGCCGACCGCTCGGTCGAGGCAACGGTGACCCTCGATGACTTTGCCTACGCCCGGCTCTTCACCACCCGGACCGCCTATAAGAATTACACCGCCTACGTCAACCGCCAGCCGACCCGGATAAAGACGATCTTCTCGATCGAGGGACTCCAGGGCCCCTGCCGGGAGGCCTCGGTCAGCGGGTGCGGCGAGATCAATCCCCTCGAGAACGATCCCCTGGGCCTTGCTATCGGTGCCGGGACGCCGGTCCTCCTGAACGGCTCGGTCGGTATGGTGACCGGCGAGGGGACCCGGAGCACCTCCGAACGCCCCAACCTCACGGTCATCGCCGACATGACCGGTATGCAGCCCCGCTACATGGGCGGGTTCAAGACATCCGCCGGGCCGGAGTGTATAACAAGCCTCGGCGCCGCGATCCCGGTCCTCGACGACCGGCAGATCGCTGGACTCCTCGTCCTCGACGAGGGGATCCCCCTCCCGGTCGCCGACATCACCACCCGCACCGTCCTCGGGGAAGGGACGTACGCCGATGTCTGGCAGCAGCCCGACCGTGAGGTGACCTACCACCCCGGGTGGTGCGAAGAGTGCTCGACCTGTGCCGCGGCCGCCGTCTGCCCGACGGGAGCGTTCTCCCGCGAGGCCGGCATCGACCGCGACCGCTGCCTCGCCTGCACCGCCTGTCTCTTCGCCTGCCCAAACGACGCCTTCGAGGCCGGCGAAGGCTCGTTCCGGGTCAGGGGACGGCGGGTCCCGATCACGCTCCGCCAGTCGGGCCGGACACTCGCCGAAGACCTCTGCCGGGACTTAAAAGAGATGATCCTCGATTCCCGGTTCACCTTTACCGGGGGCGGTATCCGGTGAGGGAGAAGTACCTCCTCTCCTGCCCGGGGTGCGGCCGGACGTTTTCCGACCGCTACACCCTCGACTGTCCATCGGGGTGCGACGCCCTCCTCCGGACGGTTTATGCGGAGCGCCGGCTTATCCCCCGGGATCTTCCCGGGATCTTCCGCTACAAGGACTGGCTCCCCATCGAGGGCCACCTCGGGATCGATGCCGGAGCGGTCTCCTACGAGAGTGTCGCCTTTGCCCGGGAATTAGGGTTGTCTCACCTCACCGTCACCTTCTCGGGCTACTGGCCCGAGCGGGGCGGGCGGATGGAGACCTGCTCGTTCAAGGAACTCGAGGCGCAACCGACGGTTCTTCGCCTCCGGGAGAAGGGTGCGGGGGTTCTCCAGGTCTCGTCGGCGGGGAACACCGGCCGGGCATTCTGCCAGGTATCGGGCCTGACCGGGGCCCCGGTCGTGGTGGTGGTTCCGGCGGCCGCAGCCGCCCGGCTCTGGACGACCGTCCCGGCCGAGAACGCCTGTCTCATCACGGTCGACGGGGACTACTCGGACTCCATAGCGTTCGGGCGGGAGGTCTGCACGCTGCCCGGGATCGTCCCCGAGGGCGGGGCAAAAAACGTCGCCCGCCGGGACGGCATGGGGACGGTTATGCTTGATGGGACGCTTGCCGCCGGCAGGCTCCCCGATGCCTACTTCCAGGCGGTCGGGAGCGGGACCGGGGGTATCGCCGCGTGGGAGGCGGCGGAACGGCTCATCGCCGACGGCCGGTTCGGCTCCCGCCTCCCGGCCCTCCACCTCTCCCAGAACCTCCCCTTCGTCCCGATGGTCCGGGCCTGGGAGGCAGGGAGGCGAGAGATCGCGGCTGAGGATATGCCTGAGGCCGGGGCCTCGATCGCCCGGGTCTCCGCCGATGTCCTGACGAATCGTCACCCGCCCTGGGGTGTCCGGGGCGGAGTCTACGACGCGCTCGCGGCATCCGGGGGGAGGATGTACGCGGTCTCTAACGACGATGCCCGATCCGCCGGCCGTCTCTTTGAGGAGGCGGAGGAGATCGACCTCGACCCGGCGGCGGCGGTCGCGGTCGCGTCGCTCGTCCGGGCGGTGGAGGAGGGGTTCGTCGAACCGGATGAGCACATCCTCCTGAACGTGACCGGCGGGGGATATCAACGTGCGGCAGAGGACCTCGACCGCTACCCGGTCGAGCCTTTCGTCCGCGTAGCGGCCGGTGAGGCCTTCGAGGGGGATATCCGGGATGCCGTCAGGGCCTGGCTCGCGGAGCAGGAGGTGGCCATCCGTGCGTGAAGGCTGTGTCCTCGACCGGCTTGCCGCCCTCGGCATCGATACCGTGGTGAGTCTCCCCTGCGACCGGACGCGAGAACTCTGCGCCCTCATCCCGGAACGGTTCCGTGCGGTGAACCTCACCCGGGAGGAGGACGGCATCGGTATCTCTGCCGGGCTTGCTATGGCCGGGAGCCGGTCGGTGCTCCATATGCAGAGTTCGGGGCTCGGGAACTCCTTAAACGCGATCATGTCGCTCACCGTCACGTTCGGTCTCCCCCTCCCCATCCTCGCGAGCTGGCGGGGGGTCTACCGGGAGGCGATCCCGGCCCAGGTGCCGTTCAACCGTGCGGTCCCGGATCTGCTTGCCGCGCTTGGCATACCGTATACGATCATCCGCGATCCTGAGGACGAGGAGCTGATCGATGGGATCGTCCGCGACGCCTACGACTTCATGCGGCCGCACGTGGGGTTGATCCTCCCCTCGTTCTGGGAGGGGGTCGAGGAGGCCTGCCCGGCACAGCAGCCGTTCCCGGCCCGTGCCCGGGAGTCGGTGCTCGACTACCGGCGGGTCTTCCGCGAGCCGGTGATGACCCGGAACGATGCGATCAAGGTGATCGCGGCCGTCCTCGGCGAGGAGGCGGTCGTCGCGAACATCGGCGTCCCCTCAAAGGAACTCTACGCGGCTCGCGACCGGGATCTCAACTTCTACATGCTCGGGAGCTACACCCAGGCGACCCCGATCGGCCTTGGGCTCTCGCTTGGAACCGATCGGGACGTCGTCGTCCTCGACGGCGACGGGAGCCTGCTCGGGACCGCCGTCCTCCCGGTGGTGGCGGCAGAGGCGCCGGAGAACCTCACGATCGTCTGCCTGGACAACGGGGCCTTCGGGAGCACGGGGAACCAGTTGACGAACGCCTACGGCCAGGTGGACATGGAACTCCTCGCCCGTGCCGCCGGGATCCGGAATACGTGCAAGGTGCAGGACGAGGGAGAACTCCGCGAGGCCTGGGAGAACCGGGGGCGGGGGCCGACCTTCATCCACGTTGTGTTGAAGCCCGGGAACGCGGCGGTCCCGAATATTCCCCTCTCTCCGGCCGGGATCCGGGAGCGATTTATGCGGGCGATCCGGGGGTGATTACCCCTCCGGTCTCCCCGATGGGATACCCCGGGTCGTCATGTCCTGATCCCGCACCGGCCATGGCGAGGAGAACCGCTCCACCCACCAGAACGCAACCCTCATCATCGCCGGCGCCAATCATATCGTGATGAAACCTCAGAACCTCTCCGTCGAAGAGAAGCGGCGGCTCTCCGGCCTGATCGTTGCCTCGCTCTCACAGAGGGAGGAGGTTCTCTTTGCCTACGTGTATGGGTCGTTTCCCCGGGGTGCATTCCGCGACATCGATATCGCCGTCTTTCTCGCAGACGGCAGCAACGGGATTGCCGATCCGATCAGGTATGAGACTGCGCTCGAACAGGAACTGGAGGATATTGCAGGAGTACCTATCGACGTCAGGGTCTTGAACGCTGCTCCCCTTCCATTCGCGTACTCGGTCTTGAAGTCCGGAGATCTGCTCCTCTCCCGTGATGAGCGGGCACGCTGCGACTTCGCGTGCAGAACCTATACCCACTATCACGATTTCGCCTACTACCGAAAGCGTTACAGGAGGGAAGCACTTGGTCTCCTACGATGACGAAAAAGTCACCGCACTCTCATTGGAACTGGTGCAGGCGCTTGAGAGATCTCGCCCGGATGTAAAAAGAGGTCACCATCGGGGATCCCCATCTGATTGCCAGCGCAAAGTACCATCTCATCGTCGGTATCGAGGCGGCTATCGCTCTCCCTACAGCAGCACCGTCGCGACGAGCGGGATGGTAACGAGCGATCCGATCGTCGAGACGAAGACGATCTGCGACGCGAGCCTTGAATTCGCGCCGTACTGCTCCGCGAATATGACGGTGTTTGCAGCGGCCGGCATCGCGGCCATCGTGATCATGACACCGTTGATGAAGGGGTCGGCAAAGACCGGGGCGAAGAGGCAGCAGTAGGCCACCGGGACGGCGAGGAGGAGGATGGCGCTCGCGACCCAGATCCGCCAGTTCCCGACCATCTCTCGGGCCGGGAACGTCGCGAGCATCGCCCCGACGATGATCATGGCAAGCGGCGTCGTCACGCCGCCGAGGAGATCGATCGAGTCGATGAAGGGGCCCGGTATCTCGATCGATCCGAGGAAGAGGGCGAACCCGACGATTGCGGCCGCGATACCGGGGTTTGCGAGCAGTTTTGGATCAAATTCCTTCCCCCTCCCTCCGGTCAGCATCGCGATCCCGACCGAGAAGACAAGGATGTTGAAGACGAGGTTGAATATCGCAACGTAAAAGAGCGACTCCTCCCCGAAGAGTGTCAGGGCGACCGGGAACCCCATGAACCCGACGTTGCCGAAGACGATCGCGAACTGGAGAACCCCTTCCTCTGCGGGCGGGACCTGCATGGCCTTCGAGACGGCCCAGGCAAGGGCGAACGAGAAGGCGAAGAGGACCCCGGTCGCGAGGAGGAGGATCTCCGCACCGGCGAGGCGCTCGGGGGTGAAAGGGACCTGCATCGAGGCAATGATCAGCGCCGGTATGGTGACGTTGACGAGGAGGGCGGAGAGCCCCCGGGTGGCCCGGGGGTCCATGATCTTTGTGGAGACGGCGGCGTAACCGACGGCGATCAGCAGCACCAGGATGAGGATCTGGTCGGCGACGACCAGGAGATCCATAACCGTCCCGCTCATGGGTGGGGCACTCCCTCTTGCTCCACCAGTGTGGGTGCCGCTACTCCTTTACGGTTCTGCTCGGGGTCGGAGGTATGGCGAGCGAACCTGTCCGGGAGGCGCTCTACCGGAGTTATCGCGCGACGTTATCCCGCGGGGCGTCTCGCCTGCCGGCTACTCACCGGGCCCGGGCAACCTTTGTCGGGTAGGCCAGTTTGTAGTCGACCTCCCGCTCGTCGATATATTCCCTCTGGTTGACGTAGCCCTTGATGTAAGGCCTGACCCTGGCGTCGAACCTGATCACGTCCCCTTCCTGCAGGTCTCCGAGGCTTGCAAACCCCTTCGTGTAGTTGAACCAGAGATGATCGGTGACCGGGTTGCCGTCGCTGTCCCGGACATCGACGAGCAACACCGTCAGGTCGTGGGTGACCCACTCATCCCCGACCTTCTTTGGCCTGTAACGGTCTTTCTTCCCGAACCGTGCAAACGTTCCGGTGAATGTCTTCCGTTCCCCCTCGATCCGTTTCAGCTTCGGTCTCACGATCTCACTCTTCCCGGCAGACCCTTAACGATCAGGGACTGCATCTTTCCGCCATGTTCAATCGGAGCGATATACCATAACGGTTATGCAAGCGGGGTGAAAGTGTATTCCCCCTACAGCAGCACCGTCGCGACGAGCGGGATCGTAACGAGCGATCCGATCGTCGAGACGAAGACGATCTGTGACGCAAGCCGGGCGTCGGCGCCGCATTGCTCCGCAAAGACGGGGGTGCCTGCAGCGGCCGGCATCGCGGCCATCATGATCATGGTGCCGTTGATGAGAGGGTCGGGAAAGATTGTGGAGAGGAGGCAGCAGTAGGCAACCGGTAGAGCGATGAGAATGACGGCACTTGTCGCCCAGACCCGCCAGTTCCCGACCATCTCCCGGGCGGGGAGCGTCGCGAGCATCGCCCCGACGATGATCATGGCTATGGGTGTCGTCACGCCGCCGAGAAGATCGATCGCGTCGATGAAGGGCGAGGGGATCTCGACCGATGCGAGGAAGAGGAGGAACCCGGCGATTGTAGCCACGATGCCGGGATTTGCGAGCAGTCGCGGGTCAAATCCCTTCTCTCCGGCGAGCATCGCAATTCCGGCCGAGAAGAGGAGGATGTTGAAGACGATGTTGAAGAGGGCGACATAAAAGAGGGAACCAGTGCCCAGGAGCGCCCGGGCGACCGGAAACCCCATGAAACTCACGCTCCCGAAGACGATCGCGAACTCAAAAACTCCTCTCTTCTGGGGCGCTACCGCCATCGTTCGCGATGCTATCCGGGCGACGACGAACGAGAGGGCGAAGAAGGCTCCGGTTGCGAGGAGCATCGTCCCGGTATCCGCGAGGCGCTCGGAGGTGAAGGGCACCTGCATGGCGGAGACGATCAGCGCCGGTATGGTGATGTTGAAGAGGAGGGCGGAGAGCCCCCGGGTGGCCCCGGGGTCCATGATCTTTGTCGAGACGGCAACGTAGCCGGCAGCGATCAGCAACACCAGGACGAAGATCTGGTCGGCGACGACCAGAAATTCCGTGACCATACCGCTCATGAACGGGCTCCACCCTTCCGGATACAGCAGTGTGGGTTCTGATAACCCATTACGGTTCTGCCGTGGGGGAGATTTTTCTCTTGGCAGGGAGCTATGTCTCCATACGCCGGAAAAACCGTTCTACCTCGCCGTTTCGGCACTCATCCGGGACTGCGCCGGGAGGGTCCTCCTCCTGAAACGCGCCGCCGACGACCCCGTCAATCCCGGGAAGTGGGACCTTCCCAGTGGAACACTCGACCCCGGCGAGACGTTCGATTGCGCCCTCCGGCGGGAGGAGACCGGGATGCGGGTCATCCTCCG
>ENA-UOWO01004981-UOWO01004981.1-activated-sludge-metagenome-genome-assembly--contig:-NODE-4981-length-14344-cov-7.798306_pt1 | contig 14344 bp, 29 predicted proteins | sample MGYA00238148_ERZ761564 | MGnify/ENA primary metagenome ERZ761564 (study PRJEB28885, sample SAMN05720194) | activated sludge metagenome | isolation source: Anaerobic digester | place: USA...
ACAACAAACAATGGAGCATGTATGATTGAAATACTATTCGGAAAATACACAAAAACTTCGCAAATAATCGCTTCCTTAATTTTTGTTCTATCTAATATTGTAATAATAAACTTGTGGGGAGACACTATACGCAAAGATTTATTTTCAGTCCCCCTTTATTATGGTATCTTATCACTGATTCTCACAATTTCTATTCTTGGATTTACTTGGATTTCATCATATGAAAAAGGTCATGAAAAATATAACAAACTTACATTTTTTCTATTTTCATTCATCTTTATAGCGACAGCTACTGCTATTATCGTAAAATACGGATATAAACCAAAATACTTTTTTTCAATTATGTCCTCTACTTATCTCTATATTGAATTTTTAGTTTTATGTCTAGTACTAATTCCTTCTTGGATATTTTTTACGTTAGGCGCAAAAAATCTAGAAAAACAACAAAATTCTGTAAAAACATAACGTTTTCTGCATATAAATATCATAAGGAGCAAAAATGAACGAAAGTCCACTAAGTTCTTTAACAAAAACAAAATTACGGAACAGCATCTTATCAGGTACATCTTATGCTGATATCGCAAAAAAATACGGTGTCACACGCCAAGCTGTGTACCTAAGAGTATTGACATTGGGTCTGGGAAATCTCAAATCATCGCTCATCAGCAGAAGAAATGAAAAAATCATCAGAATGCATAACAGAAAAACTCCTGTCAAAGAAATTATCGCAAAATACAACTTGTCTCACAACCAAGTTTATCTTATCATTCGAAAATCGGAGACACCATGTCTGACAAAAAAATGACTCCCGGAGAATTACTTGCTCTACAACTCTCTGGTGACACAACTATCTCAAATGAAGATATCAACAATGCCACCGTAAACTTTTTCCAAGATCACGGCGTAAAATGCACCATTGATCCACCCAAAGAAGAATGAGTCAACCATGATAACTACAATAATCTCATATTGGTGTATTATTGGCTTTTTCTTTGCAGCGATTTTTAAAAAAGATTTCACAAGCAAAAAAGAAGCTATCATATTCTTACTCATATCTGGTCCACTATGCTGGATAATTTTTAGCTTAATTTCTACTAAATATCTATGGAAAATAGTGAGAAAATCGCTATGCCACAAATAATCGTCAAACTTATCGATCCCAAGCAATGCATATTGAACTATGCCGACGAGAACCCTACTGAAACAACACAATATAATCACCTACCCTTTCAAACGGAACCAATTCCTGGGTCTCTAACTGATTCTAGTGTCATACTAATTGCCTACATCAACATACATATATCACTTATCAAACTTCCAACACTCGACACTTTTTGTTACATCAACAATACAGGTCTTTCTTTCTCGTATTCTGATCTGTCGCACTACGGCATCTTCTTTGCTAAATGGTGGCAAAACAAAGACGGCAAACAACCACAAAGTTTCACAACCATCACTTTAGAAGATATTGAAAACGGTAACTACAAACCTGCAAACTTAGCACACCTTGAACAAGCTAAAAATTATCTAAAACAAATAAACTATCCATTCTTTGTATACTAATGACTAAGGATTCTCTATGTGCCTTGACATCAACAAAGTTCTAACTGCTGAACACAGCAAACTCAAAACTAACAAAGTATTCACCTTCTACAAATTATTCTCATACACAAGCAAAAAAAATATCTTAATCACACCCTTTCAATTTTGGCCAGTACCCCTCACAACAAACTTCATAAAAGCTCAAGGCAAACTTGCAATATTCAATTCTACTATCGACGGCGGCGTAATACATGCCTACCAAACAAAAAACAAAATATCGTGCACTTGCTCCACATGCTTCAAACCCAATGACATATTCATCCCTATCACTGTCTACGCTGATGATATAGTTGCCTTCGGATCAAATGATGTCTGCTTCTTCAGATTCAAATTCAAATCTGAAATACTTCAATACATCGAAAATGTTCGCAACAAAAAAGACATCGTAAAAATCTATCCAAATAAAACTAGACAATATGATTAAACTTTACATACGCAAACTCGGTACTATAGAAGTCAAAGAATCTGATTGCTCTATCAGAAACTTTATCGAATACTCGATCTATTTCAGAGACTATATAGACAACCAATTTGAAGACTTTAGATTCCAACCACACCACAGAATAGTAAAAATCATCAAACACAAAAGCTCATGGTATCTATATTATCCATTATCTACCAGCCCATGTACTGGTGGATTCAAACGTAAATCTGATGCGGTCAACTGGTTTATGAAAAACGGCAGATAAATGGGAAACTCACGACATCAACTCAAGGAGGCTCATTATGGGTGAAACACAACGCATCGTCCCAAAATTATCAGAAAAAGCTTTTCTACGCTTACGCAAAAAGTTCAAAACAGATGCTGCAATAGCTCGTCACTTCGGTGTATCACGTGAAAGAATAAGACAAATCCGCAACCGCTTAGGCATAAAATCAAACTGGGACATCAAAAGAGAACTATCTGTCACTATCAATAAACTATCAGAAAAAGGCGTTTCAAGATACGACATAGCACAACAACTAAAAATATCCTACTACTCAGTCAAATACGCTCTAACCGGTCATTAAGGTAAATACTATGAGTGACTATACAGAATATCGAAGCCCTTTAGGTGATGCAGCACAAGAAATAGCAAGACATGTTCTTGAATCGCTTGGCTGTGAATACTACAATGCAGGCTGCGAAAACAAACTCTGTTCCAAAGACTTTCAAGAAAAACTAAAAGGAAAACACAAAAACACTAGCACCTATAGACACATAAGATTCATACTTGATCTTATTGTAATGATGAGAGGTGGCATTCTACTAAAACTTGAAATAAAAGGCTCTCTAAACAAAATTTTCACTATTGCAAAAACAGCCTATGACACCTACATGGAAAAAATTGATGCTGCAAACTTACTCAAAAAACACGGTATGAAACATGATCCTCGCTCGCTCATTGCCTTCGTCGCTCCAGACAATGTATATGTCCAATATATACACAAACTCAAATTTCAAGAAGCATCAGAAAAATTCTGGAGCAACTCTCTGTCAAAATATATATCCCTTGGTGTCATTGACAAGTACTGGAACAACCCGTATTCATTATCAAATGAACTTCAAAACGAGTATAAGGAAAAAACACATTCAAGCGGCAATGTCTTCGCTCGAATAGACAAAAAAGCATCAAATTTCAAAAAACTAATACGCTCAGAAAACGTTGCTGAATATCAAAAATTTTACCAAGAAACTATGAAAAAATACAAAGTCCCGCTAAATGAAAAAACCCTTTCAAAACTCACTACAAAGTGACAAAAAATGAATAAACTACTCACACACAACGACATCCATACCTTTCTTAAAAAAAGAAAAACAAACAACTACACAATTGAAACAAACAACTTCACAATCAAAATCAAAATAAAAAAATTTTTCTTCAATATAAAAAAACTTCAAAAAGAAATTGATGAAATACGACCACTACCAATTGCTTTCATCTGCCACAAATACACCCTCAAAGAATGGCTCTCAACCCTATTACTCAAACTACACAATACAAGCGCGCTATAAGCAAAACTACTATACCCTATCATATACAACACTACTGCGAAGCTAAGCAAAGCTACCCTTTCAATACACAATCCTTACTGGACGCAAGCGAGATATAGCGAAACTATGATTTATTTTCGCTTTACCCTTTCAACTATATCAACCCTTTATTTTCCGGACGCAGGATGCAAGTAAGCTATAGCTATGAGAAATTAACTTACAGTTCGCTTTCTAACCCTATTATTTCGATCAACCCTATAAGTCCAGGGAGCAAAGACAAGTAAGCTTAGGCGCCTTGAATATGGCCTCCCGCGAGGCCCTCTAGAATACCTCCTGGAACCTGCACCAGGGCCCCCTGCGACCTGCCCTAGAGGACCTATGTAGTAGGGGGTATATAGATACCTATGTAGCAGGGGTAGTATGCCAGTGGTCAAGAGATAATATTTGAGATTGTGATAATGATTCTGAGAGCGATACCAGTGATGGCAGCTACTGTGAATAGACCAGAGGTGATAAGAATTTTTACGCTTGTCAGATCCATAAATCCTCCTTATGGTGGTGATAGAATTAGATATCGCAAGTCGCTTGGAATTTACCACGCACTTGTTTAGCCTTGGATGATGCTATAAACAAAGACCAAAAATATACCAGACAAATAGATTACCATAACTCTCTCTCCTTGGTTAGTGATAATAACTATATCGTGAGTTGTAGTGTAATTGCCAATAGCAAGCGCTAAGCGCTTGCGCTTGGTTGTTTGGCAGCTTCTTTGTCTTGAACTTTCTTGCAGTGCTCTGGTGAATTATGATAGTGTGACTCCTTTGATTGGTGATGATAGTTATATCGTGAGAGAACTTGTCATTTGCCAAAGATGTCGACAAGTTTCATATCAAGTAAAGCGTCAAGTTCTTGTTGTGTGGCATTAATGCTTTTGCCATACTGTAGCGCATAAGTGATAAGTTCTTGTCTTGTACAAGGTTGATCGTTAGTTGCCAATTCTATAACTTTGAGAAGTCGAATATTTCTTTCTATTCTACATCGTTTCGCTACAGCCATAATCTCTCCTTTGGTTGATAGTAGTTATATCGTGAGAAAGCGTGATACTGCCAGTGGAGTTGCGAGTTTGTTGAGCATCATGCAAGAGTTATGTAAAAGGTTCTATTGGCGAAAAACGGCAAAGGGCCCGAAGGCCCTCTTACTGATTAAGGATTGATTAGGCAGCCTTTGCTTCAGGTGTTACTTCAGCAACCGGAGCAGCCTGGATAACTTTGGCAGTTGATTTCTTTTCAGTTGGTTTGGTAGTTTTGGTAGCAGCCGGTTTGGTAGATTTCTTTGTTTCTTTGGCAGCCGGGGTAGTTACAACCGGAGTTACAGGGGCCGGGGTTGCTTTGGCAGTTGGTGCAGCCTTGACAACCGGTTTGAGAGATACCAGAATGTTGAGGAGGTTGGTGAGGTCGTTGTTGTCTGCCACCTTTTTGATGGTGCCGATGATTTTACCGCATCTGCCAGCCTCAAGTCTTTCTTTTGGATATGGTGTGAAACGGTCCTTCATGGCAGCTGTTGATTCGGTAACTTCAAGGGTTGAGCCTTTGAGATACCAGGTGTGACCGTTGGCAGCCTTGAAGCATGAGCAAGATGTTTTGATGATGGTTTCGATATCTTTGATCTTGATCTCTTTAACGTTGATAACAGGTTTGGTTGTTGCAGTTGTTTCGGTTTTGATTGTTGATGTTGTCATTTTCGTATCTCCTTGAAAGTTGTTGTTGTTTTGTTGATAGTAGCTATATCGTCGGTTTCGTTAAGACTGCCAGAGTTATTTTCGTTTCAAGCAAGACAAAAGAGTTTCAAGTCCGGCAGTTTCGAGATATACAAGATTGTCGACTCTACCGGTGATCGCTTCGATTTTGTCTAAAAGGTTTTGGCGGCGATCAATTTCGTATTGATCAAACATTCTGGTTATTGCAGGTTGTGTCACAGTGCGATATGGATGTGCTACAACGTTTTCGGGTAATTGTGATTCGTGCAAAATTCTCTCCTTTGTTGTGATAGTAACTATATCGAGAGAAAAAAGGAAGACTGCCAGTAGGCAGCCTTAGTCGTTCCAGATAGTGAGTTTGAGTTCTGGTTGTGACAAGCATACATATTGCCAACCACCAACTTCATCATGATCGACAAGTTCTTTGACGAGGTGATAAGTTCTTCTGCCACCAGTTTTGGGATTATGTACGATAATCACTTCGTAGACGTTGCCAATTTCAATTTCCAAGCTTGATGCTTCTTGGCTGAATGTCTTGTCATCTTTGTGATAGAAGAATTGATCGACTGGGAAGACTGGCACTTGACCATAGGGCTTGACAAGTTCTGTTTTGATTGACTCTGGATTTCTCATGTTCTCTCCTTGGTTTGTTGATAGTAGTTATATCGCAAGACAAGAGAGAGGCTGCCTAAGCAGCCGAGTCCCAACCAGCTTTGATTTCAGCGACTCTTGTTTGATCTGCCAAGACTTCTGCTTGACATTCAGGACTTGCTACCCATTCAAGGAATGTTGGGCAGTCTGGTTCGCAGCCTTCAAACCCAAATGCTCCACATGTTGGGCAATGGCCAATATTCGCGATATTCTCTTTGGTCCATCCATTCTTCAGCATTTCAGCGATATGCTTCTTTACTTCGGCTTTGTTTCTTCTCATAGTTCTCTCCTTGTTGATAGTAACTATATCGCAAGACAAGAGAGACACTGCCAGTGGTCAGCAAGAGTTAGACGAGCACAAACAAAACAGGGCCTATGTGTTACATAAGCCCTTCAAACCGGATGTGTTAGACTGTGCCCAGATAATATTCAGTTATGCAGCAACCAGAGACTTGGTTGGTTTTTTGCTGCTGGATTTGAAATATTTTGCCAGAATTGAATTTAGATCCACTGTATCCTCAACCCCGTTGATGACTCCCTGAATACTGCCAAGATGGCATTTCTCGATTACGTCAGCGCTGTATGTTCGCAGCCTGGATCCCATTTCTTTAAGAATATTGGTGACTTCCAGAGCTCTGCCTTTCAGGACAGCTTTCTTTTCGCCCCGAACGAATGTGATGGCAGTTTTCTTCTGGATCATTTCCACGCCAGCCGGAAGCACGAGAGCCTTAAGTGCAATTTCCTGTTTGACAACTTCTTTCTTTGCAGGCTTTACCGGTGCCTTGGTCGTTGCTTTCGTTTTGGTTACTGTTTTCTTGCTCATTGCGTTACTCCTTAGAAAAGTTTAATTTTATTTAATTTTGATAGTTACAATATCGATTGTTTCGAGTAAGACTGCCAGTTGGCAGCCTGATTAAAGTGTCTCCCATTCGCCCTTGTCATTTTTATACTTGATATCAACTGCTCCAGCATTGGGTTCGCCATAGTCATCAAGGGGTTCAAAACCGGAATAGTCCCCGATGATTCTGCCAGTGTAGTAAAGGATGCCATCATCATCAAACATCTGGAATTCTTCACCTACCCCAGATTTCAACTCTTTAATTTGTTCCGGTGTTGCGTCGCTTGGTCCAATCACCTCAACCTTTTTTTCATCAAGGTGGTCCCATGTAACGATCCATGCATAATCACTTTCACTCATATTCTCTCCTTTGTTGTTGATAGTAGTTATATCGAGAGTTCCAGGGAGACTGCCAGTTAAGCAGCCTTAGCAAATATTTCGTTTGCTTTGGCAAGTTTGACTTTGGCAGTTTCAAGTTCTTCATCCAGTTTTTTGATTTGCTCGTCAAACTGTTGTTTGAAGTAATTGTAGCGATGCTGGTAGTTGCCAATAACATTTTTAGAACTCTCAATTGCTTGATAAGCGGAATAAATATCATCAGCGTAGGCAGACCAGCCACAAGCACCTGGAGTGTAACCTCTTGAAAGTTTTGAATCAGGCTCTCTTACTAAAACGATCCTTGCCTTGGGATATTGTTTCCGGGCATCAGCAATTTCAGCCTTTGTTTTCTCTTTATCTCGGTTATACATTCCTGTGTAATGTAAGCCTTCCTGTATTGCTCTTTCTTCTGTCATACTCTCTCCTTGGTTAGTGATAGTAACTATATCGAGAGAAGCAAGTAGAACTGCCCTCTCCTTTGTTGTTGATAGTAGCAATATCGTGTGTTTCCAGAGACACTGCCAGTATGGCTGTTTCGTCTCTTTCTGACGATATCGCTACTACTGCTAAACGGCGAGACGACGTGCTTGTGCAGGGAGATCGGGGAAGTGGGCCTATGTAATTATATAGGTCACAAACAAAAATGGGACCAGCAGGCCCCTAACTGATTTAGAAATGGTGTATCAATTGCCAGTTAGCAATTCATACATACCTCCTTTATGCAGCAAGTTTCACGGGTTCTTTTGTTGGGAAAGATGCAAGCCTGGCAGCTCTGGCAGCCATGATAGCCGGTTGCTCTGCTCTGAATTGTGCCATAGCAAGTTTGATTGACTCTTCAATTTCACGGTTACGAATTCTTTTTGGATAAACTGTCCGAATTGTCTCTGCCATAATTCTCTCCTTGGTTGTTGTTTGATAATAACTATATCGAGAGAAAATAAAAAACTGCCAGTGTTGGCAGTGTCACTAGCAACTAACGATATAAGCCGCTCACGTTGCGCTTGAGTGCGTACTTCCGCTTACATGCGCACACGCTCGCACACTTGTACGCACATTCGCTTTGCTCTAGTGCGCTTAAGTACAGGCGGCACCCACTGGCTACCTTCACATGAATGATGCAAAGGAATTATGTTGTGAATTTCAACAACCTGTAGCACCATAAAAGTCACCATCAGTATCTGGATTGTATTGACGGATAGTAGAAATATCTGGATTAAGCTCACCCAAAGTATAAAATTCAGCATGACCATCAAGTGTCAAACATTGATAGTAAATTTCGTTTTGAAAATTTCGCGTATTGCCATTAAAGAAAAACATAACGTTTGCAAAATCACCTGTCTTATCCTCAGAATAAAAAACGTCATGTTTCTTGAGAGTTATTGAAGCAACCTTAGCAGCTATTCTCTGCTGTTCATCTTTATAAGCCTGTTGCTTTTTTGTAAGTTTCTTTGCCACTCTCTCTCCTTGGTTGATGATAGAGACTATATCGAGAGAAGCACAACAAGCTGCCATCAAGACTTCAAGTAAAGCGCAAAAAGTTCAGGGAAGGTAGTTTCAAGTTGATTCAAACAACGCTTCTTTTGAAGCTTATCCGTAAGCTCTTCAAATGCCACACCATAAAGTCTCTTTGCAATATCGTCAAGCACACTAAAATGTGACACAGCACACTCAGGAAAGTTCTTTACAACAAGTTCACCTACTGCTTTCCAATCAACTACAGCACTTGAAAAAATAACCGAACGTAAAAAACTTGCAATATCGCCTGATCCCATATTCGTAAGAACTGCAAGCTTCCTTGAAACAAACTCCTTAATCTCCTGCTCTGACCAATTCATATCTCTCTCCTTAGTTAGTGATAGTTACTATATCGAGAGAAAGCAGCCATAAAAAAGCCTCCTGAATAATTGTTATGTTGTTTTATTTCATCCTGATAGTTACAATATCGAGAGTTTACGCCGGATTGCCAATTGCATTTTTACAACCAGCACACTCCTGTAAGGGATTATTACAATTCTCAAGCTTACAAGTAGCATCTTCAGGATACTCTTCCTCTTCATCGCTTATATCGCTCTCAAGTGACTCTATCACTTCCTCGAGACATGGTCCATTAGACACATACTCGTTTGACACCTGTTTACCATACGCTTTCCAACGCTCATAAAGACTTGGATTTGTATTTCTAAGCGCTTGATCGAACTCGTTAAAAGCAGTCTCAAGTCTTTCAGCAATTTCCTGTATCTCTTCAAAATCATCGCGTGTCATAGTGTCTCTCCTTGTTTGTTGATAGTTACGATATCGTGAGAAACTCCGATGGCTGCCAGCAAATATTCGCACGATATAGTAACATGTACGTCCTTCCGTGCGTAGCATATCGGGGAAGTGTATCATATCATAGATCGCTAGACACAGTTTAGCACAAACAAAATAGCCCACCCATATATCATATAGGCAGGCTGCACTTATAGGAGAGATGAATTCTCGTGTTTATCTAATTGAAACTATTACCATCCTTGTCCTCTCAACTGTCGTATATTCTTTACCAACTTCATACCCAGCACCCTGACGATCAGACGTAAGAAAAAAAGTAATTTCCATTCCTTTTAAATGCCCAGTCAACATCCTCTTTGTTATCACCCATGTTCTCATCATAATTTCCTTTGTTGCTCAATACAATATCGGGAGATACCCGGCAACAGCCATACGATTCTCTGCTTTAATACTTGCAGCTTCTGATATACAATCGCGCTTCACTTGATCATCACATATATCAGCAAACTCGCATATACTACAATCAATTCCCAACTCAACAATCTCTGCTTGCAAATTTCTTTCCATTCTCTCCCCCCTTGGTTGATAGCGACTATATCGAGAGAAAAACTTAGGACTGCCATCTTATCGTATAACACCGTGTTTGAATATTAATTGGCAAGTACAAAGTTGAAGTAGTACTATCGGTTTTCACTTGAGCTGAATGCTTTTTGAAAAGCTCAACAACTTCAACAATTCGCTTCTTACTTGTCAAAACTTTTGAAGTATATCGTGTTGAACTTGTAACTGATAAAACTTTAGTTAAATCAAACATTCTCTCTCCTTGGTTGGTGATAGCGACTATATCGTCTCAATACAAACAAACTACCAACCAAAAGGCCTGCGTATTCCATTATATAGCAATCTGGCAATGTAAGTTTTCTATGCGCGCGTATCGCGCTTGCGAGCTCATCCCTCGCTCGCTTATCACGCGTCGTATATGCTCATACGCACATCGAAGCTAGCGAAGCTAGAGAGCATGCACGGCACCCACCCTCTACCTTCACATATACCTTCATTGGGAATTTATCGCTCATACCAATGCTAAAAACTCTTCCAAAGTACGAGCAGTTTCAAGTGCAATTTTAAGATTCGCTATGTCTTCATCATTAATTACAGTATCTCGTTCCGGGCGTCCTGTAAGCTCAACAAAAATACTATTTGTTTTCTTCCTCGTTGATTTCTGCATTTCAGTCTCCATAATCCCAACTCCTTTGTTAGATTTCATTTGGATATATACTATATCGTCATCATGCAACCCAACTACCATACAATATATATCATGCGCCCGAATTACTACTACAAAAGAAACGAAGCACGAGCGCCCATGCGCGAGTTTTTTTCATACACTTGCTACCTACAAGACAAGAATTGTTCCACGTGAAACATTTTTTTCACCCGGGCACATGTTTGCCTACAAGTGAATTTCTAGCGTAGCGTGCTCGTATCGCGCTCTTGTCATATACTCTTGCTTGGTCACTCTTGTTCGTTGTGCACATGCAATTCTCTTGAATTCTTATACCCTGTCACACACATACTAAGTCGCAAGATGCGGGCAGCAAATACCGGGCCCTAGTATCTTATAAGCGCCCTGGAAGCCCTGGTGTTCTGTTTATAAGCGCCCTGGTGAGACATTGTATAGCGCCCAGTAGCGACCCGTATAGTGCTTGTTAAAAGCGCTCTAGCCCTGTAAGTAGTAGCTAGAGTGTAGTAGAAGTAGATGATAGGTTCTTTTTGGGTTTTGTTATGTTTTTTCGATCTTGTGGTTTTTTTATAGTAGAAAGTTGTTTTCAAGATATTTTTTGATAGTTGTTTTGTTTTTTTTGTTGTTCCAGTGGGATGTGTTGTTGTAGGCATGTAGAAGTAGAATTTTGTGGGTGTGTGTAGTTATGGGTGTGGGAATATTTAGTAGATTTTCTTCTTTGATTGCTTCATCTATAGTGTCTTTTTGTATTCCGTAGTTTGTGAATTTGATGACAAGAGATTTGTGTACTATGAGGGGTGTGAGGTTGTGTTCTTTGTACCAGTCGTTGGTGATGTAGTTGTCATCTAAGATTTTTATAACATTGAAGGTGTTGCTTCCTGGTAGGCCTATATTTTGAACTTCTATAGTTCCGATGATGGGTAGATTGAAGTGTTCGTTTGGTGTCATGGTGTGTGTCCTATTTTTGTTGTGAGAATAGTTTGTTGCATTTGTCGCAGATTTGGTAAGCTGCGTAGGGTATGCGATGTTTTGAGTAGTGGATATGTTCTTTTGGTTTGGGTGGTGATTTTTTTGATTTCATGTTTGCCTCCTGTAGTAGTTTATATCGTGTGTAGTAGAAGGAGTTGCCTAAGGTAAGTAGGTAGAGCAGATGACTTGGTCGTTGATTAGAAGTTGTATTTCATGTTCTGTGCGTGGGCCGCCGTGTGAATCGCTTTCTATTCTTATTTTTAGATTTTCTTTTAGAAAGTCTATGATTTTGTCTTGAAAGTTGCCGTCGGTAGAGGAGAGATTTTGTAAGACTTGAATTGATATGTATTGTAGGGAGTCAAGTGGGAACATGAATTCTTGTTCTGAGGCGTTGGGTGAGGAGTCGCAGTAGAGTCTGTCAAGATTGTTTGTTGTTCCAGTGGAGTAGTAGATTTTTCCTGATGTGATGTGGCGAAGGGGTGTTCCTTTTGGTGGTGGGTTTTTTATGTCATTCATGAGTGTTTCTCCTGTAGAAGTTTGATTGCATGGCAGCACCATTGTAAGAAGAGAAGGTGTTCATTGCAGGTGCTCTTCGGAATGTTTTCGCATTATAATGAAAGAACTTAAGTTGTAGTTGGTCTCTTTTTTCCGCCGAGTCCGATGTGATAGTTTTTGATCATGGTAGTTTATGATCTCGCTTTGATGTAGTCGATTGTATCTTTTGAGCTGAGACCCATTCTTGAGCAGACTGCTTTTGCGTCTGTTTCTGATTTGATAGATCTTATAAGAGGTGCGTATTCTTTTTTAGCTTGGGGATCAAGTTCGTTGAGCATTTCTTTTTTGAGTTTTTTGATGTCCATGTTCTCTCCTTGGTTGTTAGTTGTTATATCGTGAGTAGTAGAGAGGCTGCCATCGTCTTTGATGCAATGTGGTGGCCATGGGAGTTGTTGTGTTTCTCTTGTTTCAAGAGCAGGCACAGAGAAGTCTTGTTGGATGTCAATGTGTAGATAGACTATTTTTTTGTTTTTGTTTTGCATGGTTACCTTGTTGTTGGGGGTGTTTCGTCTTGGCGAAGCGTGAAGTGTTCGCAGACTTGGTGCCAGTGGACTGTGGTATCTTCTTCTTGGTTATTTTTCTTTAGTGCACAGATGCTCCAGCAAGAGTATGCGACACATGTGGAGTGGTCGCAGTTATAGCAACATTCTGCTCTACGTAGTTCCATTTGATTTCTCCAGTTTGACTGGTTCTTTGTTGTAGTCGACAAAGTAGTGAGTGTCACATTTGGGACAAGAGAAGTTTTGTGTGCTTCTCATTGTCGTGACAGGTATGAATATTTTCCCGCATGAGCAAGTGACAGACCATTTATTTGTTCGAAGATCAGTGCTTGGTCCTGCGTAGCGTATTGATGGTTCTATTGGTTGTTTTTTCTGTTTCATAGGTCTCTCCTTTGATAGTTGTTATATCGAGAGTAGTGGAGGGGCTGCCATCAAGCAGTTTAGAGACCGTCGAGCCTGGTCGATTTGAGATAAGGTGTATATATGGGGTGTGTGGGTTGAGTGTGCTAAACAAAACACGTGGGGAACTTAAGTCCCCACGCTAACTCAATGCTGTGGTTCAAAAAAAAGGAAAAAAATGAATTACTTGATGTATGGTTTTGCTTTGCCGCAGAGAGTGCGAAGTCTTATGAGATTTGCCATGCCATTTGCAATGCGGTAGAGTCTTTCAGCGAATCCTTCTTTCATCGAGTATTTGTGAGTAGTCATGAAGAATTTCGAGAAGTCGGCGCCCATTTTTGCAACCAGTTCTTTTTTGAGTGTTTCATCTTCAAAGACTTCGGGCCGGAGTATGACTGTCGATGTTTTGATGACTTCGGTGGCATATTTGTCGCCCAGCAGAATTTTGAGTGTTTCCTGGTCTTCTTTTTCCTGGGATGGTGAGAATTTGTCCTGAGTGATGAATGTGGCAGAAGTTTTCCCGTCGTCCGAGATGACTGTGTAAGAGCCGTGAAAATCGTCTTTGAGACCGTCGGTGTCCTGGCGATCGATGCAGTATTCAAGGAGTGGTCCTTCAGCTGCTCTCATGTTTCCTTCGGCTGCTTTGTATTCCTTTTTATAGCGAAGGAAGTCAACGAATTTGACTGACATGTCTTTGTCAAGTTTGATGATGGGTTTGTCGCCTTTTTTGGGCGCTGAACTTGCTACGGTTGCTTCACCGAGCATTTGATCGAACGACATTGTTTCTTCAGGTGCAGTTGTAGTGGCTTTCTTTTTTCCTGCCATTGTTGTATCTCCTTCTGAATGTTTTTTGCTTTTGATATATCGTTTTTTCTCGACTTTATTGCCAATAGGTGTTTGCTGTTTGCAAAAGTTTAGACCTTCATTCCATGCAGCGACATATTCAGGTTGACTATTAAGATATGCTTTGACTCGAACACCAGCTCTGAAAGCTTCCAGCAAGTATGTTCTGTTCATATAATTTAGTTCATAATCGCATGCTGGACAGGTCATATTGAATTCTAAATCGTGTGTTTGACAGTATCCCATAAAATCTCTCCTTGTTGGTTACACTAACTATATCGTTAGTTGTGTGTCTGCTGCCAACATTGACATTTGGGTCCAAGTAGAGACCTGCATTGTGGGCAGAGTACTATGTCTCTGAAGTATG
>ENA-UOWO01004987-UOWO01004987.1-activated-sludge-metagenome-genome-assembly--contig:-NODE-4987-length-14334-cov-4.270537_pt1 | contig 14334 bp, 12 predicted proteins | sample MGYA00238148_ERZ761564 | MGnify/ENA primary metagenome ERZ761564 (study PRJEB28885, sample SAMN05720194) | activated sludge metagenome | isolation source: Anaerobic digester | place: USA...
ATCGCGTCCTGTGCGTGCAGCACCATCCCGCTCGACGGAACAACGCGCGCAAGCATAGCAGCGCACTACTCCGGCTGTCTTTGCACCAGTTGCTTGCGCGCGGAGCAGGAACGCACTGCGAAGCGTGATCTCAGTGGAAGATGAACGCGGAGGGAATACGCCCCGCGTAGAAGGTCCCCAGGCTCGCACCATCGGCACCATACCGGTGTACGACACCACGCTGGGTGAAGTCCAATGCGTCGGCCGCATGCACCACACCCGAGTTAGGGTCCACACCCAGTCCATAGAAGTTGCGTCCATCTGCCGCCACGAATGGTACGCTCGGTAGCGCATCATCGGTGATGGCCATGCGGAAGACATCGGTATTAAGGAAATAGAGCACCGTGCCATCGCCGTTCATAGTCAACCGCGAGGGACTGTCCGCTGAACTCGGCAGTGGAAAGGTGGCGTCGACGTTATGCGACACTGGATCGATCCGGTAGAGGGCAGGAGCCGTACCCGTGCCACCACTACAGGCCACCCACAAAGCACCATCGGCATCCAACACCAGGCTGTTGCCGCCCCGGCTCACCGCGATGCTGTCCACGATGGCATCGGTGGCCGTGTCGATCACGTACACATAGCGCCGCGTCTGGTTCGTAACGAAGACCTCCGAACCCACCAACGCCATCATCTCCGTCCAACCCGCACAAGGGATGGAACCGGTAATGCTGTTCGCCTGCAGATCGACCACCGCTATCGATCCCGACTGCAGGTCGGACACGTACGCCTTCGAACTACTCACCGGCAACAGGTAGCGCGGTGATGCGAAACCGGTGATCGTCGCGGAGGAAACAAAAGTCGCCGGATCGACCACTTCCACCTTGCCGCTGTTGTTCACCACCAAGTAGGCCTTGCCATCGTGCAAGGTCATGCTCTGCAACACATCACCGAGCGCTTCGCCGTTCGCTGGTGCATAGAGGTCCTCGACCACTTCACCCGTGGCAGCATCGAAGTGACTCACCGATGCATTGCCCCATTGGAAATTGCCCTCGTTGATCACATAGACCCCTCGGTCCACCGGTGCGTTCGGCTCTTCAACAGGCGGCTCTGGGCGGTCCTTGCGACAACTTTGTAGGGCGAAAGCCAAGAGCACCATCGCCGACACCACGCACATTCTCGCGCTCATCCCATTCATCGTTCGCCGAATTGGTAACGTACCCCGATGCGGTAATGGCGCAAGGGCATCGGGCGATCGGCGATCACCTGATACCGCGCATCGAACAGGTTGTTGCATTGCAGATCGACGGACAAGCTGCCACGCTTGCCGGTACGCAACGCGTACGCGAGCCAGGCGTTCGCCACTGTGAACGGCTCCAGGAAGGATCGGGTATCGGTGCTCGTATACCGATACCCGGTGTACACGGCGATGCATGTGGCACTGAAGCGCCCGTGCTGTACACCGATGCGCCCGCGGCCGCTGTACATCGGTGTATAGATCAACTGCTTGTCCACGGAAGCATCATCGCTGCTCTTCGCACGTTGGTTCGTGCTCACCACATGGTCCGTGTTCAACGCGAAGGTGAGCTTCGATCGCCCCACAGACACTATCACTTCCGCACCGGCTTCCACCCCTCGGCTCCACACCTGCATCACGTTCTGCGGACTCCAATACGCCGGCCCCGGCAACCAGATGATCCACTGGTCCATGGTGCGTGAATAGGTCGTCACCTCACCGTTCACGGCGACCCGACCGACCGTGCGATCCAGCGCTACACCGACCTCGGCACCGTGACCACTTTCGGGCAACAGATCGCGCACACCACCCGGCACCCAATACAGATCGTTGAAAGTGGGTACACGATAAAGCTTGGAAACACTGGCTTTCAGCTGCGCGCCTGGCATTAAACGGACCTGTGCGCCGATGTTGGCCGTGAAGGGCACCAGGCGTTGGTCCATCCGTTCTTGCCGCGCCGAAGCCGATGCGCTCCAACGCCCGCTCCGCGCGGTGTAGGTGTACGCGCCGAAGAGCGCACTGCGCAACTGCTGCGGTGCATCCGCATATCCATCGGAACGCGCCGCAGCGTGTGTGGCGTTCAAGCCCATGATGAACAGGTGTCCACGCCCTGGCCGAAAACGCCATTCACCCTCGGCGATGGCCGTGCGCGAGCGACTGTCCACGGCGGTATCATCGAAGGGGAACCAACGCAAGCCCTCTTGGAACCAGGCACTGCGCACATGCACTACGCTCCGACGCGCGCTGTATTGCCAAGCGGCCGTGAGCCGATGACTCTCATCCCGTTGTTCGGCGGTGCTCCGGCCCTGTTGCAGCGTAGGTGGTATCCCGCGATCACTGAACTGATACCAGTATCCGACCGAGACGCGCTGTTGCGCGGTGATCTGATGATGCACTTGCGTGAGCAAGCCGCGCTGCTCCAACTGCGCGTTCTCCTGCTTGCGCTCGGCTGTGTTGTCGGCCAGCACATAGCGGAAATCGTTGCGGGCAGCGGTATGGAAGAGGGCCACCGAGGCGGACCACCGCGCATTGCCCAACGAGGCGCTCACCTGTTGACGCAGATCACCGAAGCTGCCCACCGATGCACCAACCTCCACGTATGGTCCACGATCGAAGCGTGGCAAGTTGTTCAGGTGGATGGTGCCACCCACTGCACCACTGCCCCACAAGGCCGTAGCGCCACCGTGTTCGATGCGCACATCGTTCGCGGCGAGCACCGGTACCAAGGACAGGTCGAGCTGACCATTCATCGGACTACCGAGGTTGAAGCCGTTCCACAGAACGGCCGTGTGGTTGGCACTGCCGCCCCTGAACGCCGTGGTGGCCAGGCTTCCCAGACCATAACTCTTGATGAAGACGCTGCTTTCGTTGGTGAGCAGGGTCCCGAGGTCCGCCGTGGCGTGCCGCGCGAACGCGGTGCTATCCACCACCTTCGATCGAGCACCCACGTTCATGCCGACCAACCGCGGTGCCACCACCACTACTTCACGTAACCGCAAGGTGTCCACCACGGTCTGCGCGTGCAGGGAGAACCACAACATCACGAGCGCGCTGGATACGATGCCGCGCCGCACGAACGCTGCTGCGCCGCACACACGACCATCCGTACCGAGTGCGCTCCACATGGCCTATCGGACCGCGATGGTGCGCTTCACTCCACCCACGTGCAACACGTAGAGGCCCGGTGCGAACGCGTTCACGTCAAGGGTGGTGAAGGCTCCATCCGTGCGGCCCTCATGCACCAGCCGACCTGCGCTGTCCGTGATCCGCACGAGCTCATTGGTATCGGCTTCCCGGCGGATGGTGAGGATGTCGTTCGCTGGTTGTGGGTACACTGTGAAGACCTCGCTCTCCACCGCAGCGATGGACGTGCTCACGCCCGCAGCCACGGGCGGCGTGGGCCGGATAGCCGGCATGAAATCGGTGTACGAACAACCGAAGAAGCCACCGTCGTTGACCGCGGTGGCCAGCCCGAGGTTGGTGCTCCAGTTGCCCAGATTGGTCGCGCTCCATGTACTCCAATAATCGGGTGCACCACCGATGCCGGCTTGTGTGCCGTACGTGAGGTCGCTGAGGAAACCCGTGTTGATCACCGCGTCAAGTGATGCATCGGCCGCGAGCACGGCGTTCAGCATCGCATCACCCGTGGTGCTGCCATCGAAGCGGAAGCCCCATGCATGCGATGGTGTGGCCGATCCGTCCTGGAAGTCGATCACCAGGATGGCGGTGTTCGCGCCGCTGCCCACCCAGAACTGCACATGGTCCGCGGTGAAGGCGAAGGGATCATAGGCCGCGATAGGTTCGCGTGGGTTCAGCGCCGGCTCGAAATCGGTGTACGAACCACCGAACCAACTGCCATTGACCAGCACCTCGGCCAGGCCCAGGTTCATCTCCATGTCGGCGATGCTGGTGCCGCTCCACGTGCTCCAATAGTTCGGTGCGCCGCCGATGCCCGCGTGATCGCCGTAGGTGAAGGAGTTGAGGAAACCGCCGGGGATGTCCACCGTGATGTTGGGGTCGGCGGCCGCAATGGCGTTCACCATGTCCTCACCGGTGGCCGTGCCATCGTGCAGATAGCCCCACGCATAGCTCGGATCATCTGTGCCATCCTGGAAATCGACCACCAACACCGAGCTGTCGGGGCCGGATCCCACCCAGAATTCCACCTGGGTGATGTCGAAGGTCTGTGCTTGCAAGGGCGCGGTGGCCAGCAAGGCGAGTGCGGAAAGTGCGTGTACGGTCTTCTTCATCCGTGTTCTGAATTCACTGTTCAACAACAGCCTCCAGGATGAAAAAAGAGCCGATCGCACATGCCACCATGTGCAACGGGCTTGCCTTTTGTCCTGAAAGCAAACTCCCACAAAGGCTGGTGACAGGTCTTCTGGCTCACCCATTCTCCCCGGCGCCTTCCCATCCGCCGGATGGCGGGCAGTGGCATCGTGCCGGTTCGTACACAGGCTTACAGCTTCAGGAAAAGCCCGGGATTCGCACCCGGTTCCCTTTTAACCCCGTTCGTTACGCGGGGATCATCAGCGGGGCGAAGGTAGGGGATCGGACCGCTGGTGGGCGCCACCGTGCAGGCACCTTTGCCGAACATGCGCGCCCTCGCAGGCGAGAGGCCATCCCACCATGGCCCTTCGTGCTGCGCGGCGATCGATCGTTGCGCAACCCTTACAGATCGTTGAACAGTGCTCGGGCCAACTAGCCGGTCGGCCAGGCTCACAATTAAGAACCGTTCTGATACGGCATCTCGAAGGCATTCTCGTACCGGAACCACCGCGGCGCTTGGTCGGTGTTCGCGCCCGACCCCTTCGCGCGTGTGGTCACCACCGCACCACCGTGTAGGCCCTGCGCGTGCCGCCTCCATCGGTCACCAGCAGCATGTATGTACCTGGCACGTACGGCGATAGATCGACCTTGCATTGGTCGCTGTCGGCGTTCGCCACGAAACCCTTGTACAGGATACGGCCTTGCGCATCCATTAGCCATGACTCGACCGGACCTCGATCGAAGAGTTCCTTGGGCCAGGTCAGTGTGACCATACCTTCTGTTGGGTTCGGTGCCACGTGTAATTCCATGGCTACGGTCGCACATCCGTCAAGGGCCATGCTGGCGTACACCTCCTCCGCACCATCACGATCCACTTGCCGCAAGCGGTAATAGGTGATCACGCCCTGTGATAGGTCCTTGTCCCGCCAAGCATACTCGATCACCTGTTGGCTGTGGCCTGCGGCGCGCACCTCGCCTATGGCCTCCCACACCACAGCATCGGCACTACGCTCGATGGCGAAGTGGCTGCTGTTGCGTTCACTGGCGGTCGTCCACCTGATGGTGGGCATTCCGTCTTCGCAGGATGCCACCATTTGCAGCATGCTCACCGGCAGCACGATCATGGTCGGCAGGCAGCCATTGGCACCACCCGCGCCGGGCCCACCACTGAATTGCGCGCAGGCGCCACGGATGCAGCAGCTCAACGTGATACACCACACCAGTGACCAGGTGTTCACAGCGCGAACCGGATATGTACGGTGCTGGCGCATGCATCAAGGGGCACGGCGAACACCACGGACACCGCGGTCCGCGAAACGAGTGACATTGAAGGGGAACATGAGACGACGATCGGATACGCGTTGGTCCTGTACGATCGAGGACCAACTCCCGCCGCGCGGGGCGTAGCCGGTGAAACCATCCACCGGCCATGAGAGCCCGTCGTGTGTGCCGAGGAAGGTGATCATGCCATTGCCATGGAAACGGCGTTGGTAGATCAAGGAGAGGTAGCCGGCCGAGATGGTGTACTCCGCCACGTTGCCACCGAGGTCCATGATGCCGTAGTACGACGCGCCGGCCGAGGCCCTTGTCGCTCCTGCTTCGGCGAACACACCACAACGGAACGGACCGGCGTTGAGCGACGCGGAACCATAAGATCCATTCGAGGCTGCATCCACGTTTTCCGCTGCTGTGTTCAAACCCGTTTGCGAGATGGGCGCGATCACACTGGAGGTGTTACCTCCGGTAGGCACGTCGTTCGCCACGGGCAAACCGGGGCCCCTGCACGCCTTCTCGAACTCCATCTCCGACATCGGCCGTAAGCCGCACCAGTCCAGATAGGCGAGCGCGTTCGGCGCGTTCACGTAGTTGGCAGCGACCCAAGCACCATCGTCCGCCTCATCGGCTATGCCGTCCCCATCCGCATCGCAGCCGAAGGTGATCGGTCCGGTGGCATCGATCGTCGCCGGACACCGGATCACGGAGCGGTTCACCAGGGTAGCGCTGCCCGACATCACATACCGGTTGGTCACGCTCGTTACACCCGGCAATACGTTGGTGGCCACCATCAAGGCTTGTTGCCTACGTGTCAGCTTGTTCAAGTAGGCCACGTATTCGCCCTGCGATAGTTCGTATTTCATGCAGTAGAAACCCTCGTAACCCTTGGGAAAAGCAGAACCGAAGTCGTTGCCGAGGCCGCCGCCACTGTATGAGAGTGTAACGGTGAATACGTCGGCATAGGGCAGATGATTCTCGGACGTGATCTGCCGGGGCGTGGTACCACTGGACCCGTTCCGGAATGCCCAGATACCAGCACCGCCCACATAGTAGCTTCCCGTAGGCACCAGCACCATTTCCACCGCATGCACGCACACTTCTAATGCCGTGCCAATGGCGATGCCCTGGGCGCCGTGCAGCCACTGCAGCTGACAGCCGGGCGCCGAAAATGTTCCGTTGCCATCCGCCGACCGATGGATGAACACGCCCACAGCCGGATTGCCTGCCGAATACGCCGATACCGCATCCACACAACCCACTGTGATGGTGGTCCCCGCCGGGGCGCTATGCGTGGCGTTGTTGCCGAGGTGTGCATGCTCCCAGATCCGATCGAAGCGCAGCGTGGCACCGCTCAACGCAACGAAGGGCGTGAAGTTGACGGTGATGGTGGTGGCGGAAGTGATGGCCGTGATCACCGTAGCGGGGGCGAGCGTGCCTGTTCCGGCAAGCAGCACCACAGGCATACCCGCGCGCAGCAGCGCGGTGCTCGGCACGGTGACGGTTGTGCCTGCGCTACTTGCACCCGCGAGTACCGGATCGGTGGCCCCTGCCCTGAATTTGACGAAGACCCACGCCGCATCCCAGTTGTTCGGTGCCATGCTCACCCGCCAACTGTTCTGCCAACCGATGTCGAACTGCACGTACACCAGGCCATCGCTCAGGTCGCTATCCACCAGCGTGGCCGGGCTCACCACCAGGTCGTTGCTGCGCAAATAGGCTTGGGCACCTACCAGCACCGCTGCCACCAGCAGCCATCGGCACCACCACCGGGGCGCACTCCTTCCGCAACGTTCCACCTGTGCATGCATCAGCTTTCCAGCGCATGCCGCAGCGCCCAGAATGGACCGCCTACGACCAGCAGCGCGAAATTCCCGCACTGTGGCCAGCGATGCAATACCGGAAAACCCTTAGAAGGGATAACAAAAGTTACATCCGCAGCTCTGCGCCAAGGCCACTCCTCCGCGTGGGCCTGGATGCGAGCGCCCTACCCCGCTTCGCCCAGCCCTTCGTGCAGGTCCACCGTTACCACATCGAAGCGGTAAACGTAGCTGCGCTCGGGCGCATCGGGGAAGAGGCGGTTGACCCAGCTGGTGCGCTGGCTGCTCCACGGCACGCTCTTGCGCCACTGCCACAACCAATCGGCCTGGAACTCGATGGTGCCGCGGTCCTCGATGCGTTGCAACGGCCGCAGCAACAGGTTGGCGAAGAGCAGCTGCTCGATGGCCGGTACCTGCGCCTCGTACGCCGCATCGATGGTGATGTAGGCGAACTTGTCCGGACGCACCGCTTCGGCGGCACGCAGCACTGGGCACAACTGGTTGATGCGGTCCAAGGTGTGGGCCCATTCGGCCTGCACGGCCGCGAAGGAGAGCATGGTGTGGGGCATGGGGAGGCGGAGGATCATGTGTCGGTTTTTTCGTCGATCGGCGGACGATAATATAGGCGATCATCCGTGTTGGTGCTGTCGGCAGGCGATTTTCGTGGACCACTCTAGCTGTTCGGACGTGACACCTCGGCACCGCGAACCCGTTCCCGCCACGGGCCAACCCACTCCCGGATCACCGAACTTTAACCCGGTTCCCTCTCCCGACCCCATGGCCCACTTCCCGCTCTTCCGTCGGCGTTCCCTGCCGCTCCTCGCTGCCGTGCTGCTGCTCGTGGCCTGCCAGAAAGAGGTGGAGATCCCCGAACCGGATCCCGAGCCCACGCCCACCGCCGACAATGCCCGCGGCGACAACATGGCCATGGGCAACCCCAGCGGCGCCATCGCCAGCGTGGTGGCCGCCAACAACCACTTGATCGTACACCCGCAATTCGCCGTGGGCTACGACAACAGCCGCGGCCAGGCCCGCTGGGTAAGCTGGCACTTGAGCCAAGCGTGGAAGGGCCCCGCCGAACGCTGCGACTGTTTCGAGCCCGACCCGCTGCTGCCCGCCTCGTTCTACGCCGTTACCACCTTCGCTTACAGCGGCACCGGTTTCGACCGCGGCCACCTCTGCCCCAGCGACGACCGCGACGCCTCCGACGCCGACAACGCCGCCACCTTCCTGCTCACCAACATCGCACCCCAGGCGCCCGACATGAACCAGGACACCTGGTTCCAGCTCGAAGCCTTCGCCCGCGACCTCATCGCCGACGGGTTCGAGATCTACACCATCGCCGGTGGTTACGGCAACGGCGGCACCAACGCACAAGGCGTGTTCACCACCCACCTCGCCGGCGGCGCCATCGCCGTGCCCGCCCGCTACTGGAAGGTGCTCGTGATCATCCCCGATGACAGCAACGACCTGGAACGCATCAGCACCGAAGGCGCCCGCGTGATCGCCGTGGACATGCCCAACAGCGCCAGCGCCACCGCCCAACCCTGGTACGCCTACCGCACCACCGTGGACGCCGTGGAACAAAGCACCGGCCTGGACCTGCTCAACGCCCTCCCTACCACCGTGCAAGAGGCGTTGGAAGAGGAGGAGGATGCGGGGGTGGTTTGGTGATCAGCCTTCGTTCTCGCCGCCATAATGCTGGTGGCGCTTGAAGCCTGCATCGGGCCGTTGGAGGTAATGCTCCAAGTAGCTGTCGAAACTGTCGTTGGCAGGCACCAACAGCTCCACCGCAATGAAGCACTGCTCCCAAGGCTCCAGCTCCGGCGCGGTGTAAGCCACGTAGGCTGCCAGTAACATACCATGATCGATAAGGTTGGCCAGTGCCCTGTTCTCGAACATAGCTAAGTAGCCCAACTTATGCCCCTGCCAATACACGGCTACCGCGTCGGGGTCATGTTCGTTATCGTATTCGCGCACCAGGTCCAATTCGTCGCGCGCCTTCATTTGGCCGATCACCTGCGGACCGGCATGGTATTGAAAACCGCGCACGAACCCATCGTACACGAAAAGTTGGTGGCAGTCCTTCGTCCACGCCAAACGATCCTGCTCCGCGGTGCCGAGCAATTCCAACGGCGGCAAGGTAAGCAGGGCCGGGCTGCCGAGAAGGGTGCGGAGGAAGGTGAGGCGGTGCATGGCAAACAGTGAACCACAAAAAGAAAGCCCCGGAAGAACCGGGGCTGAGATCAAAAGACCTGTAGAATAGTCTTTATCGTGGTAAGCTCTCGGAACAAAAATAATCACGATCTTGACAATCACAAATCATGACATATAAAATGGCACGTACTCTCGGACTTGACATTGGAACGAACAGCATCGGATGGTGCTTGGTGGAGGATGGTAAGAAGATCATCGCTATGGGCTCCCGGATATTCCCCGTGGGGGTGAAGGAGGATAGCTACGCAAAGAGTGGAACCGAAGAAAGCCGGAACGCAGCGCGGCGCACGGCGCGTGGTATTCGACGCGGATACGACCGCTACAAGCAACGACGAGCCAAGTTGGAAGCACTCTTGACGGAACACGGGATGATGTTCGACAAGACCACAAGCCTTCCAACGAAAAAGCTATACGGCTTGCGGAAGGAGGCCTTGGACCGCAAACTCGAACTTCAAGAACTCGGCCGCATTCTCTTCCTGATCAACCAGCGCCGTGGCTTCAAGAGCAACCGAAAGGAGGCCGCCAAAGAAGGTGACGACGCAAAGAAATTGACCGCCTACAAGCAGGCCATGAGCGATTTCGAAGCCAAGCTGAAGGCAAGTGGATTACGTACGGTGGGCGAGTACCTAGCCTCGCTGTTCGATGACCAGCCAGCCAACTGGCACAATGTGAACGAACCACGCGAGAGGATCCGTGAGCATCAACGGATAAAGCGTGAGTTATACCAGCAGGAGTTCGACCTGATCTGGGCTAAACAAAGCGCCCACTACCCCGCTCTGCTTACCACCGAACTGAAGGATCAACTACGGGACAAGGTCATCTTCTTCCAGCGCAAATTGAAAAGCGCCAAGCACTTGGTGAGCAAGTGCCGCTTTGAGCCGGCCAAGCGGGTGATGGCGAAAAGTGATCCGCTCTTCCAGGAGTTCAGGTTGTGGCAGCGATTGCGCGACATCCGAGTGACCTATGGTGATCGGGTGAACGACCCCCTCACCAACCACGAGCGCGGAACGCTGGCTGCTGAACTAGGCGGTAAGGCCAGTTTGGGCAAGACGGAGATCAAAGACCTGCTCGGCTTCAAACGCAGCGCCACCTTCAACGACATTGGTGAAAAGCTCCTCGGAAATGTCACCGTCGCACGCATCAAAGATGCTGTGGGCGAAGATTGGTACTGGAAACAGGATCCCGAGAAACGACTGAAGCTCTGGCATACGCTCTACTTCGCCGAAGATGAAGGTTGGATAGAGACATATGCGCAAAAGAGCCTTGGCATGAACGACGAGCAGGCCAAGCGTTATGCCGAAGTGAACTTGGAACTGGACTATGGCAGTATCAGTCATAAAGCCGCTCAGAAGATCCTACCCTTCTTGATCGATGGCTTTGACTTCGCGACCGCGTGCGCTCAGGCGGGATATCATCACTCGCAGCGCGATCTGGACAAGGCCGATCGCGTGCTGGATGCCAAGCTGGACACCAGCAAGATGGACCCGATCCGCAATCCGCTGGTGCAAATGACCGTGAACGAAACGGCACGCTTGGTGAACGCCGTGATCACTGAGCATGGCAAGCCTGATCTGGTTCGGGTAGAACTGCTGCGCGACCTGAAGAAGCCAAAAGCCGTGCGCGAGAAGATGCGTAACAGCATGCGCGATAAGGAGAAGTTGCGAGACGAATACCGGGCTTTCCTTCAGGCACGCAAGGTTCTTCCGGAGATCCGAATGAGCGACATCAAGAAGTTCGAGCTCTGGCTAGAACTTGAATACTCCGTGAGCGCATTGGAGAAGCTGGACCCCAACGTTGACCTGAGAGCCTTTGCCAAGTTCGCTGCCGCCGTAAGTCCCAAGGACAAGGATAAGTTCCGCCTTTGGTTGGAGTGCGGCCGTGTATCGCCCTACACCGGGGAGATGATCCCGTTGAACAAGCTCTTCACGGAAGCCATTCATGTGGAACACATCCTACCCTACAGCCGAAGCATCGATGACAGCTTCGCGAATAAGACGCTCTGTGAAGACCACGTGAACGATGCCAAAGGCAATCTCACCCCGCTTGAGTACTTCGAGCAGAAGCGGACACCAGCAGAACTCAAAGCGTTCAAACTGCGGGTGCAGAATTTCAGCCAAGGGAAGCTGGACAAGTTCCTGGCCACAGAAGTCAAAGAAGATTTCCTGAACAGCCAGTTCACCAACAGCGCCTATATCGGCACCGAGGTGCGTGACCTGCTGCGCACTACATGCAAGGATGTGCGTGTGACCAACGGCCAGTTGACGGGATTACTGCGCAACCGTTGGAGCCTTAACCGCCTATTGAACAACGAGGCCGACCAAAAGAACCGCGACGACCACCGGCACCACGCCGTGGATGCCCTTGTCATCGCTTGCACTACTCAAAGCTTGGTGCAGAAGATCAGCAGCGAGAGCAAATTCGACCATACCGGTTGGCAGAAGTTGCCGGATATCGGCTTGCCGTGGAGCACTTTCCGAACGGATGCAGGCGAAAAGTTGAGCGGCCTACTGGTGAGTTATAAAGGCGGCAAGCGATTGCTGAGCAGCAAACTGAACAAGTACCGGCACAGCAAAGCCCATGACGGCAAACCGGAGAAGTATCAAAAGACCTTAGCCGTACGAGGGGCATTGCATGAGGAAACACTCTACGGGCGTATCACCATCCAAGGCAAAGGCACTAAAGAGGATACCTATGTGGTGCGCAAAGCACTCACCTCATTGACCAAGGAGGAGCAGTTGGATAACATCGTTGATCCTGTGGTACGCAAGACCATTCAAGACCACGTTGCAGCGCACAATGGCAGCTTGAAGGAGGCCATGAAGCAAACGGTGTACATGCCGGTGAAGGAGAAGAACAAAGGCAAGTTGGTACCCATCAAGAACGTGCGTATGCGGGTGAACACGGAGGAAATGGTGGAGCTGCGACCCAAGACCTTTGTAGAGCCGGGAAGCAACTACTGCATTGCGATCTATGAAGACGCAAAGGGAAAGCGGGCGTTCCGAACGGTAAACTTCCTTGCGGCAAGCCGTAAGGCGTTGAAGAAATTGCCAATTTACCCAAAGGAGTACGACGGGAAGACTCTGCTCATGGCCTTACAACAACGCGACCTTGTGGTGATTTATGACCAGCACCCAGATGAGATCCAGTGGAACAGCCCTAACTGGTTAGCTCAACACTTGTACACCATCAAGAAGATGGACAAGAACGGGAAGATAGGGTTGGTCCTTCACAAAGCTTCCAATGCCAATCCCGACTTCCCTAAGCGCTATCCGGCAGGTACTGTTGCTATGAAGACAGCGGGAACGATCAAAGCCTTGCCGGTGCACATCACAACCACGGGTCAGATCGAGCGGAAATGATCAAACGCACCCTGTACTTCGGGAATCCAGCTTGGCTGAATGTGGACCATGGCCAATTAGTGATCCGCGATCCGTTGCTAAAGGCAGCCGGTAGCAAGGATGAAAAGGGACGGGTGCCCATTGAAGACATCGGGCTGGTGGTGCTGGACCACCAGCAGATCACGGTAACACACACCGTACTGCACCAACTATTAGCCAACAATGTGGCCGTGGTGGTGTGCGATGAACGGCGCCATCCCTGCGGTATGCTCCTGAACCTGGAGGGAAATCGGGTGCAAGCAGAACTGTTCAAGTACCAGATCGAGTGCAGCGAGCCACTGCGCAAGCAGCTTTGGAAACAGACCGTGGAAGCCAAGATCCATAACCAAGCGGCAGTTCTCGCCAGCGCCAAAGGAGATGCCGGTCTGCTCTACGAGTTGGCCAGCAAAGTGCAAAGTGGTGACACTGGCAACCGTGAGGCACAAGCGGCGGCGTGGTATTGGCCGCGACTTTTCCAAACCATGCCGCACTTCCGCCGTTTCCGCGAAGGACCACCTCCGAACAACCTGCTGAATTATGGCTACGCCATTTTAAGGGCCATGGTAGCTCGCAGCCTGGTAGGTAGCGGTTTACTCCCGACGCTTGGCATCTTTCATCGGAACCGCTATAACGCCTATGCGCTAGCCGATGACATCATGGAGCCTTACCGCCCCTTCGTCGATGCCCTGGTACTGGAGATGGTCCGGAAGGGCGGTGCGCCGGAAGACATGAGCCTTGAACACAAGGGCCAATTGCTCAAACTGCCTGTGGCCGATGTGATCATGGACGGGAAGGCCAGCCCACTCATGGCAGCCGTTGCACGCACCACCGCATCGCTGGCACAATGTTTCGCAGGTGAGCACCGCAAACTGCTTTACCCGGTACTGCCGTGAATAATCATCACTTCAACGCCTACCGCATCATGTGGGTACTGGTCTTTTTCGATCTGCCTACCGATACGGCCAAAGAGCGTAAAGCCGCTGCCCGATTCCGGAAAGACCTTCTATCCGATGGCTTCACCATGTTCCAGTTCAGCATCTACCTGCGCCACTGCAGCAGCCGGGACAACATGGAAGTACATCAGAAGCGTGTGATCAGTTGCCTGCCCGAGATGGGGCACGTGGGCATGCTTTCGGTAACGGACGCCCAGTTCGAACGGATGAAGATCTGGCACAATACAGAGGAAGAAGAGGTGAAAACGGTGCCCCAACAGCTCGAACTTTTCTGAACAGGAATGAGAAAGGACATGTCCGGCAGTGCCAATTGCACCGCCGGACACTATTTTTCGATCCTGCTTTTCGCGAAAAAGGCCCACGCAGCAAGGCTTTCAGCCAAGTCTGTTGGATCGTGTCCTTGTCAAAGATCGCATTGAGAGCAAACCACG
>ENA-UOWO01004988-UOWO01004988.1-activated-sludge-metagenome-genome-assembly--contig:-NODE-4988-length-14331-cov-4.184996_pt1 | contig 14331 bp, 10 predicted proteins | sample MGYA00238148_ERZ761564 | MGnify/ENA primary metagenome ERZ761564 (study PRJEB28885, sample SAMN05720194) | activated sludge metagenome | isolation source: Anaerobic digester | place: USA...
CCTGTCCTCCATAAATATAGCCAATGACTTTTGATTCCCCACCACCGTAAGGCATGATTTTCAATAGACAATGTTTGTAAAATGGATGTTCATTTGGATCAATGTCTTTTGGAAAGGAAATGTACACGATCCATTTCATGTTCGGGCTGATGTGTGGAAACCAATCATTGTATTCATCAAAAGTGATTTGAGTTTGGTTTGCTCCATTGGCTTCCATCCGCCATAATTTCATTTTGCCTGTTCTAGTCGAATTGAAAAAGATATATTTTCCATCAGGAGTGATTTCTGGACCATCATCCAATGTTTTTTGATTGGTCAGTTGAGTTTCTTTACCCGTAGCTATATCTACTGAATAAATATCATATTGGCCTTTGCGATTTGCCGTAAATATCATTTTTTTATTGTCTGGTGTCCAGGCATGCAGGTAGGATTGGCCTACTCCATCTTTGGTTACCTTGATGGGCATAGAGTCACCAGTAGCTGGCATATAATAAAGGGAAGAATGGCCATTGTCTTTGTCATTATGATTGCTCAAACCCATTAATTTTCCGTCAAAAGTCAAGACGTGATCATTGTTGTTTCTGGTCGCAAAACCTGTATTGAGAGGGGTAATCATGGATGTTTCCAATTCATAATTAAACAACCTGCCTTTGGAATTATAAATGAGCTTTTTACCATCCACTGTCCAGTTTGGCGCTTGGATGGAGTGCCCTGAGCTAAATAATATTTTGCGATGTCCACTTTCTACATCCATTACTTCCAAGTGACTGCCTATATAATCTCTATAAGGTCTAAAAGCGGGATCAACTGGTCGTACAATGCGCACATTTCTAAACTTTACCGTTTCTGCAATATTACCATTGTGTGAGCATACGTACAATCCAACATAAACCTCATTGTCCATCACATTGCTTTCTATAGAAACCTCAGTAAATTCTTCTCCAAATTTTGCTGTGGACATGATGTATTTACTTCCCCTTCTTTCCAATTGGATGACATCGGGAAAAGAATCCTTAGAAATAACCTGGTCAGTAGGTCCGCCGATAGAATCGCGGTGTTGCAAAGAAGTGAGTCCATCTCCATGAGTAGAAGCATTGATGTGTTGAGTATGTGCATCAAGGTTATTTTTAATGATCCACCCCGTTTTGCGATGAGGATCTACACCACCACCCTGGAAATCTATTTCCGCCCTGAGAATGAAATCGCCTTGAATGCTGGTCCATAAATAGTGAAACTGATCGGTGGTTCCCCACATATTGATACCCGCACCACCAATGGTGTAGGTTTGTGCGTGCTCATCATAAGAAGCAAAGCCAGGATATTTTGGTTGACCAATGTCTGTGTGATTGTCGAAAATTCCAATTTTGCTTTGACTGAAAGAAAGTGAAGTTGCCATAAGTAATAAAATAAGTAAAAGTGACTTTTTCATTTTTAATGTTTTTGTTTTAAATGACTCCAATAAATTGATTTAAAGGCATCCAGAAGGAGTAATAAAACACTCAGAAAAATGGTACAATGGCTTGGTGGCTTATAGATCAAAATATATTTAGCATATTATGAATAATATTCGAATTTACAATACCTTATTGATATTTCTTGGACTTTATCGATTACACAGTTAGTAGAATATACCATTCATTATCAATTATTTGAAAGCCTTTTGATCATTTCTATACACATCCTGCCATTGTGATAGGGAGCCTTCCATGGGCCAGCCTTATCCTTGTTTAAAATGGGCTTTCCGTCCTCATCACAACCCCAATACCACTCACCATTTTCATAATCTTTTTGAAATAATTGAATGTAATTCCAAATCTCACTAGAAGTTTCGAGCAATTCTTCGTCCATCGAACTTTGGTAAGCATCAAAAAAACCAACTACCCCTTCTGCTTGCGGCCACCAATCTCTTTCTGGATGATAAGTTCCGTCTGGAAAGCGGTCGTTGTGCACCGCACCTCTATCGTCAATGCCATGAGCTTTGACTCGGTAGGCTATTTCATTAGTCACAAAATTGACTTGCGCTTGTAACACTTTATCCCCCAATACTTCGCAGGCTTCATTGAGTAACCAGGCTGACTCTATTTCATGGCCGAAAGATTCGTGGGTATAGTTTTCCACCCAAAACTCGTCAAAAAATAATTTCAACCGTTTGCTTTCTAGGTCAACAAATTTGTCGACGTACAAACAAATTAACTTAGATAGCGCTTTGGCAATGGGTTTACTTTGATCACATCTGTATAAGTTGGTATAAGCTTCTAGCACGTGCAGATGAGTATTCATGGTCTTGGCATCGTTACCTTCCTTTTCACTGAGAGCCACAACCTCTAGAGGTTCCCAAGATTGAGATTTTGCTTCCCAATAGCCAAAATTCTTCTTATCTTTTGCTTTTGTTTCCAGCAATTCAAATAGAGATTTGGCCAAATCCAAAGCCTGTTTGTCACCTGTCAACAAATAATATTCACTAAAAGCATAGATTCCAAAAGCTTGAGCATAAACCTGTTTTTTAGTATCTACAACCTCACCTTGAGCATTTACAGACCAATAAAGTCCACCAAAATCCATGTCTACAAAATGCGTGATCAAATATTGGTAAGCTTTGTCAGCAAGTGGTTGGTACTGGGTTTTCCCCAATCTGGAAACCGCTGAGAATGCCCACAAAATTCGAGTATTAAGGATGACTCCCTTATCTGCATCAACATCTACTTTTCCCAGTCCGTCCACCCGGCCAAAAAAACCATTACCTGTTGGATCAGGCATATGTTGGGCCCACCAACCAAAGATGTTGTCAAGTTCAAGCTCAAAAGCTTCTTTACCAAATGCATATAATTGCTTGTCTGCCAAGATATCAGATTATAATTTTTGCATAATTTCAAGATTTTTTGCGATCAACGCAGATCTTGTTTTTACAGATTGCGCAGATGTTAACCCATCTTCTGGCGTATTTAAAACATAGTCAACCAATTGCGCCACGGTTGTAGTAGCAACGTGCATACGGGTATCTGATGAGGCATAGTAGATAAAGACTTCGTCATCCTCATTCTTGATCCAACCATTTGCAAATGTCACATTAGAAACATCACCTACTCTTTCGTCACCTTCTGGTGCAATGAAATGCCCGCCTGGTGCGTGCGTGAGTTTCCAAGGCTCAGTCAATGAAGTCATAAACATGTATAAAACGTATCGTAAGCCAGCAGCAGTGTTTCTCACACCATGTGCCAGGTGCAACCAACCATGAGGTGTTTTAATTGGAGCCGGACCTTGCCCATTTTTCACCTCTTTGATGGTGTGATAGACTTTCTGATCGATGATGATTTCTTCTTTAACTTCTGGATATTCCATACTGTCACAATATCCCCAGCCAATGCCCCCACCTTTTCCAACATCGATGAATCCATCTTGAGGTCTAGTGTAGAGCGCGTACTTTCCACCAACAAATTCATCGTGTAAAACCACATTTCTTTGCTGGCCAGAATAGCTGATCAAATCTGGCAATCTCTCCCAATTTTTCAAATCTTTGGTCCTCACAATACCACAATTAGCCGTTGCAGCAGTGGTATCTTCCAATCGATTGAGGTCTTTTCTTTCTGTACAAAATAAACCATATATCCAGCCATCTTCGTGTTTTACCAATCGCATATCGTAAACATTGGTATCTGGATCTTCTGTTTGAGGTAGGTCAATTGGGTAATCCCAAAATTCGAAGTTATCAACACCATTGACACTTTCTGCAATGGCAAAGAATGATTTTCTGTCTACTCCTTCCACCCTTACTACCAGTAAATACTTTCCTTCCCACAAAATGGCACCAGAATTGAAGGTTGCATTGACTCCCAATCTTTCCATTAGAAAAGGATTACTATTTTCATCCAAATCATATTTCCAATGAATTGGTGTGTGGGCAGCAGTTATTACCGGAAATTTCCACCTTTGATATATGCCGTTTGATAATCCCGCCGGTGAATTTTGTTGCTGAATGAGCGCCTGATGTTCACGTTTCAATTGGGCAATTCGAGTCTGAAATATGGTCATAAATAATTTCCTTTATAATTTCTCTATTTTAAAAATCTAACATTAATGCTGTCGAGCTCTTTCCTCCGATTTCCGGTTTCCGTTTTCCGTCCTCCGATTTCCGTTTTCCGTCCTCCGATTTCCGATTTCCGATTTCCGATTTCCGATCTCCGATTTCCGTTTTCCGATCTCCGTCCTCCGATTTCCGTTTTCCGATCTCCGTCCTAAGCCGCAGGCAATTTATCATACCATGTCTTTTTGAGAATGATAGAAGTTATCACCACCACGGTTATCGCTATGAACGTCGGAACACCCTTGAGTAATATGAGGTAAATCGGGAATATCACCAATGCTGATTGCCAAATGATGCCAATTACCACATTGAATATATCCTTGCCAAGTTTTAAGTTACCATCAAATTCAGGATTTTCTGCGATGACTTGTGCTCTGATCGGTCCCCAGAATCCCCAAGGCCTCACATTTTTATAAAAGGCTTTGAGCACTGATTCGTCAACGGGTGGTGCAAGATAGGTACCTACAAAACATCCAATAACGGAGATGAGCAACATCAATGGAAAAGTATAAAGATCCAGGACTCCATCAAATATAAATCTGAATGAAAGTGCTGGAATCAATCCACACACCATTCCCCAGAAAAATCCGCTACCATTAAATCTCCACCAATACCATTTCAAAACATTGGCTGCAACATAACTTCCATATAAGCCCGAGACGATCCATTGCAAGATGTCATTGACGTCTTTGGCATAAAAGCCAATTACAATACTTATCAAAACCATAATAATCCCTGCAAGGTAGTTGATGCTTCTGATTTTTGTATTTGGTGCCTCAGGATTGATGTATTTGAGGTAAATGTCATTGACAATATAGGCTTGGGTGGCATTCAAGGTACCTGCAAAGGTAGACATAAAGGCCGCCAAAAGACCTGCCAGCAAAAGACCCAACAAACCTGAAGGAACAAATTGCTGAATAGCAGATGGTAAAACCTGTTCAAAATCCAATTGACCTCGCACGATCAAATCCAATTTATCATAATTGAGCAATGCCAATACAGCAAAGCCAGCAATCATAAAGTATCTGATGGGCATCAATATCAAACTCACACTACCACTCATCAAAGCAGCTTCTCTTGGTGATTTTGAAGAAAGGATTTTTTGCATATCATAAGTCGGAGCTGGACCTGCCAAACTCACCAAAACACCTTTAAATAACATCATCATGAAAAACACAGAAAACAAGCTGTATCCATCACTTTTTATCTTTTCATTGACTTCCGGAATAATGGTACTCCAGTCAAGCGTCAAGCGTGTCCCAAAAAATGGAGAATACCATCCATCTGGCACGTTTAAAGTTGAAGCGGCTAATGCGTTCATTGCAATTACACCTATGACAATACTCGCAATGGCCATCAATGAGTATTGAATCACATCAGTCCAAACTATACTAAGCATACCTCCCAAAAGCGTATAAAAAACAGCGAAACAAGTGAGAATAATTCCATAAAAATGTGGCACATATTGTTCTGAAATGTCAAAGGGCACGTATTGAGAAAGCCATTCCCATGGGATGAATATCTCTATAAATTTGCCAACGCCAATAAATCCGTAAGCCAAATAACCTAAGCCCATGATGATGGCAAAAATCACCACTATTGCGTGAGATCTTACAGCTCCGATATTGGTACCAAAACGAGTGTTGATCCATTCTGCGCCAGTCGTAACGTTTGACCTCCTCAGCCATTGGGACATAAACATCATTAAAAAAATCTGGTTGAAGACTGGCCAAAGCCAAGGAATCCAAGCACTTTTTATTCCATAAATAAATAATATCATAACTAGCCACACGGTTCCTGAAATATCAAACATACCTGAGGCATTGGACAAGCCCAGCATATACCAAGGCATGCTATTGCCACCTAAAAGGTAGTCGTTTTTGCTTTGTTCCGCGCGTTTTTTAAAATATAATCCAAGAAAAATAGTACTTGCCAGATACAGCAAAATAATGGATAGGTCTAGGCCTGAGATGTTCATAAAAGTTGGTTTTTAAATGTGAGCAATTGTCGTTTTGAATTACAAGTGATAAAAATAGAATTTATTTGTGGGTAGAAAACTATTTCGCAAAATTTGTCCCGATATCCTTAAGGGTGAGGGTCATTGGATCTTTCACAAAATCCTTAAAGTCTGCCTCCGTCATGTGGCCTGGATATGACATATAATGGTGGGATTCACGTGCATTTCTCCAAAAAGATATATAAGTTATTTGCCTTGCTTTTGGTGAAGCTTTTATCGGGTTGAGGATTCTTTGAGTAAACCACTTTGGATCTTTGATCGACTCTGATCCTGTTTCTGTCAATGCACATATTTTCCCCTTTTCCGCCGCCAAATCAGCGATCATTTCCAATCCCGCTACCAAACTTTTTATGCCAATAGCGTTGAGTGAGTCATTGTTGCTAGCCTTCACATCCATGTAATTGTCCCATCCCAAAAGATCAACATAGTCATCACCAGGATATCCATAAAGATAATCAGTGCGACTTCCGCTGGATTTCATCCTACTTCTATCTGGAGAAAAAGCATAAATTAAGTTGTGGATATTGTGTTTTGTCTTGAAATAATCGACATTGAATTTAAACAAAGCGATATAATCCGCTTCTGCCGTATTTCCCTTGCCCCACCAAAACCAGTTACCGTTGTGTTCGTGAAATGGGCGATAAATCATTGCCACTGCATTTCCATCAACTTGAACACTTTTGATGAAATTTGCAGCTAAATCCAAGTGAAAAAGCAATTTTTGATGGTCTTTGCCCCCAGGTAAAATATCCTTGGTAATTTTTGATGTGTCCCAAGAACTAGCTCCATCAACAGGATTGTCCATATGAAAGGAGATGGCATTTATACCTCCGTTTTTGTGAATGTCGATCATCCAATTTCTCATATCAGAAAAAGCTACACTGTCCAAATTTCGAGGTGTGTGAATATCACCAATTTCCCATCCGTATACTGCAGGGTATTCACCACTGACCCTGTACATGTCACACATGCCTTCCTTTTTCCACCAACCTAGTCCATAAGCGAGCGCATCTTGGTGCCCAATCATAATGCCTTTTCCAGCAGTTGCCTCCAATCTTTTGTATAAATCCTGAGCACCTTTTGTTGCACTTTTATCAGAAGTGATGGTTTTGTTTGAATGGCATGAATAACCAAGAAAAACTGAGCAAAATATGAGAATGAGGATCTTTTGCATGTGCCGACCTTGCGATTTGAATCTTTCAATTAAAACAAAGCCCAAAAATGGGAATATTCCTGTCTAAAATCATGGATTTTTATTCCATTTGTAAGGGGTAATTATGATTTAAAAGCCACAAAAGATGATTTATTTAGTTTTATCTAAAAAAAACCCTCAATCAAAAATATAAGTTTGGTTTCAATAGATTATTGACAACGTTTTATTCTATAAGCCATTACTGCAAAATATGCTAGCTTTGGACTTTATCAATTAAAAAAGTTTGATCAAGAATTTCAAAACCAGTCCCTATAAAAATCCAGTGTTGCTTCATAATTCCAATGGTTATACTCGATAAAATTCAAAACAATGAAAATTAAAAAACTCTATATTTTGCTTTTTATAGGGCTTATTGCTTCTTCTCAAATTGCGCAAGGTCAAAAAATAAAATTATCAGCTGACAATCTTGAGGCAAACAAAGTTTATATGTCTTTGGAAAAATTACAGGGCAAACATGTTGTGAAAGTCATTAAGGATTCTACAGTTTTAGAGGCTGATGAGCCCACCTTTGTCAAAATCAAGGATATTGTTTTTAAAGATGGAGTGATTGAAGTTAAAGTTTTGAGCAAATTAAATCAAAGAGCCCGACCTACAGATCGAGGTTTTATTGGCTTGGCATTCAGAATCAATGAGGACCTTTCAAAATTTGAATGCATTTATATTCGACCTACCAATGGTCGAAGTGATGATCAAATCAGAAGAAACCATTCGACTCAATATTTTTCTTATCCAGATTATAAATTTTCTCGTCTAAGAAAAGAATCACCAGAATTGTATGAGTCCTACGCAGACATGGGACTCAATGAGTGGATTAAAATTAAAATCGAAGTGAAAGGTAGTCAAGCCAAACTTTATTTGAATGATGGTCAACAGCCCTCGTTGGTGGTAAATGATCTTAAAATGGGTGCAAATGCTTCAGGGGCGATGGGTTTATTTGTGGATGTAGGAACAGAAGGGTATTTTAGAGATTTGAAAATTACCGAAAAATAAGATCTTGATCATTGAATGAATAGATTCTTTATTTTTTTGCTTTCAAAAAAACAACATTGTCTGATTCAACACTTTTAATCGCCAATGTTTGCTCTACATTTGTGCATAGAACAGGTAAGCCGCTTTTATCTATTAGATAGACTGCGTATTGTTTACTGCGCATAAAATCAATGCACTTTTGATATGCGCCATTTGTTTTATTGGTTAGATATTCCATGATGACGATTGGCTCAGCAGTTTCCAAATGTTTCTCTGCCCCTTTCAATACAGACCATTCGCCACCCTCTGCATCTATTTTAATCAGTCGAGGAGAAAGTTGTTTGCTTTCCAAAAAGTTATCCAGACTCGTAGACTCTGTTTGAGTAATCGTAGGTTTTGCTGCAGCATACCATGACTGAGCTTCATATTGCTCAATGGAAGTAGAAGCATATTCTGAATGAAGGCTGTCAAAACTCACAAATGATTTTGCTCCGACAACTTCACTAACGATCAAGGGAAAAGTCAGAATGTTTTTAAAATCTTTACAATTGCGATTTAAAACTTGGAATGTATCAGGGCTTGGTTCGAAAGCACAAACAACACCACTTGAGCCCACCAACTTATTGGCCAAACGGGTAAAATATCCAAAGTGAGCTCCTACATCGACAACTGCATCTCCTGTTTTCAAGGTGTTGATGAAAAATTTAGCCAGTCTGATCTCCGAGTCGTGCGATTTCCCACCAGAAATGAAAATATCGGTGCCTGCTGGTAAAGCCACTTCCATCGTTTCACCAAAAAAAAGTGCCGCTTTTTTGTATAATGGTTTTTTGACAATCGGATAAATCAACATACGGTAGCCCAAGGCTGTGAAATATTTCAAAGGATGGTGCAACATCCTAGTGAACTTCGACACTTTGCCAAGCCTGTCTACCTCTTCAATCGACTTTTGTGTTACACCCAAAGAAACATTTGTTTATAATAAAAACAATTCCATGCAAAGATTGTCAACCCCACTCAAACTACCAAATAGAATACGATCTCACTTTGTTGAGGGACTAGAAATTCCACAATTTTGATTCATTCAGTTCTTACTCTGAAATTATTCCAAAATGGTTTGTTCTTCTACCTTGTCAACCTTGCTTCTTTTATATTTTCTGATGATCAAACCAAGTGGTCTATCATAATTGATGTAATTTTCTACCCAGTTGATGAATGAAACTATTTTATTGCGATATCCAACCAAAGAAATGATGTGCACAAACATCCAAAGAAACCACGCAAACACGCCACCAAATTTAAAGCCTGCAATATCAGCAACGGCTCTATTGCGTCCTATTGTTGCCATTGCACCCTTATTAAAATATTTAAAAGGAACCCAATCTTTTTGATTTTCACTGCGCAATAAATTCTCACCCAAGTGTTTGCCTTGCTGAATGGCAACGGTGGCCATCATAGGAAAACCCTTTGGATTGACTTCATCAACTTGTAAAGCAATATCTCCGATGGCAAACACATTGGGCAAATTGTTTACTCTGTTGAATTGATCAACTTCTATTCTTCCACCTTTTAAATGAGAGAACATATCCATACCAGGGAGGTCATTTCCTTTTACTCCGGCAGTCCACATCAACGTCTGACATGGAATCTTTGTACCATCGGCCAATTCAATAATCTTACCATCATAATTTTTTACTTGGGTATTTAGGCGCACTTCAATTCCAAGGCTTGTCAAATATTCAAGTGATTTTTTGCTTGAATAAGCAGACATACTACTAAGAAGTTTGTTACCTGCTTCGAACAAATAAATCCTCATCAAGCTAAAATCCAACTCAGGGTAATCCTTGGGCAACACATAATTCCTCATCTCAGCAATAGCTCCCGCCATTTCCAAACCAGCAGGTCCACCTCCCACAATGGCTACGTTGATCATACTTGACCGATCATGCTCATCCATTGTATTGATAGCAGATTCGAGATTTTGGATCAAATTACTTCGGAAATCAAGAGAATCTGTCACTGACTTCAAAGTCAAAGAATGTTTAGCAATTTGCTCATTTCCAAAAAAGTTGGTTTTCGCTCCCTGCGCCAAGACCATGATGTCATAATCTATGTCACCAATCGTTGTAAAAATCTTGTTTGCTAGTGGGTCAACTCCTTTGACCTCACACATTTTAAAGTTTATCTTACTTTGGTCCCGGAAGATTCTTCTCACAGGATAGGCAATATTTCCTGGCTCCAATCCACCCGTGGCTACTTGGTAAAGCAAGGGTTGAAAGGTATGAAAATTGTTTTTATCAAGTAGCGTAACTTGATATTGCGTAGATTTTTGAAGCTTTTTTGCTAGGGCTAAACCACCAAAACCAGCACCAATAATGACAACACGTTTCATAAACTTGATTTTTAATTGTTACTGTGGCCAAACTTGTAATAGTAACGATTGAAAGTTTATTTTGTTCTTACTGTTTTTTAAAGAATATTATACAAATTTACTCGTCCTAAGTAAATGCTTAGCCAAACATAAAACTGTTTCTATTAAAAATTATAAATCGGGCAAATAACCCTCAGATGCTAAATTGATAAATTTGTGAGTTCGATAGTCAGATCAAATAGATGGTTTTCGCTTAATAAATATCATTTTCTTCAATTATTTTATCAGGATCATTTTTTCAAAAACAAAACAAGCTTTTGGAAATTGAATTTATCACACACAATTATTGGGATTCTGAGTCGCTTCCCTTCTTTCATTCTCTAATCAAACCAATATTTATTTTGCTTAGCTATTATTTTTCAAGGCTCACATTATCAATAAGTTGTACAATTGATAAAATGCTGTAACTTTGTTTTGTCAAACATTTTTTAAATGGCTCATAGTTTAGCTTTAAAACGATTTTTAATGGTGGCGACATTGCCATTGTTATTCATCCTACAGCTAACCGCTAATTATGAATCATTTACCGTTCAGAGTCCGAATAATAATGTATCGGCGGGGCTTGAAGCAACCAAATGGCTAGACTGTACACTCGTACAGATTTTAAGTAGTGCTGATATTGATCAAAACATACTAGAAGAAAAGATTTCGGAAATAGAATTTCTGGAAGCTGCATCTTCTTTCCATACCAACGAAAATCAAGTTCATTTATATTCAAAGGATGCTGAAAAAACGCACTTTTCCGATCCTTTTCTTACCATTGGTCATCAAAGGCTCTACGACCTGTACTGTGCCTGGAAACTAGACTGTTAGTCAGGTTTCCTAAAAATATACATCAAGAAGTAATTTATTTTTAACAGATACGGCTGTGTCAAACATGCCGATCATTCAACCATTTATAATCATGGTGAAAAATCACGTATCAAAGCTTTTTGACGAGCAAGGCACGATTGATCATTTAAAACATTACTTGCCTTCGCAGTCACCATTGAAGGACTTCATACACCACAACACTTTGCATGCTTTTCAAAATTTGCCTTTTGATCAAGGCATCAGACAAGCTTCAGAAATCTTTGGGTATAAAGTTTCACTCAGCTTAGCAGAATATAGAAAGAGTTATAACGAAGGCCAAATAGATATCAGAGTACTCAATCAAGTGCTTAAAAAGGAAAAGCCTGGAATTGAAAAGGCATGGCTCGATAAAATGATATCTCAAGATCACCCAACTGCGCTCACGCAGAGGATTGGAAGGATCAGGTCCACATGGAAAGAAGTTTATCATACAGATTTGGATCAACTCGTCCATCCTTTACTTTTTAGAATTTTATGCAGTTATTTGGACCAAGGTATCTCAACAAGGGTTTTTCCAGTATCGAGCAAAGGTTTTTTAGATTCTATCAAAGAACTAGAAAAACATACTTTTTCAAGTTTTTTCAGAGGAAAGCGCGCTAAAGCACTCTTGCTAGACGAATCAGTTACTTTAAAAGATTTGCTCAAAATACTGGTTGGTGAAGAGCAATTATATACTGATTATCTGTTTGACCAACAATTTGCACATCCCGGTTGGTCGGGCTTGGTCGCTCAGTTGGAGGACAATCCAGAAACGCTTTATGAAAAGAAATCCATCAAACTCAGAAATCTTATTTGTTTTGAATTGCTGTTGGAGATAGATGCGCTGGACGAAAAATTTGGAGAAATCTGGTCTCCTATTGGATTAAAAGTAAAGCCTTTTAAAACAGGTTTGTTTGACGAGATACATTGGACAGAATATTATGAAGTCATGCGGCTTTGGCAACTCAGTTATGAGTGGACTTATTTTGATCAAGTACTTGCGAGTTTGTTTGTTCCTCTCGAAGAAAAAAACAAAACGGAAAGGTCATCTTATCAAGCATTGCTTTGCATTGATGATAGATCCTGTTCTTTGCGAAGGTACTTAGAGCATACAGACCCCAATTGCCAGACTTTTGGAACTCCTGGTTTTTTTGGAGTTGAATTTTATTATCAACCAGCAGATGGCAGCTTTAATACAAAAGTGTGTCCGGCACCAATGACTCCAAAGTTTTTGATCAAAGAAACTAGTAAGGGGCCTAAACTTGAAAAAGACGCGCATTTTAACAAACATGGCCATTCTTATCTAGGAGGTTGGCTTATTTCTCAGACGCTTGGTTTTTGGTCTGCCTTAAAACTTGCCATCAACATATTCAAGCCCACTTTTAGTCCTGCTACCAGTGTTTCTTTTAAACACATGAGCAAATCAGCAGAATTGCATATTGAGTGCCACGACACATCACACATTGAAAATGATTTGCAGGTTGGCTTCACCATCCAAGAAATGGCAGACAGAGTAGAGGGTACATTAAAAAGCATTGGTCTCGTCGAAAACTTTGCTCCTATTGTTTACATCATTGGACATGGATCCACCTCCACGAATAATACACATTATGCAGGCTATGACTGCGGTGCTTGTAGCGGTAGGCCCGGCTCTGTCAACGCCAGAGTCTTTTCTTATATGGCCAATGAAAAAAAAGTACGGGCGATTCTTTCTACCAAGGGTATCCATATTCCTGATGATACCTTTTTTATTGGGGCACTCCATGACACAAGCCGGGATGAAATCATGTTTTATGATGAACCACCAGTTGATGGTATACATGATTTAAAACATTTGGAAAATAGCAATAGAATGCTCAAGGCTTTGGAATTGAACGCCAAAGAAAGGTCAAGAAGATTTGAGTCCATTCATTCAAATCAAGATGCAACCAAGGTTCATAAAAAAGTAAAACGCAGATCAGTCTCTTTATTTGAACCAAGGCCTGAACTCAACCACGCTACCAACGCTTTGGCAATCGTAGGAAGAAGATCTCTAACTGAACATACCTTTCTCGATCGTCGCGCTTTTATGAATTCTTATGATTATCGAGTGGACCCAGATGGAGCATATCTGACCAACATTCTCAACGCAGTAGCACCTGTTTGTGGAGGTATCAATTTGGAATATTATTTCTCCAAAGTGGACAACCATAGACTTGGTGCCGGAACAAAATTGGCGCACAATGTGATGGGATTAGTCGGTGTAGCCAACGGAACAGACGGGGATTTGAGGACAGGACTACCTTCTCAAATGATCGAAATTCACGACCCGCTCCGTTTATTGGTCGTCGTCGAACACCATCCTGATATAGCTCTTAAATCCATGCAGAAAAATCCCATAACATACGAATGGTTTTTCAATGATTGGATCCACTTCGCTGTCATCGATCCAAGTTCAGGAAAACTTTTCCGCTTTGAAAAAGGCCAATTTCTGCCTTACGCTCCAGTAAATAAAGAGCTTCCTACAGTAGAAAATGTCGAACATCTTGTCGAGATAAATACTGAATCATTACCTGTTTACCTCATAAAATAGCAAAAGATGGATTATAATTTATTCATACAGGTTTTTGTTTTTTTACCCTTGCTAGCATTGATCATCAGTTTACTTATACCCACAAAGTATGAACGCCTGATGTCTGTAAACGCTTTCGGGTCTACTGTGACACATCTGCTATTTTTGGTAGCTTTTACAACTATGTGGCTTTTGGGTGACCAAATCCCACTCAACATCAAAGAAATCACCATATTTAAAT
>ENA-UOWO01004991-UOWO01004991.1-activated-sludge-metagenome-genome-assembly--contig:-NODE-4991-length-14323-cov-15.747897_pt1 | contig 14323 bp, 14 predicted proteins | sample MGYA00238148_ERZ761564 | MGnify/ENA primary metagenome ERZ761564 (study PRJEB28885, sample SAMN05720194) | activated sludge metagenome | isolation source: Anaerobic digester | place: USA...
GCCGTCACCAAATCAATCATTTTTACTTCAGCACCACCTAAAGTGATAGCGAAGCCATAACGACTCAAGTTTTCTTTAGTCGGCTCAAGAGTTTGAAGTCCCATGGTATAAGCTAAATTTAAAAAATTTTCCAGACCTACAATGGCCAAGGATTTAACTGCGGGTATGTTAAGAGAACTTCCAAGTGATTCTCTTAAGCTTACTGGGCCTCTAAATTTACCATCATAATTTTTTGGTGTATAGGGTTCTTCTTTATCATTGCGATTAAAAGTAGTTTGTACATCCATAAGCATGGAAGCGGGATTGTATCCTTTTTGAATCATGGCTAAATAAGTAATTGGTTTAATTGAAGAACCAGGCTGACGCAAGCCATCGGTCACGACATTGAATTGTCCACCAATGTCCGAATCAAAATAATCTTTACTACCAACCATAGCTAAAACTTCACCAGTTTTAGGATTCATCGCCAAAGCAGCCCCATTACTAATATTATATTTTTTAACACCTTCAACTTCTTCCATCACTGCCATCTGAGCTTTTTCTTGTAATTGCCAATCTAGAGAAGTGGTTACTTTTAAACCACCTTTATTTAATAATTCAGTACCAAACATTTCTTCTAATTGCGTACGAACATAAAAAATAAAATGAGGGGCTTTGATTTGAGTAGCTGCACGTTCAAATTTTAAATTTTCCAAAGAAGCTAAAGCATCTTGATAAGCAATGTCAGTGATATAACCATTATCTTTCATGGCAGATAAGACTGCTTTGGTGCGCATTTGCCAAAATGGCTTGCCATCATCATCTAATCTACCAGAATAAGGAGAGTAAACACTAGGACGTTGAGGTAAACCAGCTAAAAAAGCAGATTCTAATAAAGTTAATTCTGCGATTGGCTTATTAAAATACATTTCCACTGCTGTACCAACACCCCAACCATTACCACCATAAGGAGATTCATTAAGATACATTTCCAAGATTTCATCTTTAGTAAATTTTCTTTCTATTTGAGTAGAAATAACAAATTCTTTAAATTTGCGAGTAATGGTTTTTTCGTTACTTAAAAAGACATTTTTGACTAATTGTTGAGTAAGAGTAGAACCGCCCACCACACGTCCACCTCTGAAAATTAAGTTGTATGGAATACGTACTATCGTTAAAAAGTCAAAACCACCATGTTTATAAAAATCTTTATCTTCAATAGCAATGGTGGCATGTTTTAAATCATCGGGAATTTGTTCAAAGCTGACTGGATTGCGACGTTCTTCTTCATAAAGATCGTAAAGTAATTGACCTTCTCGATCATAAATCTTACTACTAAAACCTTCTTTGCGTACTACTTCGCCTGGCTTAGGTAAATCTTTGGAATACCAAGCAAACATCACTAAAAAAACAATAATACCAGTAATCACCATGCCTAAAAAAGCTAAAGCAATAATTCTTAAACGCTTGGCTTTGAGTAATTTTTTTTCCTCAGCTGATAAAAAACGAGCTTTTCTAAAACGGCGAGATCTAAATTTACTTGGCATAAAACTAATAAGCTTTCTTTTCAATTTCAAAAACAATAAATCCAAATCTTTTTTTTGCACAGATCCATTTTATCAATTAGTCGCTACAAGTCTAGCAGACTTAATGCTAAAATAAACACATTATGCCAGACATAAATTCTCAAAAAATTGACGCTGTCTTGAGTAGGGGAGTTAGCGAAGTTTTACCAAATAAAAATGGTCTTGCTAAGTTAATGACTGAAAAAAAAATTCGTTTATATCTAGGCATTGATCCTACTGGCGCTTTTTTACATTTAGGTCACGCAGTAGGTTTGCGTAAATTACAGCAATTTGCAGAACTTGGACACCAAGTAATTTTACTAGTTGGCAATGGTACAGTAAAAATTGGTGATCCTACAGGTCGCGATGAGAGTCGTCCCATGTTGGATGATGCCACTATTGAAAAGAACTTTCAAGAATGGAAAAAACAAGCCAGTAAAATTTTAAATTTTAAGATGATTGAGGTACGTCACAACGGTGATTGGTTAGATAAACTCAATTATGCAGATATGGTTAAATTAATGGCTAAAACTACTGTGCAGCAACTCATTGAAAGAGACATGTTCCAAAAAAGACTTAAGGCCGGTTTACCAATTTTTGGTCACGAGATTATTTATCCATTGCTTCAGGGCTATGATTCTGTCGTCATGGACGTCGACTTAGAAATTGGTGGCACCGATCAAACCTTCAACATGTTGATGGGTCGTCATTTACAACAACAATACAATGGTCATGAAAAATGGGTGTTAAGCACTCCACTGATTGAAGGCACTGATGGTCGCAAAATGAGTAAAAGTTTCAATAATTATGTTGCTCTTACTGATGAACCAAACCAAATGTACGGAAAATTAATGAGCATTAAAGATGAATTAATTATTAAATATTTTGAGGTACTCACAGACGTTAGTATGGATGAAATTGCTAGTATGGCAAAAGCCATAAAAGATGGTGCTAATCCGATGGATTTCAAGAAAAAATTAGCTTCAACTATTACTGAAATGTTACATGACAAATACAAAGCTTATGAAGCTTCATTATTTTTTACCAAAACTATACAAAATAATGAAATGCCGGATGAAAGTTTGTTCAAAGATTTGGCTATTCAAACTATTACTAAAGCTAATGGAGAAAAGGTTAAAACTATTGCCCCTAACACAAAATTTGGTTCCACCGAACTCACTCGTTTAATTAAACAGGGAGCAATTCGTATTTTGCCAGACGGTAAAAAAATTGAAAGTAGAGAAGAGTTTTTAAATTTGCCAACGGGAACTAAAGTGCAAATTGGCAAACGTGATTGGTATAAAATTAAAATAGAAAATTAGATTATTAAACTATGACCAGAAAACAAAGAGAGAAATTTGTTAAATTTTTTGCCATTTTTGCTATCATCGCCATGCTTCTAGGTGGTGTAGCTAGCGCCCTACTTTTGTTTTTAAGCTAAAAATAAATTATGTACCAGCTTCAAGATTCAGTTTTAGTTGTCAAAGGCATTGGTACTAATTTACAAAAAAGTCTTCAAGATTATCAGATTGAAAATATTCTAGATTTGTTATTGTATTTACCTTTGCGCTATGAGGATCGCTCTGCAATTACAACGATTGCTGAAATCAAAAAACTCAATATTGAAGAAACACAAATACAGAAAAGTTCCGAAAATCAAAAAGTTAAAACTAATTTTGTAACTACTAAAGCCAAAGTTTTGAAATGGAATGAATATCGAAAAGGCAGATTATTAATCAGTCGCGCCACTATCGCCGATGAAAGTGAGCAAATTAATTGCATTTGGTTTAATAATAAATTTCTCAAAAATAAAATTGTTGTTGGACAAGAATATTTTTTTTCTGGCAATCTTAAAGAAGGTAACTTAATGCAGGCCACTGTAGAAAAAATCAGTGACGATCATGAAAACATTCACACTGGAAGATTGGTGCCAATCTATTCACAATTGGCAGATTTCAAACAAGGTAACCTAAGAAGAATTTTGGCAGAAATCATTTCTAAATTGCACAAAAGTGGAGATTTAGAACAAATTTTCAGAGATTTGCATTTTCCCTCTAGTATTGATCGCATTATGACTGCTAGAGAAAGATTGGCTTTAGAAGAAATTTTATATCTCATGCAAATTTCGGCTCAACACAAACGAGAGCATCAAAAGAAAAACAGTCTTTTTCAATTATCATCTACAATAAAAAATCAAATACCCAAATTACCTTTTGAATTAACTGTGGCACAACAAACAGCCATTCAAGAAATTATTACTGATCTCCAACAAAAAGTTCCCATGAATCGTCTTCTAGTTGGTGATGTAGGAAGTGGCAAAACTATCGTGGCTGCTATTCCCGCTAGTTTTATGGTCGAGGCTAAACAAAATGTTTGTTTAATAGTGCCCACTAAAATTTTAGCTAAGCAACATTATCAAAATCTTACCAAACTTTTTAAAAATATTAATTTCACTTTGGTAGATTCGCAAAGCAAACTTGAAAAAATAGAACAAGGCACTTTTTACATTGGAACTCATGCTTTGCTCAATCAGTTAAATAAAATTGAACCTAGTTTAGTTATTTATGATGAACAGCAACGTTTTGGAGTAAAACATCGCCAACTAGAAGAATATTTAGACCAAAAAAAAGCCCATCCTCATCTTCTCAGCATGACTGCTACGCCAATTCCACGCACTCTAATGTTGAGTATTTTTAGTCATTTAGAAATGAGCTATCTAGATCAAATGCCCAACTCTAGAAAAATGGCGACCACTTGGTTAGTTCCTCAGTCTAAAAAACAAAAAGCATTAGAATGGCTCACTGAGGAATTAATCAATGCCAACACTCACAAAAAACAAGCCTTGATAGTTTGTCCATTTATCAACCCGTCTTCTTACAAGGCCATGGAAAATGTATCTGCAGTCAAAGAGAGTTTTGAATTTATTAATCAAGAACTTAAACAAATTTATCAAAAATTAAAGATTGATAAAAAGCATCAATTAAAAATTGGCGTGCTACATTCTAAACTCACTAAACTAGAACAATTAAAAATTATTCAAGAAGTTTATGACCAAAAAATTCAAATTTTAATCAGCACTCCTATGATTGAAGTGGGAGTTGATTTGCCAAATGCAGATATCATGATCATTCAATCAGCTGAACGTTTTGGACTATCTAGTTTGCATCAATTGCGTGGTCGCGTTGGACGTCAGGGACAAGATAGTTATTGTTTATTGTTTAGCTCTGCCAACCTCAATCAAGGCCATGATGAAAATCTTCGTTTGAAACAATTTTGCCAAGAAAAAGATGGTTTAAAATTAGCACAAATTGATCTAGAAAATAGGGGAGCTGGTGATATTTTGGGCTATCAACAAAGCGGTTTAAATAATTTAGTTTTTGCTTCTTGGACCAATAGCCAAATCATTAAAAAAGCTCAAGAAAAACTGAAAAAAGAACCAGACTATCAATCTTTTTTAACTAATTATTTGCAAAAACAAAATTCTATGCAAATCATTGAATCAATTGGCAACTAAAACTTGCTTGCAACTCATAAACTCTGCTATTATTGATTAGCATGCAAAAAAACATCCGAATGAAATCTTTATCCAGACAATCTGGACAGGTTGGGGTAATAGTTTTATTAATTTCAGCTATTATTTTGGTTATTGGTCTCTCAATCGCCAACCGCACCATTAAAGAAACTCAAAGTACCGTTGCACAAGAAGACAGTGCTAGAGTTTTTAGTACTGCTGAATCAGGTGTACAACAAGCCTTAGGAAATATTTTCCAATTTGAAAGTGATCAAAACGCCACTTTACCAACAGATTTCTCATTTGAAGACGCCAATCTTAATCAAGTCAGTATTACATCTGAACAAGATTTTGAAGCATTTTTACCAGAAAAAAGTGTTTTGGAAGTTAAAATTGTCAGCGGACAAACTGGAAGCATTAATTTCAATTGGTCAAAAAGCACTTGTGAACAAGGAGCGGCCAATTTACTTGTCAGTCATTATTTTTTAAACTCTGGAGTTTATGACATCAATTATTATTTGATTGGTAATTGTCCAAACTATAGCGATCAAAATCTAATCAGTGCAGATGTCTCGGCTATGGCTGGTTATAATTTTGCCTACAGCATTCCTGTTTCGGCTGAAAATAATCAAGGTGCCTTTTTGAGAATTATTCCTTTAATTAGAGGAACAGATTTACATGTTGGCGCTACCACCGGTTTAATTTCTAATGCTCAATATACCATTTTGTCTCTTGCTCAAATGCCAGACGGATCCAGTGCTAAAGCCATTGAAGTTACTAGATCAATTCCTAGTGCTCCGGCTTTCATGGATTTTGCTTTAGTGAGTGGAGGAAGCCTAGCGAAATAACATTATCGAATAATAAAATATGTCAATTACTGCCCTAGATATTGGTACTCACTCAATTAAAATTATTGTTACCAAAGACAATAACGGTCAAGTACTTAATAAAGCCTTAGAAGTACCCAACAAGCTTGGGTTTGTCGTTCCTAAAAATGATCAAGAAGCTTTGCAATATTCAGAAATGATCACTAATCTTTTTCAAGATTATAAACTTGATCAAAATGATGTGCGCTTAAGCTTGCCAGAATACTTAATCGCTAATAAGGTAATAGAAATTCCTTATCTTAATGACGCAGAACTTGCTTCAGCTATTGGTTGGCAAGCTGAACAAGTAATTCCTATTCCTAAAAATGATCTAGCCTTGCAATACCAAGTTATTCAAAAACCAGAGAAAAAAACTCCTGATGCCAAAATGAAAGTCATTTTGGTTGGCTCACATAAATCTTTAATTGAAAGAATTAATAATGTTTTCCTAGGTATTGGTATTGAAGCAACTTTGATGGAAACCCAAATGTTTTCTGTGATTCGTTCTTTAGATATACAAGGCGATGATCCTGAAACCATTATTCTGCACATGGGAGCAAGTAATAATGACATTGCAGTGGTAGCTGATGGAATGTTCGAGTTCGTATTTAACTCTAAAACAGGAAGTGCTTTAATTGATTCTGCCATCGCACAAAGTTTTAATTTAGACATTAAACAAGCTCAAGAATACAAAATCAATTACGGTTTGGATGCTAGTCAAGTCGAAGGAAAATTAGTGCAAGTCATTTCTCCAATTATTGATAATTTGATTATTGATTTACAAAAAACAATCCGTTTCTTTACGCAATATCATCCAGAACAAAAAATCAAAAGAGTAGTTTTGTCTGGAGGACCAGCCCAAATGAAAGGTTTACTTGAAAAAATTAGTCAAACTCTTAATTTGGAAGTTTTACAAATAGCTCCTTTCTTTAAAATCAAAGGTCAGGCTCCAGAACAAAATCAGCTAAGCTTTGGAGTTTGTGCAGGCTTGATTGCTAGAAAATTATAAAGCAGCAATGATTAATATTAATTTTTTTTCTAATCGCGTCTCTCAAAAAGTGAAGCAGAAAAAACAAGATGCTAAGATATTTCGCATCAGTAGTTATGTTTTAATCGGCATTACTTTGATCATGGTGGCAACTTTCACATTCAAGTTTTATAACAATTTGCAAATCAATGACACCAATAAAAAAATTAAAGAATATAAAGAAAGCATTTTGGGTCAAGAGAATGTTGAAATTAACTATTTAATTTTTGTGAATAAAATTAAAGTAATTAGTGAAATTTATAAAAAAAGAAGCAACAAACAAGAAGCCATGAATTTTTTTGCAGAAGCTTTTACTGATAAAGCCGACATCATTGGTATGAATTACCAAGAAGACCAAGGGGGATTAATTTTACAATTGAGTAGCGATAATGTTTTTAAACTACAGGAAACCAATGAAATTTTAGATTCAAAAGAATTGCGTCAACAATATCAGAACATCGAAAAAAGTGCTTTGGCACGTACAGATTTAGGAAACTACAAATTAACTTTAACCTTAGAACTAAAAACCAATGAGTGAAAATAATAAAGAATTTAACTGGAGGTTGTTTTGGAACACTCGCAAAGAATTAGTGCTTGGGATTTTATTTTTTGTATTAAGTCTAATGATTTTATTAATCGGCATATTACAACAAATCAAGCCCATTCAAAATGATCTTAAAGAATTAAAAGATAAGCAGGCTGAGTTGGCTAAATTTTCTGAAAAAGCAGAGCAATTAAAACAATTGGCGATTGATCCTAATTTTAGTCAATCATCTTCTATTGATAAAGTTTTACCTTCTCACAAACCACTATTAGAAATTTTAAGCAATCTTAACAGTGTGGCCTACAGTTCAGAGGTTGTAATTAAAAATTTTAGTCTTAATCCAGGAGAAATTGCTACCGATACCACTAAAGTTAAAAAAACCACCAATAATCAAAGATATGACTACTTAGATTTAGATTTTAGTGTTAGCGGTCCATTGTGGAAAATCCAAAATTTTCTTACTCTCATTGAACAAGTCACGCCTATTAGCACAGTCACTAATATTTCCATCAATCGTAATATTGATGAAGATAAAAACGCTCAAGCTCAAGCAGACCTAGTTCTAAGAACTTTCTTTTTTACTCAACCAATCAAGACAACTATTACCAGTCCATTGCCAGTTATTGCCTCAGCTGACAGAAAAATCATCGAAGATATCAATGAATTAATTCCCAATACATTAGAACAACAAAAGGACGTAATTACAGGGAATAGAGGTAATCTTTTTGGCTTACAAAATCAAACCGTTAATGATTTGGAGAAAGAACTTATTGATTCTCAACAAACTACTCAGGAAGAAACGGTTAATGAAAATTCAACAGTTAACAGCGAACTAATGGATGCTATCTTAAATCCCAAACCTAATAACGAAAATTAATCTTCTTGTAGAACTACGCGCACGCGTAAATGTTCTTTAACAGCTCTTACTTGAGATAATTTACGAATAGCTTTGATAACATTGCCACCTCTACCAATCACGCGACCGATATCATCAGGGTGCAATTTGAGTTTAAAAACCGTTAAACCCATTTCATCAACTTCGGTAATCTCCAAATCTTCTGGATGTTCCACCATGCGTAATAAAATAAATTCAAGTAAACTTTTCATATTTTAAGCTTGAGTTTGTTCTTCTACTTTGGTTTCTTCAATTTTAACTTCTTCAACTGGAGCTTCTACTACTGTTTCGACTGCTTCAGCAACTTCTGCAGGGGCTTCTACTTTAGGAGCTTCTGCTTCTTTCTTGGCAGTTTCGGCCTTAGCTTTAGCTTTTTTAGATGGACCAGTTTTTTTAACTGGAAAAGGATTTCCAGATTGAAAACGTTTAAAAAGAGAAGCTACTGTTTCAGTAGGTTTGGCACCTTTTTTAAGCCATTCTTCATAAACTTTGACATCAATTTCTAATTTTTTTGGAACCACTGGACTATAATGACCAATTAAAGCAACGTACTTACCGTCTCTTTTGTCACGAGCTTCATTGACCACTATACGATAGTGGGCCTGATGTTTTTTACCGAATCTAGCGAGTTTGATTTTTAACATAGAGATGAATTTTACCCTGAAACATAAAATTTCTCAACTAGAGTTTCAGGCTAGTTTTTGCAAAGCTACAGAGGCGGCCGCTTGCTGAGCCAATTGTTTACTATGACCCGTTCCCACACCCCAAATTTCATCGCCAACTAAAACTTCAACTGTAAATTCTTTGTTGTGATCTGGACCCATAGCTTTAACTACGCGATAAATGGGTGTACTCAAAGAACGAGCCTGTACTTCCTCTTGCAATAAGCTTTTTTGATCTTTGTAACTTTTACTTTGTAAAATACCTTCAAATTTAGGAAATAAATATTTAGCTAAAAAATCTTGTACGATGGTAAAACCTTGATCTAAATACATCGCTCCAATCACTGCCTCCATCAAATCAGCTAATAAACTTTCATTTTCTCTACCACCTCCACGTTCTTCGCCCTTACTCAAGAACATCTTGTCATTTAATTCTAATTCTTTAGCTAATTTTGCCAGAGTTTCCGTGCGTACTAAAGAACTGCGATAAGCAGTTAATTTACCCTCATCTTCATTTGGATAATTTTCATACAAATACAAAGTAGCAGCCAATTCTAAAACAGCATCGCCCAAAAACTCTAAGCGCTCATTAGATTCTGTAGCAGTAGTACCAGATTGGCTTTTTTCATTAAGAGAACTACGATGAGAGAGAGCAGTAATCAGTAATTGAGGATTTTTGAAATCTAAAGTCATGACTAACCTAACTCATATTCATCATAAACTAATTTAGCTAATTCAGCTACGCTGGCGTGAGCCTCTTCAGTCAGTTCTTGATAAACAGTTTTTTCATTCAGTTCAATTTCAAATTCTTTGTTGATACGATCTACTAAACGGTTCAAGTCTACATCTAAATCTAAACCTAGATCTTCTTCCAGATCTGCATCAGGCACAACTTCTTCAATATTATTACCAGTAATATCAGTTAATAATTGACGTAGTTGATTAAAAATTTCTGGATCAATTTTTTTCATTATTTTCTTTCTGTTCTTCTTCTTTAAACAAAATTTTTCCGAGTACACCATTAACAAATTTAGCTGAAGTTTCACTGCCATACTCTTTGGCTAATTCGACTGCCTCATCAACTAAAACTTTTTTAGGAGTTTTTTCCGTCTGACTTTCAAAAATAATTAGACGCATAATTGCTAGATCAACTTTATTTATTTCACTCAAAGGGCGTTCTGGAGCATGTTTGAGAATTTCTTGATCTATTACTGGTGTAGCTTTTTGAATTGCCTGCAACAATTTAATGTCGCTTTCTGTCATTAATTCTTCATCTAAATATTGTTCATTTTCGTTAGTAAAAGTGTGAGCAAAAAGTAATTGCATCAAAAAAACACGACGCTCATGGCGATCATCTCGTTTAACAGCAGAATCATCATCTAAAAAATACATAATATGGTTTTACAATAAAAACAAAGAGTAGACTAGGTGAGAAAAAATCTTTTTTCAATAGGCAAATAAGAAAATTCGCTTTAAAGACCTAAACTCTTAAGCATAGAAGCCACAAAACCCTGTTTATGTAAAGGGATGGCGTTGGTTTTAGGATCTTTTTTAACATCAGCTTTATTACCAGCACGACGTTTGCCTTGTTCAACTCGAGTAATTTTGTTCTTTGGTAGTGCACCCATAGGATTTCCTTTATCTATAGAAAAAAGAGATTATACCTGCTTCGATAGAGAAGTGCAAGATTTGACTAAGTTATAGGACATAGATACAATATTATCTCAAGTACTTTAATTGTTGGTCTTTATTTCTATAAACAAATAAAAAAAAGGAAATTGAGATGGTAAATAAAGAATTTGATCAAAGCATATATCAAGCTGGTCGCCTGGAAGCAAAGACTCGTAATGCTTTTTTGGGTAAAAAGCATCAGTACGATTTGAAAGCCCAATTTTTAAGTAATCCTAGTGCTCCGGTAGAAACTTTTAATCCCCTAGATCAAAAATTTATTGCCAAATTGGCCGGAGAAAATCCTCAACAACAAGAGCGTTTAGTTAGTTTTGTGAGTAATTTTCAAACTTTTGAATCAAGTTTTGGTCCTGATTTGGAATTACAAAATGCTCCTCTTGTCTGGCAAGCAGTGGATCGTATCGAAGCTTTAAAAAGCCAACCCGTCAGAGAAAAAATTTTAAATCAAATCAAAGCCAAAAAAGAACAGGCTCAACAAACAACGGCATCAGAATCAGTTTTGCAACCAGAAAATGCTCTTAAAAACACTATTAGTACTATTTGGCAACTTCAGAGTGAAAAATTTAGAGCAGGTTTAAAATCAATTTTAGATTTGCCATTTTTTATTATTAATAATTTGCCAGACAGAGTTTATCGAGTGCTTCCTATCACTACTATTTTAGCTTTAGTTTTATCAGCTTGTGCTGTAACTGCTGTTCCAAATCCAGAAATACCTAATCAAAACAATCCTTTTCCTGGAGAAACCACTGACCTTCCTGATTCAGCTACTGGAGAAGCACCTATCATTACTAATACGGTTGAACCAATTAGCACAGTTACTCCTGCTCCCACTGAAACTCAAGTCGTTAATCAAGTTGATCAGCTTTTAACAGCCTATTTGGCTGGAGAGAGTATTGATGTGAGTGTTTTAAGTCCTACTGAATTTAGAGAATTTAGTACACAGCTGGCAGAACAGAGAAATGAGGAAAGAGGAATTAATCCTATTATTTATAATAATGAAGCCTATATTAGTCCAGATAATTACATGATGATGAACTACGACGGCCACCCAGATATGAATGAGACCATTCAAATGTATTTGCCGGTAGTCGGAAAAGATAGTGCCGGAAATTTACAAATTTTAAATCAAGATGGTCAAACTATTACCATTGCTAACTCTGCAGATGTAGATTGGAACATGGTGGTTACAGATCCAAATGATCCAAGAATTGATTGGCCAAATTTACCAAAAGAACCCAATAGTGGTTTAGATTTAGTTGAGTTTCTTTTTTCTGATCATCCTATGAATTTTAATAAAATTTTCATTGTGCCTACTATTTTATTGGATAAAACCATGGGACAAATTTTCATGGAAGGAAGAGGAAAAGGCATGATCCCTAATTTTCGCTTCCTTACTGTGACAGATACTGATATAAATGGTGCGCCTATTTTGTTTCGATTGTCATTGGTAATACCTGCTGGAACTCATTTGACTATAGAAAATAGTAATTTTAGTACTTCAGCTCATGGAGTTGCTGTTACTGAACAACATGATTTTTATGTTAATTTGCAAGAAAATTCCGTATATTACATGGGCATTGGTTTAAATCAGGATGCTATATGGGATAAAAATTACAACACTACAATGGATGCTTATCAGGGCTTGATTACTGATAACAAAATTACTTCTATTTTGACTCATCAAGCAGAAAATTCTCAAAACATGATGCTTTTACCACCTTATTTGTTGATTCAAAAAAAATAATAGAAAAATACTTAAATAAATGAAGGTATGATTAATAATGCTCTTGTATTGCTTATTAAAAAAATGTTAGAATTTTGATGTGAAAAAGAAATTTTTAGTGTTGTTACTTTTTATTTTGATTTTAGCTTCAGGTTTCTATTTCTACAAAAATAATACTAAAAATAGAAGCAGTGTTACTAATAAATTCGTCTATAATAATCAAACCAATCAATGGGAACAGATTAAAGACGAAAAAGATCCGATAGGACCAGATCGAGCTCAAATTTTAGAAAAAAACAATAATGCAGATGGTCTTCATAATCCTACAATTTTTAAGGGTTATTTTACTAAGTACGATGAAAACACTCAATTATTGAGCATTAAATCACTTCTGTCTTTTACTCAGGGTTTATTTGAAAATGTTGAGCTAAAATTATTACCGAATCAGATCATTTATTGTGTTCCAGAAATTTATACTGATCCAAACAATGGCAAACAAATTGAGATTGCTAAATTAAACATTCCGGTTAAAAATGGTGGAACTCTCTGGATTCCAACTGAAAAAGTCATTAGTTTTGATGAATTCGTACGTCAAAGCAATGATAGAACTTTTCTGTTTCTTCAATTAACTCAAGACTATAACCCTCAAATAATAAACTATGTTCAAAAATTAATCATGGTTGGCATATGCGAATAAAAATTTTTTATTTTTTTTTATTGCTTATAATTGGTTTGTGTGTTTTTAGTCCCAAAATATCTGCTGCTTGTGATGAAACAACCTGTGGCCCTTGCAGTGGAACTTGTGGTACACAATCTTGTACTTATTCTGGTGGATTCACCACAACTAGTCCAGTATTTGAGTGTGTTGGAGGATGTGTAACGATTGAGTGTTGGGATCCAAGTCAAACAGTTGATCCTAACACCGATTATTGGACTCCTCAAGGTGGCTATGATGGAGTCAACTGTTTAGACTATTGCGACCCAAGTTGTTCTGGAAACAATTATAACCCAGAAAACGGCAGTTGTATTTACGAAACTGGCGAACAACTTTGCGACTGTAATAATCCAGCAGAAGATACTCCTACTCCTATTCCAACGGCTGATAGTGGTGACCCCGATCCCACCGCTCCTCCAGCACCTACTTCAACTCCTTCATTTATCACTGGCACCATTCAGGAAGATAATGGCGCGGCCTTGAGTGGTAATATTTGTACTCAAGCTACTAGCAATCCTTTATCTCTTACCAGTTTAAGCCTTACTTCTGGAGCTTATTCAGCTAATTTTAGTAGCATTATTCCTGGATTTTATACGCTTAATACTAGTGCTACTGGCAGTAATTATACTGTTACATTAGATTTATCTAATCAAACTGGTTTGGTAGAATACATCTGCTCATGCCCATCCGCTCTTGATCCAAATAATCCCTATGTTTGTCAATATACTGGTGTAGGCTCACCATCAGATAATGTTAATTTTTATCTACAAGTCAATAATTTGTCTAATGAATCTTGGTTTCAAGTTTTTGGTGGAAATGTTTTTGGACGTAATGGCATTGCCAGTGTCATTCCATACAGCTTTTGTAACGAAACCAATAATTGCCAACCTGCCTTAACTGCTCCTCGACCTTTATCCACTAATTTGCTTTCTAGTGGTTTTCCTATCGCTAATACAGGTAATAGTGGTGCAGTGAGAAGTTATGACTACAGCACTGCTTATCATTCTTATTTTCATCTACCAGAAAAAACTAGCAATCTTAATTCATATGACGTAGATACCGATCTTAATCAACTTTCTTATGATTATTTTTATAAATTAGCAGAGAATCAAGTTCAAGAAATTGGCAATGGAGAAGACTTAGAGCC